>Ga0209689_1000047_pt1 | contig 58584 bp, 49 predicted proteins | sample GraSoiAngelo_149_FD_187119 | JGI IMG/M metagenome (GOLD analysis project Ga0209689, IMG submission 187119) | Grasslands soil microbial communities from the Angelo Coastal Reserve, California, USA - 14_1009_09_30cm (SPAdes) (version 2) | ecosystem: Environmental > Terrestrial > Soil > Grasslands ... | reverse complement strand
AACCTCGGCGAGATCGCGCAGCGGCAGAACCGGATGGCCGCGGCCGAGTCGTTCTACCGTCTCGCGCTCGAGCAGGATTCCAAGATGACGAGCGCTCTCTTCAACCTCGCGATCGTCCGGACGAACCTCGGTGCCACCGCCGACGCGGTCTCGCTCTACCGGCAGGTGATCGCGGTCGATCCCAACTACGCGGCTGCGCACTTCAACCTCGGGCTGCTGCTCCGTCAGCTCGGTCAGACCGCCGACGCGCAGACCGAGCTCGCGACCGCGCAGCGTCTCGACGCGAAGCTGGTCGCGCCGAGTCCATCCGCGACCCCGGTCCAGCAGGCAAGTCCCACGCGTAAGCCGTGAGGGCGCTCGAGCCCGCGCATTTGCCTGACTTCTTTCTCGTCGCGGCATCCTCGAACGCGCAGGCCGTCCCGATCGAGCTTCCAAATGTCGCCGTGGTGATCCCGGCCTTCCGCGCCGCGGCGACGATCGCCGACGTGATCGCCGGCGTCCCTTCTTTCGTCCGGCAGGTCGTCGTCGTGAACGACGGCAGCCCCGACCGCACCAGCGATGTCGTGCGTGATTTGCAGGACTCGCGCGTGGCCCTCGTCGAGCATGAAGAGAACCAGGGCGTCGGCGCAGCGATGATGAGCGGCTACGAGCGTGCTGTTGCCCTCGGCGCCGAGATCATCGCGAAGATGGATGCCGATGGACAGATGGATCCCGAACATCTGCTCGCGCTCATCACGCCGATCGTGACCGGCGCGGCCGACTACACCAAAGGCAATCGCTTCCTCCACGAGCGTGAGCTTCGCTCGATGCCCGGCAGGCGACGCGTCGGCAACGCCGGACTGTCGTTCCTCACGAAGCTCGCGTCCGGGTACTGGGACATCTTCGATCCGACGAATGGCTACACCGCGATCCACGCCTCGCTCGTTCCTCTGCTCAGCGCGGGGCGCATCGGGAAGCGGTACTTCTTCGAGTCGAGCCTGCTCCTCAATCTCAGCCTGCTTCGCGCGGTCGTGCGTGACGTCTATATCCCGGCGCGCTATCCGGCGGGCGCGGCCAGCCATCTCTCGGAATCGCGTGCGGCGCTGCAATTCCCGTGGCGGCTCCTGCGGGGTTTCGTTCGTCGGGTGCGCCTCGAATATTTCGTGCGCGACTTCACCGCGGTGTCGCTCTATCTCGTCGCGGGTGTCCTTCTCGGGCTGTTCGGCGCGGTGTGGGGCGTATGGCACTGGGCCGTCTCCGCGCAGGCTGGTGCGGTCGCGTCGACCGGAACGGTGATGATCGCCGTCCTCCCGATCATCGTCGGGGTCCAGCTGCTGCTGCAGGCGCTCACCCTGGACATCCAGAACGTCCCAAAGCAGCCCGTACACACGAGCGTTCGGCTCGTCACCGCGGAGCGCGGCACGATCGGTCGCGCGTAAGGACCGAGTGACGCCAGCCTCGCTTGCGAATGCGCGCGTGCTGGTTACTGGCGCGACAGGTCTGGTCGGATCCTCGCTCGTGCGCTGTCTCCTCTCGGCGGACGCCGAAGTACATGCCCTCGTGCTTCCCAAACCCGAGCCGGAATCGGACCTGCTCCGATCGGGCAGGCTCGCCCGGATCCGGGTGCACGAAGGCCGGCTCGAGGATCCCGTCGCGGTCGCTGCTGCGGTCGAGGCCGCGCGGCCCCGCTTCGTCTTTCACCTCGGCGCCCAGCCTCTCGTCGGCCTGGCGCGCGCACATCCGGTCGCGACGTTCGAGGCGAACGTCCGCGGCACGTGGGCGCTGCTCGAGGCCTGTCGCACCATGTCCGAGCCGCCCATCGTCGCGGTGGCATCGAGCGACAAGGCCTACGGCGCGAGCGCGAAGCTGCCATACGTCGAGACCGATCCGCTCGCGGGCTCCGAGCCGTACGAGGCCTCGAAGGCGATCACCGACATCCTCGCCCAGACGTACGCGCGCTCGTACGGGCTACCCACGCGCATCGCCAGGTGCGGGAACATCTACGGCATCGGCGACTGGAACTGGAGTCGCATCGTCCCAGGAACGATCCGCTCGCTCCTGCGCGGCGAGCGTCCGGTCCTGCGCAGCGACGGCACGCCGGTGCGCGACTACATCCACGTCGACGACGTCGTCGCCGCGTACCTGGCGCTTGCGACCGCGGACGTCGCGCCGGGCGAGGCGTTCAACTTCAGCTCGGGAGAGCGGCTCACGGTGCGCGAGGTCGTCGACGCCGTCACCACCGCGGTAGGAGCTGCCCTTCAGCCGGTGGTCCTCAATGAGGCGCGCGGCGAGATCGCCGCGCAGTACCTCGACTCGTCAAAGGCGCGAACAACGCTCGGCTGGAAGCCGCGCCGTCGACTGGGCGAGTCGCTTTCCGACATCGTGACCTGGTACCGCGAGCTCCTGGGATGATCGACGGCGTACGCATCGACGCGCTGCGGCAGATCGCGGACGAGCGCGGTGCGATCTACCACTTCCTCCGCGCGGACGACGCGGCTTTCGAGCGCTTCGGCGAGATCTACTTCTCGCTCGTGCACCCCGGGTGGGTGAAGGGCTGGCATCTGCACAAGGAAATGGTGCTCAATTACGCCGTGCCGGTCGGCCGGATCCACCTCGTCCTCTACGACGACCGCGAGCGCTCGCGCACGCGCGGGCTCGTGCAGGAGATCGAGGTCGGCGTGGACCGCTACGTGCGCGTGCGGGTGCCGGCGAACGTGTGGAACGGCTTCATCGGGCTCGGCGACGCCGACGCGCTCGTCGCCAACTGCGCGACCCTGCCGCACGACCCGGATGAGATCGTGCGGATCCCGCCCGAGGATCCGCGCGTGCCATATTCGTGGCGACGCTTCGGCGAGGTGAGAGGCGGATGAAGGTCGTCATTCTCTGCGGCGGTCAAGGAACGCGCCTGCGCGAAGAGACCGAGTTCCGTCCGAAGCCGATGGTCGAGATCGGCGGCAGGCCGATCCTCTGGCACATCATGCGGCACTACGCGCGTCACGACGTGAGCGAGTTCGTGCTGTGCCTCGGCTACAAGGGCGACGTCATCCGCCGGTGGATCATCGACTACCCGAGCATGAACGCCGACGTGCGCGTGCACATCGGCTCGCAGAAGGTCGAGCCGCTCGAGCCGCTTCGCGACGAGTCGCGCTGGACCGTGACGCTCGCCGAGACCGGGGAGCTCACGCCCACCGGCGGCCGGCTCTTGCGCGCGCGACGCTACGTCGAAAAGGAAACGTTCCTGTGCACGTACGGTGATGGCCTATCCAACGTCGACCTCACTGCGCTGATCCGGTTCCACAAGGAGCACGGGAAGCTCGCGACGGTCACCGGAGTGCGGCCCTTCACGCGTTTCGGCGAGTTGCACGTGAAGGATGGCACGGCGCTCGGGTTCCGCGAGAAGCCGCAGCTCGAGGAAGGCTGGGTGAACGGCGGGTTCTTCGTCTTCGAGCCCGCGATCTTCGAGTACCTCGCGGACGACGCGACGCTCGAGCGCGAGCCTCTCGAGCGCCTCGCGGCCGATCGTCAGCTCGCGGTCTATCAGCACTCGGGGTACTGGGCGGCGATGGACACCTACCGCGAGGCGCAGCAGCTGAACGAGGAGTGGCGGTCGGGCCGGCCCGGCTGGCTCGAGGACTGACCCGAGCGCTCGTCGTCGGCGCGTCCGGACAGATCGGCGGTGCGCTGTGTCGGGTGCTCCCGGACACCGTCGGCACGTATCGGAGCCGGCCCGGCTCAGGCTTACGCCAGCTCGACGCCTCGGACGCCGAGGCCTTCCGACGGACGCTCGATGACACCGGCGCCGGCATCGTGTTCTTTCCTGCCGCGCAGCCCAACGTCGACTGGTGCGAGTCGCATCCCGCGGAGGCCGAGTCCGCGAACCTCGAGCCGCTGCGTGTCGCGCTCGCCGCCTCGGCAGAGCGCGCCGCCTTCCTCGTGGCGTACTCCAGCGACTACGTGTTCGATGGCACTCGCGGACCGTACCGGGAGACCGATCCGGTTTCGCCGATCTCGGTGTATGGCCGCATCAAGGTTCGCCTCGAGGAGGAGACGATCGCAGCCGGTGCCGCGGTCGTGCGCACGACCGTCGTCTTCGGGTTCGAGACCGGCGAGCCGCGGAACTTCGTGCTGCGCCTCCTGCGGAGCTTCGCGCGCGGCGAGAGCGTGAAAGTGCCGACCGATCAAGTCGGAACGCCCACCTATTCCGACGACGTCGCGCGCGCGTCGGGCGCCATCGCCGAAGCCCGCGCCGCGGAGATCTGGCATGTCGCCGGTCCGGACCGGATGTCGCGCCTCGAGCTCGCGCGCCGGACCGCGCGCGCGTTCAACGCGCGCGAGGCGCTCATCGAGGCAGTGCCGACGTCGGCCCTCGGCCAGCTCGCGCGTCGGCCGCTGGCCAGCGGTCTGCGCATCGAGAAGCTGCGCGAGCGGTTCGGTATCACGATGCGCTCCGTCGACGCGGCGCTCGCGGACCTGCGTGACATCATCGAACGCCATGAGTGAGGAGCGCATCCGCGCCGAGATCGACCGTCTCGTCGGCGAGCTCTGGCGTGAGCGTTCGGTGGCCGGTCGCTTCGAACCCGGTAAGACGAACGTCAACTACGCGGGCCGGGTCTTCGACGACGCTGAGATCCGCGCGCTCGTACGGAGTGCGCTCGATTTCTGGCTCACGGCAGGTCCCGAGACGGCCGCGTTCGAGCGGGACCTTGCGGCAGCCGCGGGGACGAAGTACTCGCTGCTCGTGAACTCGGGCTCGTCCGCGAATCTCTGCGCGGTCAGCGCGCTCGGCTCGCACAAGCTCAAGGCGCCGCTGCGTCCCGGCGACGAGGTCATCACCACGGCGGCCTCGTTCCCGACGACGGTGAACCCGATCGTGCAGAACGGTTGGACACCGGTGTTCGTGGACGTGGAGCTCGGTACGTACAACCCGAGCGTCGATGCGGTGCGTGCGGCGATCTCCGAACGGACGCGGGCCGTCGTGCTCGCGCACGCGATGGGCTTCCCGTATGACGCGCCGGCCATCGCCGCGCTTTGCAAAGAGCGCGGGATGTTCCTGGTGGAGGACTGCTGCGATGCGCTCGGCGCGCGGATCGATGGGAAGCCGGTCGGGACCTTCGGCGATCTCGCGACGCTCTCGTTCTACCCCGCGCACCAGATGACGACCGGCGAGGGCGGTGCTGTGCTCACGTCCAGTGGCAAGCTGAACTGGATCGCCCGCTCGTTCCGCGACTGGGGCCGCGACTGCTGGTGTGAGCCGGGCGAGGACGACGCGTGCCGTAAGCGGTTCGGCTACCAGCTCGGGACGTTGCCGCTCGGGTTCGACCACAAGTACACGTACACCCACGTCGGCTACAACCTGAAGGCGCTCGACCTCCAGGCCGCGATCGGTGTCGAGCAGCTCAAGAAGCTGCCAACCTTCGTCGCCGCGCGACGCGAGAACTGGCGCGTGCTGCGCGAGCACGTGAAGCGCTACGAGGAGTTCCTCGTGCTGCCGGCCGTGGACGCGCGCAGCGAACCCTCGCCTTTCGGGCTCGTGCTCACCGTGCGCGAGACCGCGCCCTTCACGCGGGGCGACCTGACGGCGTGGCTCGAGGAGCGCAAGATCCAGACGCGGGGACTCTTCGCCGGCAATCTCCTGCGGCATCCGGCGTATCGCTCGGTGCGTCATCGTGTCGTCGGCGAGCTGCGCAACGCGGACGCGATCACGGAGCGCACGTTCTTCATCGGGGTGTATCCGGGGATCGACCGCGTGCGCCGCGACTACGTGCTCGAGGCCTTCGATCTCTTCTTCCGCAAGTTCGACTGACCGCGAAGATCCCTGACCGTCGCGCGCGCCGATGCCCATCGCCGCCGCGCAAGGCTGGGCAGATCGCGGCGCGCGAGGATGAGCGCAAGCAGCACGAGCGCGCCGAGGCCGAAGAGCGGCGTCTTGAGCGGCGTCGCGCGGTACTCGAGCGTCACGAAGTGGTCGCCCGCGGGCAGCGTGAGCCCGATGTAGCTCGGCGAAACCATGAAGCTCGCGACCTGCTGCCCGTCGACGGAGGCGCGCCAGTTCGGGTGATAGGTCTCCTTCACCACCAGCGTCGCCCCGGTCGAGCAGCTGGTGATGAAGTCGAAGCGGCTCGGCTGCAGGCGCTCGTAGCGAAGCGTCCCGCCATCGGCGCAGCCCGCGACCGGCCCGCCGATGACGCGATCGGCCACGGCGGGGTAGTCCCAGCGGACGTACGTGCGGGCCGCGGGCGCCGGACCGTCCACGAACGCGCGATTGCGGGGGAAGAGCTCCGCCTGCGTGCGCACCGATTCGCGCGCGCTCAAGCTCACGAACTCCGCGTGTCCGGATGACGGCGCGGAGTAGAGCACGTAGCGGGATGTCGTGGCGATCGCGCTGAGAAAGCTCGGCATGGGCTGGTCGCGCGGCGCGACGACGTAGCGGACGTTGTAGAGGTCGTACTGCGCGGCGCTCTGATCGTCGAAGTCGAACTGCAGATCCGAGTTGAGCGACGCGCCCCCGAATGGCGGAGCCAGCATGCGAAACCGCTGCGTGACGAGGTATTGATACGCATGCACGGACCGGAACGGGATCCCGAAATCGAGCCGCTCGCCCCAGTTCGAACGCAGCCCGGCGTAGACGCGACCCGCAGGCAGCTCGCGCACCCGCGCGACGAGCGAGGCCATCTCCGCGTCGCCGGCGACGGCGGTCTCGGTCTGGCGCATCCAGGTCGCGTTCAGGGCAGCGAAGTCCCAGCGATCTTTGAGCGCCGGGACGCACATGAGCACGACGATCCCCGCGGCGAGCGCGGTCCGCCGGCCTGACGCAGTGGACCGCAAGATCGCGAAGATCCCAGCGCCGCCGTACCCGATGAGCATGATCGCGGCGATGTGCACGCCGCCGATGAAGCGGTGGAAGAGCAGCGTCTCCTGCAGCGGAAGGATCGCGGCGAGCGGACCGAGCGTCGCGCGACCGAAGTAGAGGACGAGCCAGACGAGGAAGAGCGCGACCGCGAACAGCGCGTTGGTCACGCGCGTAACCAACGCGTAGCCAACGCCGAGGCCGAGCAGCACCGCGAGCACAGGAAGACGGCCGTGATCGGTGAGCTCGCCGGTGAAGAGCCAGCCAAGGATCGTCGGCGCTCCATACGAGGCGTACTTCTCCGGCTGCAGGTAGGGGCTCGCGTTGAGGAAGCCGCGCTCGAGGATGTACGGAAGCCACATCCATGACGTGATCGCGAGGGCGATCCCACCCGCCGCCGTCAGCCGGGCGATGCGGGTGCGCACGTTCGCTCTCGTCACGCCCCAGAGGAACAGCAGCGCGGTGGTGACGACCATCATGTACGCGTAAAGCAGATGTGAGAGCACGAGCGTGGCGAGGATGACGACCGTCCAGCGGAAGCCCGTCCCATACCGGACCAGCCGCCACAGGCTCGCGAGCGCGATGAAGCAGAGGTGCATCGCCCAGATCTGGGTGTAGAGGCCGAGCCCGCGCCAGAGATAGCTTTCGTAGTCGAACCCGTAGAGGAAGTTCGTCGCCAGCAGGCTCGAGGAGGCCGCCCCGACCGCCGCGGCGACGGGATCGAAATCCATGCGGCGCATCGACCAGAACACCGTGAGCGGGAAGGTGACCAGCAAGAGGTACCGCACGATGTTGAAGAGCGTCACCACGTCGGGAAGCCCGAGCAGGACGCGGTCGAGCGCCACGACCGTGAGGTGGGGAAGGTTCTGGTAGTAGAGGAACTCGGGAAAGCCCTCGTCCATCTCCGGGACCCAGAACTCGAGGACGTTCTCGCCGCGTGCGAGTGCGTCGCTCGCGTTCTGGATGAAGAGCTCGTGTTCTGCGTCGTCGTTCACGTTCGGGGTTGGCACCAGCACTTCGGGCAGGAGCCCGATGGCCTGCACGGTCATGGAAAGCGCGACGAGGAGGGCGAGCGCGATATTGCGAACGGAGCGCCGATCGGCGAGCGCGCCGCGTAGCCGGCGAGGCCAATCGCTCCAAGGTCTGGTCACTATCCAGACGGGATTGTCGGGTACGCTGCCGCCATACCACCCGAGGTCCTCATCGTTTCGTACGGCCAGGACGCTGGCCCCACCGATGTGCTGGCCTCGCTTCGCTCGCAGACGCTGCTGCCTTCGGCCGTCCGCGTGTGGCACAACGGGCCGGCCTTCCCCCCGCGCCCGATCGAAGGCGTCGAGCAGCACTGGAGCGGCGAGGGCGTCGGCTACGGCGAAGGCATCAATCAGCTCCTCGCGCGGTCCACCGCGAAGACGTGCGTGGTCGCGACCGACGACGTGGTGCTCGATCGGCGCTGCATCGAGCGCCTCGCAGCCGAGCTGGACGAGCACCCTCGGGCGGTCGTTGTCGGCTGCGCCCTCGTTGGCAGCGACGGCCGGGTGAACGCGTACGGGCTGCGCCTCACCGAGGATTGGCTCGGCATCAACGTCGATCGGGGCCGGTCATGGGACGATTTCGCCAGCGCCGCGCCTCGCGGCTCGGCCCCATATCTCGGCCCGAGCGGCGCGCTCTTCGCGCTCAACCGCGAGGAGTGGGAGCGCCTGGGGGGCGGGCCGCTCTTTCCGCGGAGCTTCTTCCTCTATATGGAGGACGTGATGCTGGGCGTGCGGCTGAGGCTGCTCGGCGCGGAGGTGCGCTTTCGCCCCGACGCGTTCGCGACGCACGCGTGGAGCGTCGCGACGGGCAAGCGCAATGTCGAAAAGCTGCGGCTCGTCGAGCGCAACCGACTTTGGATGCTCAGCGCGGCGCGCGGCCGGGCCGGCGCGGCCGCGTCACTGCCCTGGACGGCCCTTCGCTATGGCGCGTACCTCGCACGCCGCGGGAGCGGCGAGAGGACCGGGAACGCGCCGCGGGCGTTCTGGCGGGCCGTCCGCGACGGTCTGTTCACCGAGCTGCCCACTGACGTCAGCGCGTACCTGCGCGGCTGCGAGGGCCGATCTCTTCCGCGCTGGTGTTTCGCGAGCCTACGCGATCAGCTGCGCAATCCGGTCGCCTGACCGACCCCCGCGGTTGCGGTAGTACCCCGCCCAGCAGGCGCGGGGCCGCATCTACGGGGCCTCTCGTGGCGCGGTTCGCGGGACGGGTGACCCTCTGTGCGCCGGCGCCGCCGCGCCCCAACGTATTCCGCGAAGACCATGAAGCTGCAGATCAAGATCATCGCGGTCGCGGCACTCGCGCTCGTCGCGCTCGTCTTCGTATGGCGCGGGAGCGCCGCCGCATCGACCGGCCCAGAGTGCACGCCGGGCGGGGGCTTCGTCCCGCGGTTCTGCGTGACCGTGCCGGCAGGCCCGGCCATCCGGCGCGAGACGACCGTGGCGCTGGCTTCGGTCGCAAGCCGAACCGCGGACCTTCGGGTCGAGGCGGGCATCCCCGCCGGCGAGGCACTTCGCGTCGCGGGAGCTCTCGATCGCGCCGCGGCGCAGGTCGAGCGCGCCTTCGGGAGGAGTTTCAGCGAGCGCCCCCGCGTCCTGCTCTTCGCGACGCCGAAGAGCTTCGCGCAGGGCATCGAGGACCTCTTTGTGTATCCCTCCGACGTCGCGCGAACCGCCGCGGCGTCGTACGGCGGGATCGTCGACCAGCGGACCCTCACCGTCGCCGTCGACTTCCGCGCGACCGCCGCCGACGATCTCCCGGGACTACTGGCCCACGAGCTCGTGCATGTGATGATCCGCGAGACCGCCGGCGTTGACGCGGATCTTCCCGCGTGGTTCGAAGAGGGACTCGCGACGGTGATCCAGCGCGAGGATGCCCTCCCCGCGGACACGGACGCGCTCGTCGCACGCTCCCTCGTGGCGAACCGTGTCGTCTCTCTCGGCGAGCTGACCACCCTCGCCGACTGGCACCGGGCCTACCCGCGCATCGGCCGTCCGCAGTACGCCGTCGCCGCCGATGCGGTGGGCGCGATGGAAGATCGCGTCACTGAACCGCTGCTGGTGCGGGCCCTCGTCGCCGTCGGCGCCGGCGAGCGTTTCGCGGACGCGTACGCCGAGCTGGGGGCCGGGACGCTCGCCGACTTCGTGGCGGGCTTCGACGCGACGGCCGCGAAGGCGAGCGTCGCCGTGAGCTCCACGCCGAGCGCCGCGGGCGATGTCGCGTGGACGATCTCTGGGTTCGCTCCCGATTCGGCGGTGGTCATACGGATCTCGGGCGAGCGAGGTTATGACCTCGCCTTCACGGTGAGGACCGACGACCTTGGCATGTACCGCGGCTCGTTCGGATCGACCGCGCCGGCGGGGCGCTACAGCATCGACGCGACGGAAAGTGGGGCGCACGCGCTCGCGACCATGGAGACCGCGCGCTAACGGATCGGGTCTTTCTCCATGAGGCCGCGGTTGTGAACGTAGAGCGCGGCTTGAGTGCGATCGGTGAGCTCGAGCTTGCTGAAGATGTTGGAGATGTGGGTCTTCACGGTGCGTTCGCTGATGCCGAGCGAAGCCGCGATCTCTTTGTTCGCGCGCCCGCTGGCGACGAGCTTCAGCACCTCGCGCTCGCGCGCGGTGAGGTCGCTGTAGCCCTCGTCGTCGCCCGCCGGGCGCTCCCCGCTACGCAACCGCCCGAACTCGTCGAGCACGCGTTTCGCGACCGACGGATAGATGAGCGAAAAGCCGTCGGCCACGGTGCGGATCGCGTTCGCCAGCTGGCTGCCGGTGACTTCTTTCAAGAGATACCCCGACGCGCCAGCGCGGATCGAGCTGAAGACGAGGTCGTCCTCGTCGTAGTTGGTCAGCACGATGACCCGACTCGACGGCACCGAGTTGCGGACTCGCCGCGTCGCCGTGACTCCGTCCCAGTCGCCCATCTTGATGTCCATGAGGATCACGTCGGGGAGGAGCTCCTGTGCGAGGGCGAGGGCCTCGTGGCCGTCGCCGGCCTCGCCGACCACTTCGATCTCCGGCTCGTGGTCGAGGATCGAGCGAAGCCCACTCCGGACGAGCGCGTGATCGTCGGCGAGGAGCACGCGGATCCTGGGAGCCGGGGGCTGGGGGGCGGAGCCCCCCAAGTTCGTCATCGGCCGAAGAGCCTCCCGAGGAAGCTCGCCTTCTCGGTGCGCTCGATGTCCTCGATCGCGCCGCGCTGCTCGGTGTCCTCGACGGTGTCCGCCCAGGCGGGCGTCGGCTCTTCGCTCGCCGCGCGGTACGGGATCGACGCGCGGACGATGGTCCCGCGTCCCTCTTCGCTCCGGACGACGAGCTGACCACCGACGCCCTCGGCGCGCTCGCGCATGCCCACGATGCCGTAGTGGCCGCGCTCTTCCGCCGTATCGAGCTCGTTCGATGCGAAGCCCTTACCGTCGTCCTCGATGGTCACGACGACCTGTTCCTCCTGGTAGCGGAGCACGACCTTCGCGTTCCTGGCACTGGCGTGTTGCGCGACGTTGCGCAGCGCCTCGCCGACGATGCGGATGAGCGCGCGCTCGACGTATGGCTCGAGGTCCCGCTGCGCGCCGGTCTCCTCGAGATCGACGTGCAGGCCGCTCTGCCGCCGCAGGTCGTCGACCAGCCGAGACACGGCCACCGGCAGGTTGAGCCCTCCCGATTCCTCGGTCTGACGGAGGGCGGCCATGTACTGCCGCACGTCCGAGAGCGTCGCGCGGGCGTCGCGCGCGGCCTTCGCGAGCTGAGGGCCGAGCACCGACGGGTCGCGCTCCAACGCGCGCTGACATCCCTCGAGCGCGAGGACGACGCCCGTGAGCTCCTGCGCGAGCCCGTCGTGCAGCTCCTGCGCGATGCGGCGCCGCTCGGTGGTCGCGGTCCGCAGCACGATGTCGGCGGATGCCGACTTCTGGAGCATGCCCGCCAGGTACTCGCCGACCGTCGCCGAAAAATCGCAGTCCGCTTGCGTGTACGGGGTTGTCGCCCGGCCGAGCACGAGCACGCCCAGCACGACGCCCGAGTGCGCGCCTCCGACCGGGGTCAGCAGGAACTGCGTCGAGGACATCGCGGCCCAGTCAGGGCGATCCTCAGACATGCCGTACGCCGCGGTCGCGGTGCGTCGCTCGCGAAGCACCTGCGCGAGGACGGTGTCGCTCCCGGACGTCGAGATGTCGGACGGAAGCACGTCGCCGTAGCCGCTCGATGCACGCAGGTGAAGCTGGTGCTCCTCCGCGGCCCACACGCCGACCGCGTCATGGCGGAGGTTGTCGGCGAGCATCGCGACTGCGCTTTCGAGGTCCGATTGCGGGTCGGTGCCCAACGTCGCGAAGCGCGAGAGCTCGTAGAGCACGAGCGCCTGCCGCCGATCCTCTTCGGCGCGCTGGAACTCCTCCGCCGTGAGCAAGGCCGCGGCGATATCGGACGCAACTTGCGCCAGCGAATCGACGTGCGCCTGCCCGTACCGCTCCTGCTGTGAGCGGTGCTTCACGTTGACGACACCGAGCGTGCGGCCGCCCGCGCGCAGCGGCGCGATCATCGACTCGCTCGCCGTGGGATCGGATCCACCCTGGACCTGACCCGAGAGGAGCATCGGCTTCCCCGTTTGCGCGACCTTCCCGGAGATGCCCTCGCCGATCCGCTTGCGATCTTGCTTCGCCGCGTCGGGAAGGCCCCGCGAGCTTCGCACCGAGAGCTCGCCGCTGGCGTCCGCGAGCATGATCGACACGCCGTCCGCCCCGAAGACCTCGGCAAGCTGCGCGGTGGCGCGCTCGAGGAGCTGATCCGGGTCGCGCTCGCGGCGGATGATCGCCTGCAGATCGCGCGTCGCCTTGAGCTTCGTCTCGGCTTCCTGCTGCTGGCGTTGGGCACGCCAGAGCGCATTCGCTTCCGCGAGCTCGAGACCGAGAAGCTCGGCAACGCGTGTGAGCGAGGAAAGCTCGTCCGGCGCGAACACCCTGCCCGAGCCGAGCGCAGCGAGCGCTCCGACAAGCTGCTCTTTCCACACCACCGGGACGACCGCAAGCGTGTCCGCGGTGCGTCCGTCGGCAAGCGGGATCGCGACCCCGGTCGCGGATTGATCGCTCGTGCGCTCGCCGAAGGCTTTACCGAGGAGCGGCGCGGCCATTCCGTCGCTCCATCGGGTGTCAGCGGGCAGGTTGTGCGCGACATAGGTCACGTAGCCGGCGCCTTTCATCTGCAGCACGACCGCGATCGCGTCGGCGTGGGCGAGCTTCGCGAGATACGCCATCCGCGCGGACCAGAAGTCGGCATCGAGACGAAGGCTCACGCGCGTCCCCTAAGCGACGCCGGCCTCGCCCTCGATCCGCAGCTCCAAGGTGTTGCCTCCGCTTCGCTGCACAGCGAAGCGTGGCTGTTCGAGCGCCGCCAGCGCAGCACCCATTTCGTCGACGGACATGGGAACGCGCAGGCCGAGCGCCAGCGTCGCGACGCCTCCCCTGAAGTCACGCACGTAGAGCGTACGGACCGGTGCGAGCAGCTGGATGCGCCGCTCGATTTCCACGAGCCGGGCGAACGACGGGATCGGCGACAGCATCAGAACTATGTTCGTCGTAGGCGCTGCCGGCTCTTCCCTCTGAGGAGTGACTTGCTCCTCTTCCGCCACCGGAACGCTCTCGGAACGCTGGATCACGGTGAATTCAGGGGCCGCGGGCGGCCTCGCGGGGCTCGCCAGAGGCGCTCCAACGACGTCTTCCTCCTCCGATGGGGGAGCCGGCTGAGCGACCTGCGCCGCACGCGCGGCCTCGGCCGCGCGGGCCGCTTCCTGCGCCGCACGCGCTGCGGCTTCCGCGGCGCGCGTCGCTTCTGCGATCCGTTTGGTCTCGAGGCGGCGGTCTTCCTCAGCCGCGCGCGCGTCCGCGGCGCGGGATTCCTCCGCCGCGCGTCGTGCCTCTTCCGCGGCGCGCGCCGCGGTCGCCGCGCGCTCGGCCGCCGCAGTGGCGCGCTCGGCCTCGGCGGCCCGCTCTGCCTCGAGCGCGAGCTGCGCCTGCCGTTGCTGATCGGCGATGCGCCGCGCCTCTTCGGCAGCACGTGCGGCCTCCTCGGTCGCCTTTCGGACCTCTTCCGTCGCGCGGGCTGCCTGCGCGGCGCGCTCGGCTTCCGCGGCGCGCTGTGCCTCCGCGGCGCGCTGCGCCTCTTCCTGAGCGATCCGCGCGCGCTCCTGGGCCACGCGCGCCTCTTCCTGCGCGGCTCGGGCTTGCTGAGCGGCGGCGTTCGCCTCGCGCGCCGCATCCGCGGCGGCGCCGGCTTGCTTTCGGATGTCCTCGAGCAGCTCGGTGAACACGCTCTTGAGGGCATCGGCGGCCATCTGTCGCGCCTCGGCGGCACTCTCCTCGGCGGGGCGTGCCGGCGGGGCGGCATCTCGTCGCGGACCGCGTAGGGCGGAGAAGCCGCTCCGGCGTGTCGACGCGATCTCGTCGACGAGGCCGTCGCGTTCGTCACGGAGGCGATCAATCTCCTTGAGCAGCATCTTCCGCTCTTCTCGCGCCTGCTCGAGGATTTGCTGCGCGGCGCCTTCAGCGCGCGTCCGGATCTGGTGAGCGGCCCGCAGCGTGCCGGCCATGGCCTCGCGGACCGTGGCGTCGAACTCTTCGTAGACGGCGATGCGCTTGCGGGCGGAGTCGAGGTCGGACTCCAACGACGCGGCGCGCTTGGTCAGCTCGGTGACTCTGTCGGAAAGCGCGCCAATGATGTCGCCGGACGCGCCTAGACGTTGTGGCTCGTCGGACACGCGGTCACCCTCTCTTCCCGGCCCAACTCCCCGCGTGCGCGCGAAAAGCGTATACGAACGCGGCAAGGAAAGGCAGAATTCGCGCATCACGCGGCCGAAAGTGCTGCTCATCGTGGGGCATCCCAGCGTCGGCTCGGCGCTCGAGACTCTGCTGCGCATCGACGACCGATACGAGGTGAGGCGCGTGCAGTCGCTCGCGGACTCCGCAGTTGACCGGAACGAATGGACGCCGGACGTGGCGGTCGTCGACGGCGCGTTGCTCGGGTCGACCAGCGTGGCCGCGCTCCCGGTGCCGGCCATCGTCCTGTCGGGAAACGAAGCCGACGGAACTCGGCTGCTCGCGCGGGTCCCGGACGGCCGGACATGGCTACGCAAGGACGCGACCGCGACCGATCTGCGTGACGCGGTCGATGGCGTCCTCGCCGGTCGACCGATCGCCGGCCGGCTGTTCCCCTTGGTCGTTGCCGGGCTCGTCTTGCTGGTCGTGATCGCGATCTTTGCAGTGGCTCTCGTACGAGGTCAGGGATAGCCATGGCCAAGGACGACGAGAAAAAGAAGCGCAAGCGCGACGACGTGGTCGATCTCGCCTCGCGCATCGGAGCGCGGCGCGAGGCGGAGGACACGAAGAAGAAAGAAGAGCCGCCGCCGGCAGGGCCGCCACCGCCGCCCGCGCGGTTCGACGCGCCGATCCCGGCCGCGCCAAAACCGAGGCTCATTCCGACGCGCGAAGACCGCGACCAGGGCGCGCTGATCCGGAAGGCCCTCATCGAGGAGACCGCGACGCCGCCGGTGGCGATCCCGTCGCCGCGCGGTGCGCCGGGCCCCGGCGAGATCGACCTGGTGGCGACCCCGCTCCCAACGCCCGACGATTGGCACCGGTTCGAGCTCGCGCTCCGGAAGATCAAAGGAGTGGGCCAGCTGCGTACCGAGTACTACCGTCACGGCGTGCTCAAAGTGCGCGTGACCTATCAGGGCGAAGGACGGCTTGCCGCTGCGCTCCGCGCGGGCGTACCGGGTTATCGCGTGCGAGTCATCGGTGAGGACCGAGCGACGCTTCAGATCCTCGTGACCTCGGAGGGAGACGACCGGCGTCCCGGATAGATATGGATAGAGTGGATGCGATGAGCGATCTCGAAACGCGCGCGCGCAAGGTTCTGCCTCCGGTCCTCGGTCACTACACCTGGCTTTCGATCGAGCGGGGGCAGGGGAGCTGGCTGCACACGACCGGCGGTCGACGCATCCTCGACCTCACGTGCGGCATCGCGGTCACTGTCGTCGGCCATGCGCATCCACGTGTGGTCAAGGCCGTGACCGAGCAGGCCGCGAGGCTCATGCACATCTCCGCGGGCGTCGCGAAATACGAGTCCAACGTCGCGCTCGCGGAGGCGCTGGCCACGATCACGCCCAGTGGCCTCGACACCGTGTTCTTCGGCAACAGCGGCGCCGAGGCCGTCGAAGGCGCCATCAAGCTCTCGCGCCAGACCACCGGACGCGAGGCGATCATCGCCTTCCGCGGCGGGTTTCACGGGCGCACCGTCGGGGCGGCGACGCTCACGACGTCCAAGGCGCAATACCGACGCGGTTACGGTGCGCTGCTTCCCGAGGTCTACATCGCGCCCTATCCGTATCTGCTCGCGTGCGCGTTGCCGGATCCGCACGACGGCGAGGCTTGCGCGAGCCACTGTTTCGCCGAGCTAGAGGCGATGCTCGAGCACGAAGTGCCGCCGGAGCACGTTGCGGCGATCGTGATCGAGCCCGTCCTCGGCGAAGGCGGTTACGCCGCAGCCCCAGCGTCGTTCATTCAGCGGTTGCGCGAGCTCGCGACGAAGATCGGCGCCCTTTTGATCTTCGACGAGGTGCAGACCGGCATGGGCCGGACTGGCGCCTGGTTCGCGGCGCAGCGCTTCGGGGTCGTCCCGGACGTGATCACGGCGGCGAAGGCGCTCGGGGGTGGACTGCCGCTGGGAGCCGTGATCGCCACACGCGAGCGTATGGAGCGCTGGCGCACAGGGACGCATGGGTCGACCTTCGGCGGCAATCCGGTCTCATGCGCGGCGGGCCTCGCCACACTCGAGGTCATCCGCGACGAAGGCCTCGTCGAACGCGCCGAGACGCTCGGCAACCTCATGGTCGAGGAGCTCGCGCCGCTGCGCTCGCATCCTCGCCTCCGCGAGATCCGTCAGTTCGGCGCGATGGTCGCCGCCGAGTTCGACAACAAGACCGTCGCCAAGGCCGCGATCGGGGCGGCTCTCGAGCGCGACGTCCTTCTTATCACCTGCGGGTTCCACGACCAGGTCGTGCGTTTCATTCCCGCGCTGAACATCAAAGAAGACGACCTCCGCAAAGGCATGCGCGTGTTCGTGGAAGCCGCACGGTCGATCCTGGTGGGGGCGCCGGCGTAGCCATCGGCGCGACCCGTTCTGGATGCGGTGCGTCGCGGCATGCATCCTGCTACCAGATATGGGGCCAGGAAGAGTGATGACCCCTAGTTCTTGACATCGCGCCCCCGGCGGCATACGGTCCGGCTCTGCGCGTTGACTAGATGTTGGGTCGAGAAGGGTGGTCGAGCCAAGATGTAGTGGCGGCAGTGTGAGAGAGAAGGAGGGTGATATGACCCGTCGGCCGTCGGCTTCTGTCACTCGCGCAGCGAGGCTTCTCCTCCTTCTTCTACGGGCGGTCATGACGGCCGGCTCCATCAGCGCTTTCTAGGGGGGACGAAGTGGCAATCGCAGAGATCGGGCAGGAATCCGTCCCACACGCCGACGCTTCGGCACGGCAGGGCCTTCGCGTGGAGCGGCACTTCACGCACCCGGGGATCCACCCCTACGACGAGATCGAGTGGGAAGTTCGGGAGGCGGTCATCCCCGGCGAAGGCGGCAACGTCTTCGCCCAGAGCGGAGTCGAGGTGCCTAAGTTCTGGTCGCAGACGGCTACGAACGTGGTTGCCTCGAAGTACTTCCGCGGCAAGCTCGGCACGCCCGCGCGCGAGTCGAGCGTCAAGCAGATGGTCGACCGCGTCGTCGACACCATCGCGCGCGCGGGTCTCGGGGCGGGTTACTTCGCCAGCGAGGCCGACCGCGACGCGTTTTCCGACGAGCTCAAGTACCTGATGGTGCGGCAGTACGCCTCGTTCAACTCTCCGGTGTGGTTCAACATCGGCGTCCCAGGCGTGCCTCAACAGCCGAGCGCGTGTTTCATCCTCTCCGTCGAGGACGAGATGCGCTCGATCCTCGACTGGTTCAGCAACGAAGGCGTCATCTTCAAGGGCGGCTCCGGTTCCGGTGTGAACGTCTCCAAGATCCGCTCTCAAAAGGAGCAGCTGTCCGGCGGCGGCTACGCCTCCGGCCCGGTGTCATTCATGCGCGGGGCCGACAGTGTCGCGGGATCGATCAAGTCCGGTGGCACGACACGTCGGGCGGCCAAGATGGTCGTGCTGAACGCCGATCACCCCGATGTCCGCGAGTTCATCTGGTGCAAGGCGAAAGAAGAGAAGAAGGCCTGGGCCCTCGGCGAGATGGGCTACGACATGAGCCTGAACGGCGAGGCCTGGCACTCGATCCAGTTCCAGAACGCCAACAACTCGGTCCGGGTAACGGACGAGTTCATGCGGAAAGCGGTCGCGGAAGAATCCTGGGACCTCACCGCGCGCACGGATGGCCGCGTGCTCGAGACGGTCAGCGCACACGATCTTCTGCGCGAGATCGCGGAGGCGACGTGGCAATGCGGCGACCCGGGCATGCAGTTCGACACCGCGTGCAACGAGTGGCACACCCGAGCGAACACCGACCGCAACTACGCGACGAATCCCTGCTCGGAATTCGTGAGCCTCGACAACACCGCGTGCAACCTCGCGAGCCTCAACCTCATGCGCTTCGTCGATCGGGCCGGCGACTTCGACACCGGTAGCTTCGTAAACGCGGTGCGCACACTCATCACGGCACAGGAGATCCTGGTCGGGTACGCCGACTACCCGACGGACCAGATCACGACCAATGCGCGCGCGAACCGCGAGCTCGGCATCGGCTACGCGAACCTCGGTGCCTTGCTCATGTACCGCGGCGTGCCGTACGACTCCGACGAGGGGAGGGGCTACGCCGCCGCCGTCACGGCACTCCTCACCGGAGAGGCCTACGCGCAGTCAGCGAGGATCGCGGCGACCTTGGGTCCGTACGACGCGTACGCGCGGAACAAGGATCCGCACGACCGCGTCATCTACATGCATCGCCAGTTCGCCTACCGGATCCGCGACGAGCTCGTCCCTGCGAGCCTGCTCTCCGCCGCGCGCCAGTCGTGGGACGACGCCCTGGCGCTCGGCACCGATCATGGATACCGCAATGCCCAGGTGAGCTTGCTCGCCCCCACCGGGACGATCAGCTTCATGCTCGACTGCGACACCACCGGTGTCGAGCCGGACATCGCGCTCGTGAAGTACAAGAAGCTCGTGGGCGGCGGGATGCTGAAGCTCGTCAACGGGACCGTTCCGGCCGCGCTGCGACGACTCGGGTACACGGAGACCGAGGCAGGCACGATCACCACCTACGTCGAGGAGCGGGGCACGATCGAGGGTGCTCCTGGCTTGCGCGATGAGCACCTTGCGGTCTTCGACTGCGCGTTCAAGCCGGCCAACGGTGCGCGGTCGATCGAGTACATGGGACACATCAAGATGATGGGTGCGGTCCAGCCGTTCCTCTCTGGCGCGATCTCCAAGACCGTCAATCTGCCGGAGACCGCGACGGTTGACGACGTCATGAACGCCTACGTCCAGGCCTGGAAGCACGGGCTCAAGTCGATCGCGATCTATCGCGACGGGTCGAAGAAGACACAACCTCTCTCGACGACCGACAAGAACATCAACGCGAAGGCGACCGAGACGACGGTCGAGCGCGTCGTCGAACGGGTCGTGGAAGTCACGCGGCCCCAGCGCCGGCGGCTCGCGGACACGCGCGCGTCGCTCACGCACAAGTTCTCGATCGAAGGCCACGAGGGATACATCACCGTCGGTCTTTTCGAGGACGGAACGCCCGGCGAGCTGTTCGTCACGATGGCGAAGGAAGGGTCGACGCTCTCCGGGATGATGGACGCGTTCGCGACGAGCGTGTCGCTGCTCTTCCAGTACGGCGTCCCGCTCGCGCACCTCGTCGAGAAGTTCGGCCACATGCGCTTCGAGCCATCGGGATGGACAGGCAATTCCGAGATCGGGTTCGCGAAGTCGATCGTCGACTACGTCTTCCGCTGGCTGGGGAATCGTTTCCTGTCCGAGCAAGATCGCGCCGCGCTCGGCCTGGTCCGGACGACCGAGGTCGCCGATCCGCCAGCCCAACAGGAGCTCATCGACCGCGTCCTTCCTCTCGCTTCGCCGGAGCCGGCGCCGACGAACGGCAACGGCCACGCGATCGCGCGGGCGGCCGCGAGCGATCTGACCGCGCCATCGACGTATCGGCGGCTCAATTCGACACCCGACGCGCCACCGTGCCCGCGGTGCGGCTGGCTGACCGTCAGGAGTGGCACCTGCCACAAGTGCGAGAACTGCGGAGACACGACCGGATGTAGCTAACTCCTTCGTCAGGCCCTGGTCGACCCGCCCGTCGGCCAGTTTCGCCTAACGGCCCGGCACTCCCTGCTCCCCTGGGGTGCCGGGCCTCTCTTTTGCGGTTTCCTGCGCGACGACTCGCGAATGCTTCGTCTTTCATCTCGCGTCCGCGGGTCCTGTCTCGGGCTCGAGGCCGTGCGCTCGCCGCACCCTTTTCCCGCTGCGCAGTCACTGCATTACATTCGCGCGCGACGCGGGCCCCTGGGCCCGCGGCTCGCGCACAACCCGCTCGCCCGCGCCACCCGCGGACGCGCGTCGTTCGCCAACTGACGGCCCGACTGCATTCGCTGCGCACCGAATCCGCAAAGTCAAATGCTTGTAGTAATCAATTTGTGGACAACACAGCACGGCTAGCGTCATGTGCGACACAGACGTACGAGTTAGCGACGTCTCAAATCAGTCGCGTCGGTTCGGAACGCTGCTGACACTTGCAACGTCTAGTGATGTAGAGAGAGTCATGCCGAGCGAACGTGCGAGCCCTGTCCGGCACGCACCTTGCTCGAGTGTGTGGGTGAGCGAGGCATCGCTCGGGGAGGCACGAACAAAGATGGCGGTCATCGCGCGAAGCGAACCACGCGAGCTTCGCTCCGCGCGGCGGTTCCCCCGCAAGCTGATCCTCACGCCACTCATCTTCGTGGCCGTCGCCCTCGGCGCGGGTGCGAGCGCGCAACAGGCCTTCGCGACCCGCGCGCTTCCCGGCGTGATGGTCGGGGGCGTTGCCGTGGGCTCGCTCGAGCGCGACGCGATCCGCGAGCAGCTCGCCCAGCAGCTCGCGGAGCCTTGGGCAAACGCCAGCGTCGTCCTCGTCGATGGCAGACAGACATGGCGCGCGAGCAACGGGCAGCTTGGCATCGCCCCGGATCTCGAGCAAGCGACCACGGACGCGCTCGCGTATGGCAAGAGTGGAAAGATCATCGATCGGCTGGGCGCGTGGTTCGACGCGGTGCGCGGCGAAGCGAACCTGCCGTTCGCGATGCGCGCGCAGGGCACCGCGCTCGATAGCTGGGTCACGCAGGTATCACACGATGTCGATCGCACTCCCGTTTCGGGTGAGATCCGCGTCGGAACAAAAGGCGTCGAGGCGACGCAACCCGTACTCGGACGCTCCGTCGATCGGACGGAGACGATCGCCGCGCTGCTTTCCGCGGACTCGCTCGGCGATCGCGAGGTTGCCTTGCGGCTGCGCACGACCTATCCCGAGCTCGACGCGTCGGGATTTGACGAGGCCTACGCGCGCGCGGTCGCGGTGACCACTCCGCTCACGGTCCACGTCGAGGATCGCTCGTGGGACGAGAGCGAAGCCGGTCTCGCGACCCTCCTTCACGTCGAACGCGTTCTCGCGAAGCCCGGCGACCTTCCCGCGATCCCCGCCGAAGCGATCGCGCCGACCGCGCGCTATCGGTATGCGGTCACGCTCGACGGCGAACGGATCGCCTCATGGACCACCGCGCTCGCAAATCTTCTCGACCATCCGGGCAAGAGCGCCAGGTACATCGTGAGCTCCGAAGGCGCGCTCTCGGTCGTCGCATCGGAGAGCGGAGTGCGCATCGACCAGGAGAAGCTGAACGCGCTCTTCCTGGACCAGCTGACAACGCCTGCCCTCGGCGGCACGCGGCAGATCGCGGCGCCCGCTGCCGTCGACATTCCAGCGTTCACGACCCAGCAGGCGAATGACCTCGCACCGAAGATCTCGCGGACGTCGACGTTCACGACTTCGTATCCGCCCAGCGCGGCCCGGCACGCCAATATCTCGATGGGCGCTTCGCAGTTCGACGGCGTGGTGATCATGCCGGGTGAGACGTTCTCCTTCTGGGATCTGCTCGGCCCGGTGACGGTCGAGCGTGGCTACGCGTACGCCGGCGCGATCATCAACAACCGTAGTGACGAGAGCGTGATCGGTGGCGGGCTCTGCCAGGTTTCCACGACGATCTTCAACGCGATCTCGCGCCAGGGCTACGAGGTCGTGGAGCGTCACGCGCACGGTTACTACATCGATCGTTATCCCATCGGCTACGACGCGGCCGTGTTCTCGCCAGGCGTCGACTTCAAGTGGCGCAATGACACGGCGAATCCTGTCTTTATCTACTCGTGGAGCGGCGGCACGTCGTTGACGATCGACGTCTGGGGGATTCCGACGGGGCGCACTGTCGCGATCAGCGATCCCGTTCAGCGCAACTTCGTCCACCCCGCGGCGGACCAGCTCGCTGATCCCGCGTTTCCCGCAGGCGTGTCAGTGGATGGCCGCGACGTGTGGCGGACGCGAACCGTTTACGACGCGAGCGGCGCGATCATTCATCAGGACACGTTCGCGAGTCACTACGCGCCCGTCTGGGGCGGCCCGCTTCCTTCCAAGCCAGCGCAGCCTTAGCTCAACGCATTCGGTTGCGCGGGCGCGCATTCGTCGGTGATCCGCCTGACGGTTCTGAGCGCGCCACGGGTGGCACCGGTGAGCGGGTTGCGCGCGAGCCGTCAGGCCGGCCGCGCCACCGCGCCGCACGAACCCACAGCGATGGAGCGGACCGGTAGGCGAGCGCGCAGCCTCGAACCGGGGACAGGACCCGGGGCGCGCTCGGCCTACAGGCGGGGCTGTCGCGCACGAAAGCGCCCGAGACCCGCCTGAAAGCCGTTGAGATAACAGGCAAGATGGCGAGCCGTTAAAGCGTGAGGTGGCACGTCGGACCGCCAAGGACACGGCTCGGCTGATCGAAGAGGTCGCCCGCGGCGAGCGACTCCTCGAAGAGATCAAGGACCCTGAGCTTCGCGAGACCGTGCGGCTCGCGCTCCGGCTGCACAAGGATCCGTTCACCGCGCCAGATGCGCGGACCCGCTCCCGAATTCGGTCTCGCGTGCTGGCGAGCTTGCGGCCGCACGGCGCGACGGTCGCCGATCGCGTAACCATCGCGTTCGAGATCCTCGCGAAGCCGGCGCCTTACGTGATGCGCGCGTTCGCGGTCGCCGCGATCGTCCTGACCATTGCGGCGAGCACGAGCGTCGTGAGCTCGGGCTCCGTTTCCGATGATGCGCTCTACAGCGTGAAGCTCGCCTCGGAGCAGGCGCGGCTCGCGCTCGCGACCACACCAGAGGATCGCGCGATGGTCGAGCTCACGATCGCCGAGCATCGCCTCGCCGAAGCCACCGAGCTCGCGACGCAGGGCAACGACGACGATGCCATCGTGGCGACGAGCGAGTACGGCGAGCACCTTGCGAACGCTGCGGCCGAGCTGGCTCAGGTGGAGACGCTCACGCCGGACGCGCAAGGCCTCGTGGTACAGCTGCAGCAGAAGATCGACACGCACCGCGCGGTCGCGGCTGCGACCGTCGCCCGCCTCGCCGATAGCCCGAGCACCGCTTCGGCCGCGCAGGTGCTCGCGGTGGTCGCGGCGCCGGCCGATCCGGCGGCCTCCGACCTGAGTCCAGCGGCCGCGATCGCGGCGCAGGCCGCGACCGCCACCGATCAGATCGCGAACGTCGCCGAACGCAAGGTCACGCCGGTCGCGACAAGCGCGGCCGCGATACCCCCGGCCGCCACGCGACCTGCGGCCGCGACGACGCGGCCGACGGCGCCCGCCCATCACACCGAAGCACCAAGGGCCACAACGAACGAGCGCTCGCGTGGAGAGCGGGCCGCTGAGAGCGCGCGGAAGGCCGCCGATGAAGCGAAAGCCGCCGCAAAGAAGGCAAAAGAAGGAAGCCGCCGCACACCGACGCCGACCCCCCATCACCCCTAACGCTCTATCGCATCGCGTCCTAATCCAAGAGCGCGCGCCGCAGGAGATCCAGGCCGCTTAGAAGAGCACGACGACGACCGTCCGCGGGCGAGCGGAAATGGATCGTCGCCTGACGGCTTCGCTCGGGCGTGATCGCGCGAAGCTCGACCTTCCCATCGCCATCAGGGGTGAGCAACAGAACGTCAGCGCCGAAGGAGCGCGCGTCACGCTCGAGCGAGCCTTCGTCGGCGCCCAAGCGAACCACCGCGCCGGCGAGCTGACCGCGCGCGGCCGGGGCGTCGGATAGTGCGCGCGCGAGATCGCCCGCGGAGAGGGACTCCCCGAGAGCCAGCGTCCATCGCCGCGAAGCGAGTGCAGTTCCGATGACATCTCCGAGGCTTTCGCCATCGACGCCCCATACGTACTCACCCAGACGCGCACGCACCTCACGTTCCATCTTCGCGATGCGCGCGTCGGCCTCGTCGCTAGACGTCGCCTTGTCGGCGATGCGCACATGCACCCCGTCGTTCTTCGCGTACGTCGCCACTGTCGGAGCGGTCGACCTCACCAAATCACCGAGACGCTCCTCGACTGCACTCTCGCCGATGCCGAGCAGCTTGAGCGTGCGACGGCGAAGCGTCGCCTGCCGAGAGAGCGTCGGCTCCACGTGCCCTTCCCACATCGGCGTCATCTCACGCGGAACGCCGGGCATCGCGACGATGCGTTTGCCGTTCTTGCGAACGTCCCAGCCTGGCGCGGTGCCGAGTGGATTCGGCAGCGCGCGCGCTGAGGGGATGAGCCAGGCCTGCTTTGTGTTGCGTTCGGGCATGGTGAGACCGCGTCCGGCAAACCACGCACGAAGGTCCGCCTCGAGTACGGCGTCGACGGCCGGCGTCTCGCCGAGCGCTGCGGCGATCGCTTCTCGCGTTAGGTCGTCCTCGGTCGGTCCGAGGCCCCCGGTCGCGACGACCAGCTCGCTCCGGGCAAGCGCTCGCTCGAACGCCTCCTTGCAACGACCCAGGTTGTCACCGACGGTTTGCATGTGCAGACAGTCGATCCCGAGATCGGCAAGACGGCCCGCAAGGTAGGCCGAATTCGTGTCGATAATCTCGCCGAGCAGGAGCTCAGTCCCGACGGAGAGGATCTCAGCCCTCATTTGCCTGCTCGGTCGTTGTGCTGGCATTGAACTTGCTCGTATCGACTGCACAACAAAGAAATCCCAACCCTTCCCTTCCTCACCACGAGACCCCGTCCAAATGGACGGGGTTTTGTGGCTCTTAGGGGCAAATCGGGTCGCGCGAGAGGCCTAGGGTACGATGCGGCCTCGGCGAAGCGTTCGGGAGGTGCTGCGTTGGCCACCGGTTACTGCGTCAAGTGCAAGGCCACGCGTGAGATCAAGGACGCGCAGCAGATCACGATGAAGAATGGGCGCCCTGCCACCCAGGGGATCTGCCCGGTGTGCGGCACGAAGATCTTCAAGATCGGCGCGAGCTAGCGCCGGTACGCCACATGCGGCGGCATCACCGCGCAAGGAGGCCGCCATGAAGATCAGCGAGATCATGACCACCAAGCCGGCGACCGTCGGCCCGGATGCCACGCTGGGCGAAGTCGCCACGCTCATGCGCCAAGAGGATTGCGGGTCGATCCCCGTCGTCGAGGACGGGCGCCTCGTCGGGATCGTTACCGACCGGGACATCGTCGTGCGGGCGATCGCCGCCGGCAAGGACCCCAAGAGCACACCGGTCAGCGAGGTGATGTCCGCGGATCCGGTCACGGTCGAATCCAAAGGCGACGTCGCCGACGCCGAGCGTCAGATGCGCGAGCGTCAGATCCGCCGGCTTCCCGTCGTCGAAGGCGGAAAGCTCGTAGGGATCATCGTCACGGCGCAGATCGCGCGAAACGAAGGAGCGAAGCAGACCGGCGAGACCATCAAGGAGATCAGCGAGCCGGCGAGCGGCCGCGCATCGCACGCGCGCGGGTAGATTCGTGGACAACTCGCCTTGATGCGGCTGCTGGCCCGTCGGTACCATTTCGATGGGCCAGTAGCTCAGCGGTAGAGCAGGGGACTCTTAATCCCTTGGCCGAGAGTTCGAATCTCTCCTGGCTCACCCGAAAGCATTCCGCGGAATAGTTCGTGCGATGCCCTCTGTTGCATAAGCGTGGGCTTCAACGACGCCGTCATCGCCGACTTTCGCGCGCACGGCGGACAGATCACAAAGGGCCCGTTCACCGGGCGCTCGCTCCTGCTGCTCACGACAAAAGGCGCGCGAACGGGGCAGACGCGGACCAACCCGCTCGCGTACACGCGCGACGGCGACCACTTCGTGGTCATCGCGTCGAAGGGCGGCTCGCCTGAGAATCCCGACTGGTACCACAACCTGCGCAAGCATCCGAGCGTGACCGTGGAGATCGGGCCGGAGCGCTTCGAGGCGAAGGCGCGCATCACGAGCGGCGCCGAGCGCCGCCGTCTCTACGACGCGCAGGCGGCACGGATGCCCGGGTTCGCCGAGTACCAAAGACGCACGAAGCGCGAGATCCCGGTGATCGTCCTGGAACGCATCCGCTAGCACCGCATCCGGCCCGCGCCACGAGACGTACTCGGAGCATGAGCCGGCGCTTCGCGGTCGGGATCGTTGTTGGCGTCATCATCACAGGAGCGGTCGTCCTTCTCGTCGGCCTTCCGGTCGCGCTCACGCATCGCAAGGACCTTCCGGCGGAGCGCGGCTATGCCGCGTTCGCCGTCTCGCTCGTCGCGCGGCTCGCCGCCGGCAGCGCGACCAATCCCATCGCCAACGATGCTCGCGCGCTCGATGCCGGGCGTGAGGCTTACACCGGCTCTTGCGCGGTCTGCCACGGTGCGAAGGGCGATGGCCGGGGCGCCTTCGGTCCGGCGACCTATCCCGACGCGACCGATCTCACGCTGTCAATCACGAAGGAGAAAAGTGACGCCGAGCTCTTCTGGATCATCAAGAACGGCCTCTCGTTCACGGCGATGCCCGGCTTCGGCGACGTGTACAAGGACCAGGACATCTGGTCGCTCGTGAGCTATGTCCGCGCTCTCCAGCGCGGCGGCACGGCGGCCATCGACGTGGCGCCCGCGACGGCGAACGATCTGACGCTCGCCGATCCGAGAGGCGACGCCCTCGCCCGCGGGGCCGCGATCTACTTCGCGCAGGGTTGCGCGCTCTGCCACGCCGCCAACGGTGAGGCGCCCGGCAGCCTGTCCATCCGTGGGCGCATCGAGACGCAGATCGTCCGTCGCGGCGAGCGCGGCATGCCCGCGTACGGTTCCGACCGGATCAGCGACGCGGAGCTCAAGGACCTCGAGAGCTACCTGCTTCGCTTCGCCGCGGTGCCCTCGAGCCCGGATTGACCGCGCAGGAGCGATAGCGGGTAGGTCGTGCCCCGCCAGCGCACGCCGCGGCGCTCGGCAAGGAACACCGAGCGCGCGACCGCATATGCGAAGCAGAGCGTCGACATCGGGAGCAGCACGGTCGCGGCGATCGCCCAGCGGTCGAGCGGGCCGATCGCTTGCCGGTAGGTCTCGGCGATCCCGACACTGAGGCAGGCGACCACGCCGAGGAGCAGCGCGCGGTCGATGCCGCCCAGGACGAAGACGCCCACATACGGCCAGACCATCGTCGCGACCATGAACACGAGCACGCCGAGCGCATCGACGATCCGGTACTCGAGGCTCGAGTACATGCTCTTCTCGAGCCCGGTGAGCGCCGCGCCGAGCGACGGATACCACTCGACGGTGAGCGCATCGCGCCCGTTCAGCACCCGCTGACGGAAGCCGAAGGCCCGCAGGCGTCGGCCGAGCCGGATGTCGTCATCGGGGCGAAGCGACAGCGCGCGCATCGTGCCGATCGCCTCATACGGTCCGCGGCGCACGAGATTGAACGCGCCGATCCCGACGCCGCGGCCGCTCTTCGGATCATTCGCACGGTACGCGCCCCAGAGGGTCACGAACGCGTAGCCGAAGAACGCGAGGAACGCCCGAAGGAGCGGGCCGCGTCCACGCAGGCGCGGCGACATCGTCAGATGATCGAGGTTCTCCGAGGTCGCGTACGCGACCGCGTGCCGGAGTGTGCTTTGGACGAAGTGCACGTCCGCATCAGTGAAGAGCAGCCATTCCCCGCGGGCGCGGTCGGCACCCCGCCAGAGCGCGTGATTCTTGCCGAGCCAGCCAGCAGGAAGCTCATCGACCCGCACAAGGCGCACTCGCATGTCGCGCGCTGCGATCCGAGCGACCGCCTCACCGGTGCCGTCGCTCGAGCGATCGTCAACGACCACGATCTCAAGGTCCGGATAGTCCTGTGCGAGGAGCGATCCAAGCGCGGCTTCGATCGTGCCGGCCTCGTCCCGGGCCGGCACGATCACGGAGAGAACCGGCAGCTCCGCCGTGCCGATCGCGGGCGGCAGCGGCGGGATCGCGCTCCGATGCCGAACGAGCGAGACGAAGGGAACGACCACGGCGAGGAACACCAAAACGTCGACGACGGTGAGCGCGGGCGGGGGTGTCACCAGGTCACGCTAGCCCAGTCGGGGCAGGCTCCCAGCCGATCGGGGGAGACGCAGCGAGGAAGTTCCCCCGTTCGCTTCCCCCGTCGCGTCGCGCGGCGGTACGTTCTCGGGATTCCTGCGAAAAGGCGCGCTCACTAGCGTTCCTCGCGTGATTCGCTCATGGCGTCCAGCGCTCGATCGCGGCTCGTCCGGCCGCTATCTCGCGGCACTCGCCGGAGCTGCGGTCGTGTTCGGGCTCGAGCAGCTCCTCCCTGATTCGTACGCGCGCTGCGCGGTCGCGGATTTCGCTTGGACCGCCGCGGCGATCGGCGCGATCTTCGGCACCGCGCGAGCGGTGCGTGCCGCCCGCGGGAGCGATCGTTTGGTCTGGCTGGCATTCTGTGCCGGGTCGCTTTCGTGGCTCACTGGGCAGCTCGCCCGGGATCTCGTAGAGGTCGGCGGCGCGGCGCTGCCCTCACTGGTCAGCGATGTCGGCTTCATGACCGCCGCGCCACTTTGGACGATTGCGCTCTTCATGCATCTTCGGCAGCACGGGCAACGGTTCGCGCTCTACGCGCTGCTGCTCGACGTGGGGGCGGTCGTGCTCACGCTCCTCGGCGCGGTGATCTTGTTCCTCGCGACGGCGCTCGCGCGCGATGTCGTGTGGGACGCCCACGCGGCAGCCGTCGCGTTGCTCTATCCGGTGCTCTACGTCGCGGCCACGGCTGCCGCGCTGTCCGCGGTCTGGGGCACGCCGCAGCCGGAGCCGCGCGGAGCGCTCATCTCGCTCTTCTTCGGCCTTGGCCTGAACGCGGCTGCCTTCGTGCTCTTCCTTCCCGCGAACCTGGACGGAACGTTCGCCGCCGGCAGCCCACTCGACGCGCTCTGGATCGTTGGCCTTGGCGCGATCGGTATCGCCGGCGCGCAGTGGGTCGAGAACCACGAGGACGGGAGGGCCAGCGCGCTCTCCTCGACGGTCATCGAACTCTCACGGATGGCGCTCCCGGCGCTCGTGACCGCCGCCGGCGCGTTCCTCCTCGTCTACACCGACATACGCGGAGTGCCGGCGCGCTTCGCCAACTGGATCGACGCCGCGGTCGCCGTAACGGTCCTGCTGCTCGCCATCCGAGCGGGCCTGGCGCTCTTCGCGAACTGGCGCCTCGTGCAACGGGAGCGCCGGCGCGCCGAGCAGCTCGCCGTGCTCTACGACGTCGGCCTCGCGACGGCCGGCGAGCTCTCGCTCGGGGATCTCGCGAACCTCGTCGCCCGCGAGGCGACCGCGCTCACGCGGACTGACGGCGCGATGGTCGCGCTCACCGAGCGCGGCCGCGGCCTGGTCGTGCGCGCGCAGCACAACGCGCCGGCGCTCGGGCTCCGCCTCGCGATCGGTGAGACGCTGCGTGGCGTCGCGCTCGAGGCTGTCCGCACGCGCGATCTTGTCGTCGCGAGCGACTACCGCCTCCATGCCGACAGCAACCCGGCGCTGCACAGCCTCATCGCCTCGGCCATCGCCGCGCCCCTCATCGCGCATGGCGAGGTCGTCGGCACGCTCACCGCGTACGCGCGGCGGCCGCGCGTCTTCACCGAGGAGACCTGCAGGCTCGTGCGGCTCTACACGGCACAGGCTGCGATCGCGATCGCGAACGCCGATCTTCTGGCCGAGACGCGACGGCTGGCGCGCGACGATGACCTCACCGGCGTGCTCAACCGCCGCAGCCTTCTCGAACGCCTCGACATCGAGATCGCCGAGGCGGCCCGCCACGGCGACATCTTCGCGGTGGTCCTCTGCGACATGGACGGTCTCAAGGCCGTGAACGACACGGCAGGCCATCTCGTCGGCAACGAGGTGCTGCGGAGCGTGGCGCGAACAATGCGCCAGACCGCCCGCACCGAAGACCTTGTGGCGCGATTCGGCGGGGACGAATTCGTGATCCTCCTGCCGCGGACCGCGGCGCTCCCGGCGCAGGCGCTCGTGGGCCGGATCTCGGCGCGGCTGCGCGAGGAGCATTACCTCTGGGCCGGGCGCGCCAACCCGCTGCCGCGCGTCTCGTTTGGAATCTCCTGGTTCCCCCAGGACGGTCGGGACGCGGACGCGCTCATCAACGCCGCGGACGCGCGCATGTACGAGGACAAGGCGCGCGCACGGACGCGAGCCACCGCCGCCGCCAGCGTCGACTAACGTTGAGGGGCTTCGCCCCTCAAGACCCCATGAATCTTCGTGTCGCGCAAAAGTCGTAGCCTCGCCGTCGATGGGTCGCGGTCCCTTCGCGGTCCCGTAATGACACCAGTAAGGCCGAACCACACCGAGTCTGTGGCGACGTTCTGGATAGGGACGAATCCCGGGTCCAAACGCTTCCCATTCGTTCTCCGGATACCGATACCTGGGGAGGGTCGCATCTTCCTCGCTGCGATCGAGTCATGGCCGCGAAGCAAGGACGTGTTCTGTTATCAGCTCGATGCCTGGCCGGAGGGCGCCGAAATCATCCAGGAGGTTCCGGTCGAAGCCGCTTGGCGGGTCGGGACCGGCTTGCACCTGACCCTCCGGCGGCCGCGCGGCAGACGCTCGATCTTCGTCTGGACCAAAGACCGTGCGGGCAAGACCCTCATCTTTTGGCGTTCACAGACTTCCGTGCGCGCGGCGCGTCCTGGGATTCGTGTCCCTGAGGCACGCGGACTCGAGCGACCGATCGAGATCGTCGCAGATGTCGCCGAGAGGTATCCCTGGCAGTTCCGCACTTACGACGCGACGATTGCTCGACGAGCACTCCCGGTTGGCGACTACGCCGTCGTGCGCGACGACGAGATCCGCGCGGTCGTCGAGCGCAAGACCCCGGCAGATCTCGCGACCGCCGCAATCAGCGGGCAACTCATGCTGGCGCTCGCAGACTTGGGAAAGGCGCCGCATGCGGCCGTCGTCATCGAAGGTCGTCTCAGCGATGTCCTCAAGATTGCTGAGCACGGCAAGCGTAGAGCGGGCTGGGTACTGAATGTGCTCGCGGCGATCCAGGTCGCGCATCCCATGGTTATGTGGATGTTCGCCGAGACGCCGCGGCTCGCCGAGGACTGGGCATACCGTTGGCTCGCGGCAAGCATCCGACTCGAGAACAGAACTCCTCTCGATGAGCGCGATGCACAAGTACTCGGCCAGCGGCCGACGCAAGCAGAGCTACCGCTCGGTCCAACAGTCGTGGATGCGGCAGCACGTCGCTCATTGCTCGCTCGTGAGGCGGAGAGCGGAACAATTTGGACAAGCCGCAGCGCCGCCGAGGAATGCCGCGTCGCGCAGCCGACGGCTGCGGCCGATCTCAAGAGATTGGTCACGCAAGGAGTGCTGAGGGTCGAAGGCAGTGGCCGATCGAGGACGTACCGCGCGGTCGCCCCGAGGATGACTCTGCCGAACGCCAGCCGCTAGGCTTTTGCGATGCGTGAGAGCAGGGGGTCTGAGGGGGCAACGCCCCCTCAATCGCCGAAGTGCCCTGAATGCGATGCCGAGGTGACCGTCGGCTCCGACGCGGTGAAGGGCGAGATCGTCTCGTGCCCGGACTGCGGCGCGGAGCTCGAGGTGAAGGAGACGCGGCCGCTCGCCCTCGCGCTCGCGCCTGAAGCCGAAGAGGATTGGGGCGAGTGATGGCTCCTCGCGTCGGCGTCCTGCTCTCGCGCGTGCGCGTCGAGGAGAAGCTGCTCCTCGCCGAGCTCGAATCGCGGGGCGTCGAGGCCAAGGTCATCGACGATCGCGAGCTCGTCCTGGCGGTCGAGCACAAGCCCGAGCTCGGAGTGGACGTGGTCCTCGAGCGCTGCATCCAGCACGGCACGGCGCTGTACGCGCTGTCGGTGCTGGACACGTGGGGCGTGCCGACGGTGAACCGCTACGAGGTGGCCGAGATCTGCGGGAACAAGCTGCTCACGACGATGCGTCTCATCCGCGACGGCGTGCCGAGCCCGCGTACGCGCGTGGCCTTCACCCCGGGGGCCGCGCTCGCGGCGATCGAGGAGTTGGGCTATCCCGTCGTGATGAAGCCGCTCATCGGCTCGTGGGGCCGCCTCGTCTCGAAGGTCAACGACCGCGAGGCGGCGGAGGCGATCGTCGAGCACAAGGACGTACTCGGGAACTACCTCCATTCCATCTATTACATCCAGGAGTACGTCCCCAAGCCGGGGCGCGACATCCGCGCGTTCGTCGTCGGCGACGAGACGATCGCAGCGATCTACCGCGCGAGCGAGCACTGGATCACGAACACCGCGCGCGGCGGTCAGGCGTCCAACTGTCCGGTGACCGCCGAGCTCGGCGAGCTCTGCGTGCGCGCGGCGCGTGCCGTCGGCGGCGGGGTCGTCGCGATCGATGTGCTCGAGGGCCCGGAGGGCCTGCTCGTGAACGAGGTCAACTACACGATGGAGTTCCGCAATTCCATCGACACGACCGGGGTCAATATCCCGGCGAAGGTCGTCGATTACGTGCTCGAGGTCGCGCGGACGGCGGCGGGTCAGACGCGCGACTCGTGAAGGTCGGCGTCATCGGGGCCGCCGGGTATGCCGGCGGCGAGCTCCTGCGGTTGCTCCTCGCGCATCCCGAAGTCGATGACATCGTCGCGGGCAGCGAATCGCTCGCGGGAAAGCCGGTCACCGCGGCGCATCCAAATCTACGCAAGCGGACCAGCCTCACATTCGTCCACTACGAGGACGTGAGCCGCTGCGACGTGCTCTTCCTTTCCCTGCCAAACGGCTCCCATCGAGCGCACGAGTTCGAGGATCGGGCCAGCGTCCTCATCGATCTGTCGAGCGACCACCGTCTGCGGGACGCCGCCGACTACGACCGCTGGTACGGCTCGCCGCATCCTCGTCCGGACCGCCTCGATCGCTTCGTCTATGGCATCCCGGAGCTTCACCGGCGGGAGATCAAGGGCGCCACAAGGATCACCGGCGCCGGCTGCAACGCGACCGCGTCGATCCTCGCGCTGCTGCCGCTCTTCCGCGCGGATGTCGTCGATCGCCGGCGTCCGGTCGTCATCGAATGCAAGGTCGGCTCGAGTGAGGGCGGTCGCGAGCCGAGCGATGACAGCCACCATCCCGAACGTTCCGGCGTGGTGCGGTCATACCGCCCGGTCGGTCACCGGCATACCGCCGAGATCGAGCAGGAGTTGCGGCTCGGCGGCGACGCCGTCACCGTGGACCTGTCTGTGACGTCGGTCGAGCTCGTCCGTGGGGTCCTCGCGACGGCGCACACCTACACGAAGGCGAGCCTCGACGAGAAGACGCTCTGGAAGATCTATCGCGAGGCCTATGGAATTGAGCCCTTCGTGCGGATCGTGAAGGAGCGCAGCGGCATCTACCGCTACCCCGAGCCGAAGCTCCTCGCGGGCACGAACTTCGCCGACGTCGGGTTCGCGCTCGACGTGCGCGGCGACCGCGTCGTGACCCTCTGCGCGATCGACAACCTCGTGAAGGGCGCCGCGGGGAACGGCATCCAGGCGATGAACGTCGCCTGCGGCTATCCCGAGGAAGCGGGTCTGCAATTCGTGGGGCTACATCCATGAGGGGGCCCCAAGCTCGATGACGCTTCGCGCGGTCATCAAGGCGGGCGGCAGCGCGGGCGTCGACCGCGACGCGGTCGCCGACCTCGTCGCGGAGGTCGCGCGCGCCGACGAGATCGTGCTCGTACACGGGGCTTCGGCCGAGACAGACCGTTTGGCCGTGGCGCTCGACCATCCGCAGGAGACCATCGTCTCGCCCACGGGGCATCCGAGCCGGCGCACCGATCGCCGGACGCTCGAGATCTTCGCCATGGCCGCGCTCGGGGTCGAGAATTTCCTCTACGTCGAGAAGCTGCAGCAGCGGGGCGTCGACGCGGTAGCGCTCTCGGGGATCTCCGGGCGGCTGCTCGTTGCGAGAAAGAAGGACGTGCGCGCGGTGAAGGACGGCAAGACGCTGCTGCTACGCGACGACTACACCGGCAAGGTCGAGGCGGTGAACCTGCCGCTGCTCACGCAGTTCATCGGACCGGGACGCGTCCCAGTCGTCGCACCGCTCGCCCTCTCGACCGAGAACGAGGCGCTCAACGTCGACGGCGATCGTGTCGCGGCAGCGATCGCGGTCGCCATCGACGCCGACGCGCTCATCATCCTCACGAGCGTGCCGGGTCTGCTGCGCGATCCGAAGGATCCAACCTCGCTCGTGGCCGAGACGACGCTCGGTGAAGCGGAAGCTCTCGCGCAAGGACGGATGAAGGTGAAGATCCTCGCCGCCCGAGAAGCGCTCGAAGGCGGCGTGGACGAAGTGGTGATCCGTTCCCCGAGCGGCGTGCCGACCGTGCGGACCGTCATCCGCTCTTGAGCGCGTGAGGCCGAGCCCCGAGGACCTCGCCCTCCTCCGCGGCCTCGTCGAGATCCCGAGCACGTCACGCCGCGAAGGCGAAGCCGTCGAGTGGCTCGTCGCGCGCATGAGCGAGCGTGGCTTCCGTGCGAGCGTCGACGACGCGGGCAATGCTGTCGGGGAGATCGGCGCCGGTCCGAAAGAGGTCGTGCTTCTCGGCCATATCGACACCGTGCCGGGCGAGATCCCGGTGCGCATCGAGGGCGACGAGCTCATCGGTCGGGGCGCCGTCGACGCGAAGGGACCGCTCGCCGCGTTCGTGGCCGCGGCGACAAAGGTCGTCGACGGCGTCCGCGTCATCGTCGTCGGCGCCGTCGAGGAGGAATCGCCCACCAGCGCGGGCGCGCGCTATCGCGCGACCCTCGCCGCTCCTTATTGGTGCGTCATCGGCGAGCCCTCGGGATGGGACGCGATCACCGTCGCGTACAAGGGCCGTCTCGTGCTTCGCATCGCGTTGACGCGCGACGCGCGTCATGGCGCCGCTCCCGGACCCACGGTCGCGGAAGAGGGCCTCGCGTTGTGGGAGCGCCTTCGCGTCGCCGCGGCCGGGCATGCGACCAGCTCGCGGGCGTTCGACCGCCTCGACTGCAGGCTCGAGGCGGTGAGCACCAAAGATCCGGATGGCCTTGCCGAGCGCGCCGAGCTGCGCGTCGGCTATCGCCTCCCGCCGGGCATCGACCACCGTGACGTCACCGAGCAGGCTCTCACGCTCGTGCGCGCCGGCGTCGCCGGACGCGAGCGATCGGTGCTCGACATCACCGTCGACGCAGCGGAGCAGCCCGTGCGCACGTCGCGAACGACACCGCTCGCGCGAGCGTTCGCCCGCGCGATCGCCGATGAAGGTGGTCAAGCAGCCTTCAAGGAGAAGAGCGGAACGAGCGACATGAACCTGCTCGCGCCGTCCTGGCGCTGTCCGATGGTTGCCTACGGTCCCGGCGACAGCCGTTACGACCACACCCCGATCGAACGACTACCTCTCGGGGACTATGTCCGTGCGATTTCCGTACTACAGGGGGTGCTCCGCCGAGCGACCGACCGCATAATCTGACGCCGACCCGCCCCAAAGGAGGCGCGTAGCTGTTCACCAAGCGGCACACGCGCCAACTCGCCGTGGTCGCGTTCCTGACCTCTATCGCGGTCCTGATCGGCGCGGCGCTCCTCGCCGGCGAGGTGCTCGATACGACGCTGCAGTCGGTGGTCTACGACCGTGCGATAACCATCTCGCCGGCCGAGGTCCGCAACCAGATCACGATCGTGGCGATCGACGACCCCACGATCTCGCAGTACGGCCGCTATCCGCTGCCCCGACAGGCGTATACCGACCTCCTGCGCGCGCTCAAGGCGATGCAGCCGAGCGTCATCGCGTTCGACGTCGGCTTCTATGACCCGTCGGCGAACCCCGATGAGGATCGCGCCTTCGCCGCCGCCATCAAAGACGCGGGCAACGTTGTACTCGCGATGCAAGGCGCGGGCGACGGAGACCTTGGCGATCACACCACGACGTACGCGAACCTCGAGCTGCCGATCCCGATCCTTCGCGACGCCGCCGCCGGTCTCGGCGCCGTGAACATCAATCCCGATCCCGACGGACGCGTGCGTGACGCGCAGCTGCGGATCCAGGGCGAGGACGGTACGACCTACTGGTCGCTCCCGCTGCTCACCGCTGCGAAGAAGCTCGGCGCCGATCTAGCGAGCGCGCGCCGCGAGGGCGACCTGCTCGTCGTTCCCGCGCCGCTCGGTGATCGGACGATGCCGCTCGACCGGCGCGGCGGAATGTCGGTCTATTACGCGGCCGAGCCCGCGCCGGTCACGTACAACGATCCGAGTTATCCCTGTAAGGCGTCCGACCGTCCCGAGTTCTGCGTCGTGTCGATGAAGGACATCGTCAACGGCACGACCCCGCGCAGCCTGATCGTCGGACACGCCGTCCTCATCGGCGCGCACTCGCTGTCGGCGGTCCCGGACGACTACCCGGTGCCGAACTCGAGCGGGCACAAGATGTTCGGCGTCGAGATCTGGGCCAACGCGGCGCAGTCGATCTTCACGAACCGCTACCCGGTGCTGAAGCAGAGCTTCTACACAACGCTCGCGGTCCTCTTGATCGTCAGCCTTGCCGGCATGCTGCTCGTCCTGCGCTGGCGCCTCTGGGGGTTCCTCGGCGCCCTTGGCCTCCTCACCGCGTACGTCGTCGGTGCGTACGTCGTGTTCTCGTTCCAGACCGCCGGCACCGTCGGCAGTGGTCCGGTCGAGGTTCCCTCGATCGCGTACGTGCTCCCGGCGGGGTTCTGGTGGGTGGTCTTCCTCGGGTATCTGCAGATCGAGGAGCAGGTCGCGCTGGCGCGCACGCGCAACACGTTCGGACGCTTCGTCACGCCCGCCGTCGCGCGCACGATCATGGACCGGGAAGAAGCCGGCAAGCTCGCGCTCGGTGGCGAGGAAAAGCGGGTGACCGTTCTCTTCGGCGACATTCGCGGCTTCACCACGATGTCGGAGGGCATGATGCCCTCGACGCTGCTCCATCACCTGAACCGATACTTCGACGGTATGGTGGACATCGTGAACCGTTACGAGGGCACCGTGAACAAATACAACGGCGACAACATCATGGTGCTCTGGGGTGCGCCGCTCGAGCTGAAGGACCAGGCCCGCAAGGCGGTCCAGTGCGCGCTCGAGATGCAGCGCTGGATCGTCGCCGAGCGTGAGAAGGGCGGCGGCCCCGACATCTCGTTCGGCTTCGGCATCAACACCGGTGGGGTGGTCGCGGGCTTTCTCGGGGCGAAAGGTCGCATGGAGTACACGGTCATCGGCGACACCGCCAACGTCGCGTCGCGCCTCACCTCGAGCGACATCGCGCGGCGCGACCAGGTGGCCTGTTCCGGCGAGACCCTCGGTGAGCTCGGCGACGACGTCGAAGTCGTCGACCTCGGTGCGGTGCTGGTCAAAGGACGCGCCGAGCCGGTGCCCTGCTGGCAGATCAACCGCCTCGGCGCGCTGCGCACGCCGAAGCCTGCACCGCCGCCCGAGATCCCGATCGGCCGTGCCGCGGTCGCGGGATACCACTAGACCGGTGGACGACAAGGTGGCGCTCGTGCTGGTGAAGCTGGGGCACCTCGCCGTGCAAAGGGACCGTGAGGCGTACCTGCGGGGGCTCGTCGACCTCTGCTCGCAGGCGGTCGATGCCGAGCGCTGCACGGTCTACATCGTGAACTACAAGAAGAAGGAGCTCTGGGCGCGCGTTGCGCAGCGCACCGCGACGGAGATCCGGCTGCCGCTCGGGCAGGGCCTTGCCGGACACGCCGCGCTCACTGGCGAGACCGTGAACGTGCCCGATGCCTACGCGGACGCGCGGTTCGACCGCAACGTCGACCTCCGCACCGGTTTCCGGACGCTGAACATGCTCGTGGTCCCCGTCTGGGGCAGCGACAACCGCACTGTGGTCGGCGTGATCCAGGCGCTGAACAAACGGAACGGCGCCTTCGAGAGGAGAGATCAGATGCTGCTCGAGCAGATCGGCGACACCGTCGGACCGGTCCTTGAGCACATCCCGCTCGAGGGCTGATGCCGGCGGAACGCCGCGCCGCGGGCGAACGTCGCGGGGCGCCCCGTCGGAAGAGCGACAAGAAGGTCACCACCGGATCGAAGCTGGATCTCATCCTCGACGTCACGCGCCGGCTCATGTCGATCACCGACCTCGACGCGCTCCTGCGGGACATGGCCCAGGCTACGACGCAGCTGCTCGATGCGGACCGCGCGACGATCTTCATCGTCGATCGCGAGAAGAACGAGATCTGGTCCCGCGTCGCGCTCGGCACAGGCGTCGGCGAGATCCGTCAGCCGGTCGGTGTGGGGATCGCGGGCACGGTCGCCGCGACGGGCGAGACTGTCAACATCCCGGATGCGTACGCGGATCCGCGCTTCAACCCCGAGCCGGACAAGCGCAGCGGGTATCGCACGCGGAGCCTGCTGACCTTCCCGATGACCGGGCAGAACGGCCGCGTCATCGGGGTCTTCCAAGCCGTCAACAAGAAAGGGCGCGAGAGCTTCAACCCCGACGACGAGGAGACGCTCTCCTCGCTCGGCGCATCGGCGGCGGTCGCGGTCGAGAACGCGCAGCTCCTGGCGGAGCAGAAGCGTCTGTGGGAGACGCTCATCGAGACGCTCGCGGTCACCATCGACGCGCGCGACCAGCAGACCGCCGGCCACAGCCAGCGCGTGACGCGCTACGCCGAGGTCATCGGTCGCGGGATGGGTCTCTCGGGACTGGAGCTAGAGAAGCTGCGGGCGGCCGCGTTGCTCCACGACTACGGCAAGATCGCGGTGCGCGACCGGTTCCTCCAGAAGCCGGGCAAGCTCGACGACGTCGAGTTCGAGTACATGAAGGCGCACGCGGAGCGGACCGGCGAGTTCCTCGCACACCTCGAGTTCCCGCACGACATGCGCGACGTGCCGGTGATCGCGGCCCAGCACCACGAGCGCATGGACGGCAAGGGTTACCCGCGGGGGCTGCCCGCTGAGCGCATCGTCCTCGGAGCGCGCATCGTGGCGGCAGCCGATGTGTTCGACGCGCTCACCGCGCCGCGCTACTACAAGCCCGCGTACTCGCTCGAGAAGACACTCGAGATCATGGACACGATGGCCGGTGACCACCTCGACCCGGCCGTCGTCGCCGCGGTGCGACGCTCGATGAAAGACCTCGAGTGGACGCTCGAGTCGCTCAAGCACACCTGGCCCAAGCCTGGCGACGAAGGCATGGGAAGCCTCCAGGACGCCGAGCTCTCGGAGCGCGATCGCGCGGCGAAGGCCGCCGGAACGTGAAAGTACGTTTCTGGGGCACGCGCGGCTCGATCCCGACGCCCGGTCCGTCGACCGTCCGCTACGGCGGCAACACCGCGTGCATCGAGGTGCGCGACAGCTCGGGCTCGCTCTTGATCCTCGACGCGGGGACGGGCCTGCGTGAGCTCGGCGCCGCGCTGGTGAAAAACGGCACCGGGCCGCGTCCTTTCTCCGTCGACCTGCTCCTCTCGCACCTGCATTGGGACCACATTCAGGGCATTCCGTTCTTCCGCCCGGCGTACGACCCGAAGACCTCGCTGCGCATCCGCGGGCCGAAGCAGGCCCGGACGATGCGCGAGCTGCTTGGCCTGGGCATGGACGATCCGTTCTTTCCCGTCGACCTCGACGAGCTTCCCGCGCAGCTCGAGGTCGTCGAGATGGACGACGGGAGCGACGAGCGCATCGGAAAGTTCCGCGTGCGCGCCGCTAGCATCTTCCATCCCTCGCCTGCGCTCGCCTACCGCGTGGAAGCGGATGGGCGCTCGCTCGTCTACGCGACCGACACCGAGGACCCTTTTTCTGGAAGGGCAAACCCCGTGATCCCGCTGGCGCGGGAGGCGGACACGCTCATCCACGACGCGCAGTACGTCGAAAGTGACTTCAAGCCGACGTGGGGGCACTCGACGATCGCGAGCGCGATCGACGTCGCCACGAAGGCGAAGGTCAAGCGGCTCGTCCTCTACCACCACGATCCAGATCGAAGCGACGAAGCGCTCGATCAGATCGCCAAGGAAGCGCAGAAGCAGACGGACGAGATCGCCAAAGGCATCGAGGTCGTCGTCGCGCGCGAGGGCCTGGAGCTCGAGATCTAGGCGTATCGTCGCTCGATCAGGGGAGGTGAGCGATGAACGCCATCGAGCTTGTCAATCAGGCCAAGGACACGATCAACGTCCGACGCGTGTACGGCGAGCCATATCAGGAGGACGGCCTCACGATCATCCCGGCCGCCAACGTCATGGGTGGCGGCGGCGCGGGTGGAGACACCGAAGGCAATGGCGGAGGCGGATTCGGGGTCCGCGCGCGACCCGCCGGTGCGTGGGTGATCAAGGACGGCGAGGCGACCTGGCGGCCGGCGATGGACCTCAACCGCACGATCCTGATGGGTCAGCTCGTCGCGATCGTCGCGCTCCTGAGCCTTCGCTCGATCGTCAAGGCGATCGCGGCGAGGCGCTAGACGGTGGGCGAGGAGGGACTCGAACCCTCACGCTCTTTCGAGCATCAGACCCTAAATCTGACGCGTCTACCGTTCCGCCACACGCCCGCCGATAAGCGTAGGCGCTAGGTCTTCCGGCGGTCCACTGCCCAGGTCGATCCCGGTCGTCGCTTGGCGAGCTCCTTCACCTCGGCCGCCGCACGCGCCGCGGCGATGGCGCCGTCGAACCGGCCGGGTGCGATGTTCACGATCCCGATCGAAAGCGTCGCGAACGACATCCGCCGCAGATGCCGCCGGCGGTCGCGAGCTTCGATCCAGCCCCGCCGCTGATCCACCTCGTCGTAGAGCGTCGGGGCGATCTCATCGAACCGCCGAGCGATCACCGATGCGAGCCTCTCAGACTCATCCGCGTCGGCAAGCATCACGAAGTCGTCGCCGCCGATGTGCCCGACGAACCGATCCGCGCCGCCGCACCGCGCGATCTCAGTCAGCATCTCGGCGACACGCGCGATCATCCGGTCGCCGCGCGCGAAACCGTAGTGGTCGTTGAACTCCTTGAAGTGATCGATGTCGACGTAGAGCAACGCGAACGCGTCGCCGCGCGCAAGGCGCGCCTCGATCTCTTCGGTGATCGTCGTGTTCCCGGGAAGGCCGGACAGCGGGCTCAGCGATCGCAGACCGTTTGTGCGGCGGACCGCAGCGCCGAGCCGCGCCAGGAGCTCGTCCGCGTCGTAGGGCTTGGTGATGTAGTCGTCTGCGCCGGCCCGGAGCTCGGCGACCTTCGCCTCGAGCTCAGCTCGCGCGCTCAGGAGCACGATCGGCAGGAAGCGGGTGCGAGGATCCCGCCGCACGATCTCGCGCACCGCCCCGCCTGAGATGCCAGGCAGGCCGAGGTCCAGCAAGAGCAGGTCGTAGGCGCCTGCCGAAAGCGCCTCGAGCGCGGTCTCACCATCGGCCGCCTCCGTCGGGGCGTAACCCGCGTCGTCGAGCAGCTCTCGGAGCGCGACGCGGGTGGCTGGGTCGTCCTCCACCAGGAGGACTCGGCCTCCCACAGCGCAAGAGTCGGCCTCCGCGCCGACGCACTCAATAGGAGAGGCGTACCGGGGGTGGTGATTGCTTCTCCGCTCGCCAGGTCAACAGCCGGTTAATTGGTCAGCAGCCTTTACCGCTGGCGGGCTTCGATCCCCGAGAGGCGCTCAATGACTTTGAGGAGGGCGTGGTTGCCGTCGCGGCCGCCGCCGTCTTTCTGCAGGGCCGAGTACAGCGCGTGGACAAGTGACGTTCCCGGAAGGGACAGGTGATCGGCGTAGGCGTTGTCGAGCACGAGTCGCAGGTCCTTCTGCTGTAGATCGACCATGAACCCCGGACGGAAGTCGCCGGCGAGCATCTTCGGCGCGTAGTTCTGCATCGCCCAGGACGAGCCGGCGCCGCCGGCGATGACCGATCGCGTGCGCTCGAGGTCGATACCCTGAGCCTTCGCGAAGACCAGGGCCTCCGAAACGCCGAGATTGTTGATCGCGACGGCGATCTGGTTCGCGAGCTTGCAGGCCTGTCCCGCGCCGTGATCGCCGATGTGCACGATCGTCTTGCCCAAGGCCTCGAAGAGCGGCATCGCACGCTGTACGTCGGCGGCATCGCCGCCGACCATGATCGCCAGGCGCGCCTCGATCGCGCCGACCTCGCCGCCGGACACCGGGGCGTCGAGCGTTCGGAACGGCGGATGATTCGCAGCGGCGCGTTGGGCGAACTCGCGCGAGGCAGCGGGGCTGATCGTGCTCATGTCCACCGCGAGGAGCCCTGCGTGCGCACCCGACGCGATGCCATCCTTGCCGAAGGTCACCGCCTCCACGTCAGGCGTGTTCGTGACCATCGTCACGACGATGTCCGAGCGCTCGGCCACCTCCCGGGGGGTTGGGACGACGGTCGCCCCCGCATCCCCGAATGGCTTCGCGCGGTCCGCCGTGCGGTTGGTGACCGTCACGGGGAAACCTGCCTTGAGCGCGTTGCGCGCCATCGGCGCGCCCATGATCCCCAGGCCGACGAAGCCGACCCGCTCCACCGCCGTACTAGTTGTCTTTGTCCGGTATGTCGTCGCGTGAGAGAAAGACGCTTCGATCGCCTCCGTCTTCGCTCAGGAGGAACGTGCCTTCCTCGGTCTCGTCGACGTTCACCGACGCAACGAGCAGATCGTCGGTCACATGGATGAAGCCGTGCGCACGCGCAAGCTCGTTCGCGATCGCTTCGGAGAGCGAGTTCTCCTCGAACGCGTCCATCAAGAGGGTCCGCGCCTTCTTCACCAGCGCGAAGAACTCGAGCGCATCGAACTTTCGCTCGTGCGCGACGAGCACCGCGGTGCCGAGCTCCTCATCGCCCTCGTGGATCTCGTAGAAGAACATCGGTCCGACGAGCGTATCCCATTAGACTCGAAGCATCTCCATTCAGGAATCTGCCAAGGCTGTCCCCGCGTCGGTCCATCACACCATCCGGCGCGAGGCGGGCTCGCGCGTCACGCTCGAGGTCACGGTCGATGCCGATCGGCTAGCCCGCCGAGCCGAGGCGGTCTTCACGCGCCACGCGCAGCACGCGAAGATCCCCGGGTTCCGGCCAGGCAAGGCACCCCGCGCGATGTACGAGCGGGCGTACGGCAAGGAACACCTCTGGGAGGAAGCGGGCGAAGATCTCGTCGAGGAGACGTACAAGGAGATCGTCGACGCGGAGGACATCGATCCGATCGACCGGCCTCAGGTGCAGATCACGCAGTCGGAGGAAGGCAAGCCGCTCGTCTACGCGGCGAGCGTCGTGATCCGCCCCGAGGTGGGTCTCGGTGATTACCACGCTCACGGAGCGACCGTCGAGCCTGTCGCGCCCGAGGACGACGAGGTCGATCGCACCATCGCCGGCATGCGCGAGCAGCATGCCCAGCTCCGCCCGGTGGATCGTCCAGCGGCCGCTGGCGACGTGCTGACCGTCGACATCGACACCGCGGTGAATGGCCGCACCCTGACCTTCGCCCGGAACGCGCATATCGAGGCGGGGAAGGAGCTCGGCATCACCGGCCTGGGTGAGGCGCTGCTCGGTCTCAAGGCGAACGAAGAGAAGAAGATCGATCTCACCTTCCCCGACGACGCGAGCGAAGGCGAGCTCACCGGCAAGACGGGCACGTTCAGCATCCGACCGTCACAGGTCGCAGAGAAGGTCTTGCCGCCGCTCGACGATGAGTTCGCGAAGACGGTCGGCGTCGCCGATCTCGCGGCGCTTCGTAAGGCGGTGCGAAGCGAGCTCGCCCACGCCGCGTTCCACGAGGCCCGGGACGCGGCCGCCGACAAGGCGATGGAGCACGCGCTCGCGACGGCGGAGGTGGAGGTTCCCGACATCCTCGTCCAGGACGAGCTGGACCATCTCATCGCGGACCTCAAGGCACGCGTCAAAGAACAAGGCCTCACTTTCGAAAAGTTCCTCCTGCAAACTCGGAAGACCGAGCAGGATCTCCGCACCGAGTGGCTGCCGATCGCGCAACGCCGAGCGAAATCGCTGCTCGTGATCGACGCGATCGCGCGGAAGGAAGGAGTCACCGTCTCGGGGAACGAGCTCGCTTCTCAGGCCGCGCTCTCGCCGCTCGCGCAGGTCGACCCGCAGGCGCTTCGCTCGCCCGCGGTGCTCGCCTCGCTCGCGCGGTCCATCCGCAATCGGAAGACGATCGACAAGCTCATCGGACTCGATTCGCCGGATGCCGAGCGCGAGGCGATCCGCAAGGCCGGAGGCGAGGACGTCGACTTTCATGCGCCGGCCGAGCCGAAGGCGGAGGAGCCGAAGATCATCGTCCCCGAGCGGTCGAACGCCACGCTCGAGGGCCGAGAGGCGCTGCGCGCGATGCTCGAAAAGAAGTGATCGACTCCGAGCGCTAGGCGAGGTACCGCCGGAACCATTCGATCGTCGCGACCCATGCCTTCTGCGCTTGCGCCGCGTTGTAGCGGTCGCCCGCCGCATTCGTGTCGTTGTGAAATGCGTGGTTCACGCCGGGATACACCGTGATCTGGTACGGGACGCCGGCCTTCTTGAGCTGCTCCTCCATCTGCGGCGCCGTACCGCTGATGCGGGTGTCCTGCTCGGCGTACACCGCGAACACCGCCGTCTTCACTTTCGCGAGCTCGGTGTAGTTCGATGGCTGTGGGCCATAGAAGGGAACGGCGGCCTTGAGGGCGGCAGGTGGAGCGCCGGAGAGGATGTTCCAGACCTCGCCACCTCCGAAGCAGAAGCCGACGGCTCCGACCGCCCCGCTCGTCAGCGGCAACAGGTAGGCAATGGTGGCATCGTGGTCGGACAGCTTGTCTGCGGTCGAGCGCTTCCCGAGCGCAGCGTTGTATGCCGCCTGGTCGGTGAGCTTCGCGGCGCCGCCGTCGCGCGCCGCGAGGTCGATGTTGATGCCGACGAATCCCGCGGTCGCGACGCGACGGACGACGTCGCGGATGTGCTCGGTCTGCCCGCGGTTCTCGTGGATGACGACGACGCCCGGGACGCGCCCGCTCGCGGCGACCGGCGTGGCGACGTACGCCATGAGCGACGCTCCGTCCGCCGCGCGCACGTCCGGCCGCGACACGCTGATGCGAGGGTCGGTCTCCTTCACCGTGATGCCGTCGGTCGTCGGGTTCGCCGGCGGAGTCGCGTATGGCTGCGCTACGAGTCCCGCGGAGGCCGACGGCGTGTACACCGTGGGCGAGGTCGCCGGCGCCGCTCGCGGCGAGAGGTCACAAGCGGCGAGCGCGGTCGTCGCGAGCGCCGCGCTGCCGGCGATGAGCGTGACGCGTCGCACGAGCTCCCGCCGCGTGATCAGTCCGTCGCGGTAGTCCTCGACGTGCTCCTCGATGAAGTACCGCTGGGTCTCGTTGAGCTCATCCATCTGTTCCTCCCGAGGTGCGGATACGTACCATACGGCGCCCGCCACGCCGCGGATCGGTCACGCGGCGGAGCGGGCGGGAGCGTCAGCGACCGGAGGGAGCCGCCACCGCGATCTGCGCCGCGAGATCGCGCATGACTTTCGCGGCGGCGCTGTCGGGATGGAGCACGGTGAGCGGCCGGCCCCGATCGGCCGCGTCGTCGCAGGCCGGCGTGAACGGCACGACGATGTCTGGCTTGCGGTTGAAAAAGCGCGCGATCTGGTCCATCTCCACGCCCGAGCCGCTCGTGCGATTGACGACGAGGACGCTCCGCTCGCGCGGATAGGAGAGCTTCTCGAGGACGTCGAGCGTCTCCTTCGTCGCCTTGAGGGAGGGCAGGTGCGCCGCGGTGACGATGATGACGGCGTCGGCCACGTCGAGCGCGGCGAGGACTTGCTGCGAGAAGCTCGCCGGCGCGTCGATCACGACGTAATCGGACTGCATCTGCAAGTGATCGATGGCCTGCTGCACCGCGGGCACCGTCACGAGCTCCGCGCGCTCGGGCGTATCGCAGCCGGCAAGTACCTTGACGCCGCTGCGGTCTTGCGTGAGGTAGCGCTCGAAGGTCGCGTCGTCGAGCTCGGTGTGCGCTTCCTCCGCAAGGTCGGCGAGCGTCCGATCGGGTGCGAGGTTCATCAGCATCGGGACGTTGCCGAACTCGAGGTTCAGGTCCAGGAGCGTTACGCGGTAGATCGTGGTCGCCGCGAGGGCGACCGCTGAGTTCACCGCCAGGGTCGTGCAGCCGACGCCGCCCTTGCCGTGCACGAAGAGGATCACGTTCCCGCCGCGTTTCGTGGTCGTCTCGCCGTGGATCGCCCTGAACCGCTTGACCAGGACCTCGATCTTCGCCGACAGGACGGCCATCTCGACCGGCTTGGGTATGTATTCGTCGGCGCCCTCCGCGTAACCGGTCAGGACGTCATCGGCCTGCTTGCGCGCCGAGAGCATGACCACCGGGATCCGGGCCGTACGGTGGTCAGCCCGGAGACGGCGGGTCAGCTCGAATCCGTTCATGTTCGGCATGTTCACGTCGGTGATGACGAGGTCGGGCATCTTCGCGCGGATCGCCTTGAGCGCCTCCCATCCGTCGTTCGCCAACGTCACCTCGTACCCGTGCCGGGAGAGCCAGGTCGACAGAAGCTTGCGGATCTGCTCCTCGTCGTCGACGAAGACGATGCGTTCGCCGGCCATCAGCTCTTGGCGAACTGCGCGATGCGGGCGCGGAACTCGGTCATGCTGAAGGGCTTCCCGAGATGACCCGCCGCGCCGTGCCGGAAGCATTCCTCGACCTCATCGCGCTGCACGGAAGCGGTCATGAAGACGATCGGCGTGTGAGCGATGTCGGGTCTGGCGTGCAGCGCGTCCGCAACCTCGAATCCATCCATCTCCGGCATCGAAACGTCGCTGAAGACTACGTCAGGCCGCACCTTCTCGATGAGTGCGACACACGCCGCGCCGTCCTCCGCGAATTGCACCTCGTGCGCGGTCGATCGAAGCGCGGCCTGAATGAGCTTCCGGATCATCGGGTCGTCCTCGCAGACGACGATCTTGGTCACGACGCGGCCAGGGCGCCCGGCGTGGTGCGCGCCTCACCGCGCGGAAGGTTCACGTGGAAGACGGATCCCTCGCCGACGGTGCTCTCCGCCCAAACCGTGCCGCCGTGGAGCTGCACGATCTGACGGACGATCGGCAGGCCGAGGCCGGTGCCTTGGATGTGCCGCGTCGCGGGCGACTCCACGCGGCCGTACCGTTCGAAGATCGACCCGAGAGCCTCCTTCGGGATCCCCATCCCGTGATCGCGGACGAGAACATGGACCGCGTCGCCTTCGGCGCGCGTGGCGACGACGATCTCGCCGCCGGACGGCGAATACTTCACGGCGTTGTTCATCAGGTTCGTCATCACCTGCGTGAGCTTGTCCCGGTCCCCTTGGATGTCGCCGACGGCTGGATCGAGGGTGAGACGGATAGGGTGAGAGGGCGCGTTCGGCCTGATCCGGTCGGCCGTCTCGGTCACGACAGCGTTGACGTCAACAGGCTCCCGATGTAATTGCATTCGGCCCGACTCCATCTTGTCGAGGTCGAGCATCTCGTTGATCATCCGATTCAGGCGGCGCGCATCCTTGTTGATGTCGCCGGCGTACTCGCGCATCTCCTCCGGCGTCAGCTCCTCCTCGCTCATCATCTCCGAGAACCCCTGGATCCCAGTGAGCGGCGTGCGGAACTCGTGGCTCACGATGGAGACGAAGTCGCTCTTCGCGCGGTTCAGCCGTTCCAGCTCGCCCACGGCGCGCCGCTGCTGCTCGAACGCCTCAGCCGCGGTGATGGCCACGCGAAGCTCTTGCGCGACGCCTTCGATGAGGCGGACGTCGTCGGCCGTCCATTCCCGAACGTGATCGATCTGGGAGAGCGCGAGGGCACCCGCGAGTTGGCCGCCGACGCGGATCGGCGTTGCGGCGACGGCGATGCCGCGCTGAACCGACCCGTCCGCATTTTCGGCCTGGGCGAAGCGCCGATCCTCACGGATGTCATTGACCGCGACGGTGCGGCCGAGCCGACCCGCGAGCTTCGCGATCGGGATGCTGCCGGCGCTGCGACCGATCGGTGCGACCCCTGGCGCGTCCCACTCGAACGCAACGCTCAAGTCATCCTCCGACTCGCCGACGGCGACGATGGCGCGGGAAACGCCGAGGATCCGGGCGAGCTCGGCGACGGTGCCCCTGAGGATGTCGTCGGGATCGAGGCTGGCGCGCGCCCGCTGCGCGATCCGGTTCAGGAGCGCCTCGCGCTCGGCCCGCGCCTCAGCCTCTTTCACCGAGAGCGCGCTATGGATCGACCCGGCGACGTACTGCCCCATGATCACGGGCACCTGCACGTTGTCGGGTGTGAGGACGCCTGGCTTCGCGCTCTCGAGCAGCAGGACGCCGACGAGCCGTTCGCGCGAGACGAGCGGCAGTGCGGCGAACGAGCGCGCCTTCGCGACCTGCGGCATCTCCTGCGCCACCTTCGTCCACGGCTCGGCGTTCGCGTGCGTGTCCGCGAGGACGAGCGGGTTGTGATGGTCGATCACGCGCGTGCGGATGAGCGCTGGCAGCGCGGCGGTGGAATAGGTCGCGCCGCCGAGGACGCCGGCGTCGGGGCCACCCGTGGCGACCGTGCGAAAGGCCTCGAGGACGTCGTCGTAGACGATGAGCGCGATCGTGACCTCGAGCGGCACCGCGTTGCGCGTCGCGGTGACGAAGTACGCGCCGATCTGCTCGAGATCGAGCGGACCCGCGATCGCTGCGGACAGGCCGAAGATCGCGCCGAGCTCGTCGTCCTTCTGTCGCTCGGCGCTGCGCGCGCCGGCGAGCGCGCTCGCGAGCCGATGCATGATCACGGCAGCGATGAGGCTGATGCCCAGCCAGACGACGAACGACACGAGCTGGATCGACGCAAGGACATCGCCCGTGTCCCGGCGCGCCACGACGAGCCCACTCCCCGCGAGCTCGATCGTGTAGATGTACTGGACGGCGAGGAAAACCGCGGCCGCATACAAGGTCGATGCCGCCACGTAGAACCGCAGCGAGCGCGGCATTTTTCTCATCGTCCCGCTCCTCGGCGGCATCGTACCGGCTCGCCTGCACGGTAAACAGGGCCTCGAACAGGCTCTTGCGCTACGTCGCTGATCCCGAACGGCTACATGAATCACTCGCAAAGACGGCGGTCGCGCCCAAGACGCTGCCGTACACTCTGGACAGAGCGGCATCCCGTGCGAGGAGGGCGTTTTGACCACGACGAACTACGTGCCGATGGTCATCGAGCAGTCCGGACGCGGTGAGCGCGCGTACGACATCTTCTCGCGTCTGCTCAAGGAACGGATCATCTTCATCGGGGACGCCATCGAGGACACGATGGCCAACCTCATCATCGCGCAGCTCTTGTTCCTCGAGTCCGAGGATCCCGAGCGCGACATCTACCTCTACATCAACTCGCCAGGCGGGGTCGTGACGGCCGGCCTGGCGATCTACGACACCATGCAGTACCTGAAGGCGCCGGTGAACACGATCTGCATCGGCCAGGCCGCTTCGATGGCCGCCGTTCTGCTCGCGGCGGGCGCGAAGGGCAAGCGGTACGCGCTCCCGAACTCGCGGATGATGATCCACCAGGGCGCCGGTGGGTTCCGCGGCAACACGCCCGACGTGATGATCCAGGTGAAGGAGCTCGAGACCCTCGTCGACAAGCTCACGAAGATCCTCGCCAACCACAGCGGCCAGTCGCACGAGAAGGTGAAGCGCGACAGCGAGCGCGATCGCTTCATGAGCGCCGAGGAAGCCCGCGAGTACGGGATCATCGACGAGATCTTCGTCGGCAAGGAATCCCTCATCTCGATCGCCAAAACCGAAGAGCCGCCGACCCGAGAGCCGGTGGGCGTCCGCTAGTGACGACGACCGCGAAGGGCGGGAAACCGTACCGCTGTTCGTTCTGCGGTAAGAGCCAGGACCAGGTACGCAAGCTCATCGCCGGACAGGGCGTCTACATCTGCGATGAGTGCATCACCCTCTGTCGCGAGATCGTCGACGAGGAGTTCATGGAGACGCCGAAGGCGCGCAGCCTCGGCGCGAAGGTGCCGAGCCCGCGCCGCATCAACGAGATCCTCGACCAGTACGTCATCGGCCAGGACAAGGCCAAGCGCGTGCTGTCGGTCGCCGTCTACAACCACTACAAACGGGTCGGGGCTGGCCATCGCGTCGACGACGTCGAGCTCGGCAAGTCCAATGTGCTGCTCATCGGTCCGACCGGATGCGGCAAGACCCTCCTCGCGCAAACGCTTGCGCGCATCCTCGACGTGCCGTTCTCCATCGCGGATGCGACGAGCCTCACCGAAGCCGGTTACGTCGGCGAGGACGTCGAGAACATCCTGCTCCGGCTCATCCAGGCCGCGGACTTCGACCTGAACCGCGCGCAGCGCGGCATCATCTACATCGACGAGATCGACAAGATCGCGCGCAAGGGCGACAACCCTTCGATCACGCGCGATGTGTCCGGCGAGGGCGTGCAGCAGGCGCTCCTCAAGATCCTCGAGGGCACGGTCGCGAACGTCCCGCCGCAGGGTGGCCGCAAGCACCCGCACCAGGACTTCATCCAGATCGACACGACGAACATCCTGTTCATCTGCGGCGGCGCGTTCGAAGGTCTCGAGAAGATCGTCGAGGCGCGCGTCGGCAAGAAGACGATGGGCTTCGGCGCCACGCTCCGCGACAACACCAAGGAGACGAGCGCCGTCCTGCAGCAGGTCATGCCGGACGACCTCCTCAAGTACGGCCTCATCCCGGAGTTCGTCGGCCGGCTCCCGGTCGTCGTGCCGCTCCAGGCCCTCGACGAGGCCGACCTCGTCCGCATCCTCACCGAGCCCAAGAACGCGATCGTCAAGCAGTACCAGAAGTTCCTCGCCCTCGACAAGGTCGAGCTGCAGCTGACTCCCGACGCGCTCCAGGCCGCGGCCAAGGGCGCGGCGAAGCGGAAGACCGGCGCGCGCGGTCTTCGGACCATCATCGAGGAGGTCCTCCTCGACGTCATGTACGAGATCCCTTCCTCGACCACGGTCCGCAAGGTGGTCGTCACCGCCGAGTCGATCGAGGGTCGGATGAAGCCGCTCCTCCTCTCGAAGAACGAGCAGCAGGTGCTCGAAGGGGACGAGGCCACCGCCTCCTAGCGCGCTCTGCCTAAGCTCTTTTACGCGAGCCCGCGTGACCTGCCGCTCATCGAACCTTCACCCGGCGTGAAGGGCCGCGTCGTCAACGCCGACCACGCGACCGTGATCGTGTACGAGTACGCCGCCAAGACGGTGATCGAGACGCACAAACACGAGGTCGAACAGATCGGTGTGGTCGTCAAGGGATCGCTGGCGATGGTCATCGCCGGGGAGCAGCGGATCCTGATGCCTGGCGACAGCTACCGCGTGCCGGCGAAGACCGCGCACGGCGTCCGCGTGTTCGAGGAGGCCACCCAAGTCGTCCAGGTCTTCGCTCCGCCGCGCAGCGACCTTCCGCGCGGGCACGCCTAGGGCTCGCCTCCGGCGGGCCACGGCCGCAGCAGCTCGTAGCCGATACCGCGCGCAGCCTTCCTCGGCCTGGCGAAAGGCCCAGAGCCACCAGAGCCCGAAGCTGACCATCACTCCGGCCCCCAGAGCACGGGACCGGCGCCGCAACAGCGTCACGGCGCCGAGAATCAACCCGGCGACGGTCAGCGGAACGGCCTCGCGTACACGTCGCTTTGATACAGCGCTGGGACGCACGCCTTCTATCTTCGGTCAGGGATGAGGAGGGTGGTGCCACGCGATCCGCTCCTCGTCGGACGCATCGGAGCGCTCGCAGGGGCTGGGATGTGGCTGTTTATCGGCGGTCAAGCCATCGTGCCGGTGGCCGCGCTCGCCCTCGCGTTCCTCGCGGCGACGATCGGCATGGTCTGGTGGCTCGACATCAAGCGCGGTCGCGCTGCCCCGCTTCAGGAGATGCCGATGCGCATCGTCGTCGCGGATCTGGTGACGGCCGGCGTGTGGACCATCGGCACCGCGCCAAATCCGCGCAGCATCGCCTTCGTCATCATCGTCGCCGTCGGCGCACTCGCGATGTACCGCCTCGGACGCGCCGGGATCGTCGCGACGATGTTCACCTTCCTCGTGGCGCGTGTCGGGATGGAGGTGATCCGTATCGCCTTCGCGCAACCAACGCCGGCGCCGCAGCTCCTCGCCGAGATCATCGTTACTTCTCTCGCCGTCCTCATCCTCGCGGCGACGGTCGACAGCTACCGCGCCGAGCAGTCCCGCGCGGAGGTCGCCCTACGTCTGGGACGCAGCCTCGAGCGGGTCGCGACTGAGATCGCTGCCGAGACCGAGCCAGAACAGCTGTTGCGGACGATCGCGCGCGGCGCGCTGGCGCTCGTCGAGGCGCAGCACGCGACGGTGAACATCCGGCGAGGCGAGGAGTTCGTCGTGGCCGCGGGCGCGGGGACCGGCGAGCGTGTCGTCGGCGTTCACGCGCAGTCGCATATGGGGATCGTCGGTGCGGTGCTTCGAGCACGATCGACGGTGGCCGTCGCCGACTACGCCACCGATCCCACCGCCGTCCCCGCGATCCGCGATCTGGGCGTCCGCGCGGTGGTGGGGGTTCCGATCTTTCTCCACGGGCAGTTCGCAGCGACCATCACCGTCGCGCGGCTCGATCCGCGCCCGTTCGACGCCGACGACCGCCGCGCGCTCGAGGGGCTCGCGTCCCACGCCGCCATCGCCCTGCGGAACGCACGGATCATCGAGCACGGCCGTCGTCTCGAGGCGCTTTCGCGCGAGGTCTCGGGTGCGATGCCGGAGGATGTGATCGAGCGGATCGCCGGGGAGATCAAGGCGGCGTTCGACGTCGAGTGGGTCATGATCACGGAGATCAAGGACGGCGCCGGGCGTCCACTCGCGGCGCTCGGACTCGCCTCGCCGCTTCGCGGCGAGCCGTGGTCTCCGATCGGACCGCTCCTCCGCGAGGTCGTTTCACGACGGGAGCTCACCGTCCTTCGCGACTATGTCGGGGACCGTACGCCGGAGGACGATCGCCCGATCACCGTCCTCGCGCACGGCTTGGGGGTTCACGCGACGATGCTGACCCCTGTCGTCATCGCCGGCGAGGTCCGCGCGGCCCTCGTCATCGGGACGACCGATCCGTATCGGACGTTCGACAGCGTGGAGCGCCAGCAGCTTTCCGCGTATGGCGACCTCGCCGGAAGTGCGCTCCGCGCGGCGAACGAGCGGCGCGAGCGCGAACGGCGGATCGGGCGGCTCGCGGCGCTGAACGTCCTGGCGTGGCAGCTCGCGGCGGTGAACGAACCGTACGCGATCGCCAAGCTCGCCTTCGACGCGGCGGCTCTGCTGGTTGCTCGTGACGCGTTCACCGTGGCGCGGTACGACCCGGTTGCGCAGGAGCTCGACGTCGTGCTGCGGTCGCAGGGAGCCGAGGCCGGCCCGGGGTCCGGGCGCCTCGCGCTAGGGACCGATCCCCTGAGCCATGTCGTCCTCACGACGGAGTCGCACCGCACGACCCACGGCGCCTTCGTGCCGATCAAGAGCCGCGGCAAGCTGCTCGGCGTGCTCGCGAGCGAGGCGCGAGCAGAGAACGCCTTCGACGACGAGGACGTCGCCGTTCTGCAGACCCTCGCGAACCTCGTGGCGACCGCCTTCGAGAACGCCGAAGCGCTGACGCGGATGCGCGAGCTGTACCTCGCTTCCGTCCGCGCCCTCGCGGCCGCCGTCGACGCGCGCGACCCGTACACGCGCAGCCACTCCGCGCGCGTGGCCGCGCTCGCGCGGAGCATCGGCGAGGAGATGCAGCTCGGGACCGATCAGCTCCGCCGGGTGCAGCTGGGTGCGCTGCTCCACGACATCGGCAAGATCGGCGTGCCCGATGCGATCCTCAACAAGCCGGCCGCCCTCACCGGGGAGGAGTGGACGGTCATGCGCACGCACTCGGAGCTCGGGGCTTCCATCGTCAACGCGGTCGAGCCGTTGCGCGATCTCGCGCCGATCGTCCGCGCGCATCACGAGCGGTACGACGGCAGCGGATACCCCGACCAGCTCGGCGGCGACCTCGTCCCGGTCGAGGCGTACATCGTCGCGGCCGCGGATGCATTCGAGGTCATCGTGAGCCGCCGCTCGTATAAGCAGGCGCAGACGGTCGAGCATGCGTGCACCGAGCTGCTGCGGTGCCGCAGCACGCAGTTCCATCCGGCAGTAGTCGACGCGTTCCTGCGCGTGCTCGAGCGCGATCGGGCCCAGGGCGCGGCGCAGCTGCGGCGGATCGCCGGCATCCTGCACGAGGACATCGAGGACGTGCCCGGGCCGGGCCTCCTGCTCGAGCAGTTCGCGGCGAGCGCGCACACGCACGGGCGGCGGCTCGCGATCCTTCAGCGTCTCGCAAGCGAGATCAGCGCTGTGCTCGACATCGACGAGCTCGCGACGCGGCTCATCCGGATCGTCTGCGACGCGATGGGCTACGAGAACGGCTTCCTTCTGACGCTGGACGAGACCGGCGAGAACCTCGTGATCCGCGCGGCGGTCGGGCCGTCAGGCTCATACGTCGGGCAGCGTCTCGGGCGGGGTCAGGGAATCAGCTGGTGGGTCATCGAGCATGGCCAGCTCCAGAACGTCGCCGACGGAGAGCTCGATCCCCGCTTCTACGGCCCCCCGGAGATCCGCTCGGTGCTCTGCGTGCCGCTCCTTCTGGGCGACGAACGTATCGGCGTGCTCGGCGTCGAGAGCCCGCGCGTCGGGGCGTTCGTGCGCGACGACGAGGATCTCCTCACCGCCGTGTCGCACCAGGTGGCGGCGGCGGTGCGCGTCGCGAAGCTGCATCAGGCGGCAAAGACCGCGGCCGCGACGGATCCCCTCACCAGCTTGCCGAATCGGCGGAGCTTCTTCGCACGCCTCGAGGCCGAGCTTGCGCGCCACGACGGCCATCCGCTCTCGGTGGCGGTCCTCGACGCCAACGGCCTCAAGGCGTTGAACGATGGATACGGCCACGCGGTCGGCGACGACGCCCTCGTGCGGATCGGCGAGATACTCGAGGACGGAATACGGGAGGGCGACCTCGTCGCCCGGATCGGCGGCGACGAATTCGCCGTCCTGTTCGCGAGCGCGCCGTTGCTGACTGCGGAGCGGATCATGCGGCGGCTCGCTGACACGATCGCCCACGAGACGCTCTCCGCGGGTCAGCGTGTCCCGACGATCGCTTGGGGGATCGCGGACGCGACCGGCGAGGCCACGGTCGACGCGCTCGTGGACGCGGCCGACCGTGCGATGTATCGGCAGAAGCAGCTCGCGCGGAGGCGCACGCCCGCCTAGCCCCCGCTCGCCCGGCGGACCTTTTCCGGCATCGGACCTGCATCACGACTCACCGTGCCGAATCTCATCCTGCGTGTGGGTCTCGCGCTCGCGATCGTCGGCGTCGCCATCGGCATGACCGCGGCCGCTTCGGAGACCGTGTCGCTCTGCGGACCATCAAGCTGCTCGACCGGCGTCGCGGACGCGTATGCGCGTCCAGGTGGACCGGCCGACATCGCCGTCATGGCGGGCAGTCCGAGCGTGCCCGCGAGTGCGACCGCGGTGGACGCGACGATGCTCGTCGGGCTGGTGACGGTGCTCGTCATCCTCGCCATCTTCGTTATCCTCTTGAGCTACCGGCCGCGACCGGGAGGAGTACGAGCCCAAGACCGATAGAGAAGGCGCGTGACGGCTGGAAGCGCGCCGCAGTCATGGTCTCGGAAGGTCGCCCGCGAGCCGGATCGGGCTCCGCCCGTTAGCGCGGATCGATGAGACACGACGTCGTCGTGTGAATCTGGGTGGTACCGCGGGTCCCGACTCGCCCCAGGCGGGTCGGGATTTTGTTAAGGAGGCCGCGGTGAAGACGATGGAACGGCCACCCGAGTCCGCGCTCACGCTTGCCGAAAAGAACTTCCGTCCGTCCGTCGTCGAGTCGGATCTTTATTCGTGGTGGGAGCGCTCGGGGTTCTTCACGCCCGACGAGAACAACCCGAATCCGCCTTTCGTGATGATGCTTCCGTTGCCCAACGTGACCGGCGACCTCCACCTGGGGCACGCGCTCGGATTCGGTGGGTACGAGGACCTCATGGCGCGATGGCACCGGATGAAGGGCGAGCCGACGCTCTACATGCCCGGCACCGACCACGCCGGGATCATCGCGCAGTACGTCGTCGAGCAGGAGCTCGCCAAGGAAGGCATCTCACGCGGAGCGCTCGGCCGCGAGAAGTTCCTCGAAGAGATGTGGAAGTGGATGGACCACTACCGGCCGCGCATCGAAAAGCAGCTCCGAATGCTCGGGTGCTCTCTGGACTGGTCCCGACCGAACTTCACCATGGAGCCCGCGAAGCAGCGCGCGGTCCGGACGCACTTCATCCGCCTCTTCAAGCACGGCCATCTCTACCGTGCCGACCGGATCGTCCACTGGTGCCTCAGGGACCAGACCACGTACTCCGACCTCGAGGTCGAGCACGTCCAGCGCACCGACACGCTCTATCACGTGCGCTATCCATGGGCTGATCCAATGCTGGCGGGCACACCCGACCTGGTCGTGGCGACAACCCGCCCCGAAACGATCGTCGCCGACGTCGCGGTGGCGGTGCACCCCGACGACGAGCGCTGGCGCGCGTTCGTCGGGAAGCATGTGCTCGTCCCCGGGATCGAGCGCCGCGTTCCGATCATCGCCGACGCGGCCGTCGACCGCGAGTTCGGCACGGGCGCGCTCAAGATCACCCCCGGTCACGACGCGACCGACTTCGAGATCGGCCAGCGGCACGGCCTGCCGACGATCTCGGCGATCGACAAGCGCGGGATGATGACGGCGAACGCCGGACCGCTCGCCGGCCCCGACCGCGAGACCGCGCGGCGGCAGATGGTGAAGCTTCTCCGCGACCGCAAGCTTCTCGTGCGCGAGGAGCCGATCACTCACGCTGTCGGTGTTCACGACCGCTGCCAAACGGTCGACGAGCCGCTCGTGATGAAGCAGTGGTGGGTGAGCATGGCCAAGCTCGCGCCGCGCGCGTCCCAGGTCGTGCGGGACGGTCTCATCACGATCGTGCCGCGTTACCAGGAGAAGGTGTTCTTCAACTGGATGGACAAGATCCGCGACTGGCCGGTGTCCCGTCAGATCTGGTGGGGGCATTCGATCCCGGCGTGGTTCTGCAGCGACTGCGACGAGATCGTGGTACCCGACGAGGACGCGCCGGACCCTACACGCTGCACGCGCTGCCGCTCGGACGAGATCAAACAGGATCCGGACGTGCTCGACACGTGGTTCAGCTCCGCGCTTTGGCCACACAGCACCCTCGGCTGGCCGGACCAGACGCCCGATCTGCGGAAGTACTACCCCGGAAGCGTCCTCGAGACGGGCTACGACATCCTGTTCTTCTGGGTGGCCCGCATGATCATGATGGGCCTCGAGAACATGGGGGAGATCCCGTTTCACACGGTGTATCTCCATGGCCTCGTCCGGGTCGGCACGGTCAAGATGAGCAAGTCGCTCGGCAACGTGGTGAGCCCGGTGGGACTGATCCAGGAGTACGGCGCCGACGCGCTTCGCTACGCGCTCGTGTCCGGTGTCGCGACCGGTGCCGATAGCCAGCTGACCGACGAGAAGCTCCTGCACGCGCGCAACTTCGGGAACAAGCTCTGGAACATCGGTCGGTTCGTCCTCGCGCAGGTCGAGAAGAATCCCGACGCGTTCCGCGGGCATCCGGTCGACGAGCGTCCCGAGGCGAATACCGAGGAGGCGCGCTGGATCCTCTCGCGCACCGAGGCCGTGGTGGAAGAGTGCACCCGCCTCATCGAAAGCTATCTGTTCGGTGAGTACCTGGCGGCGCTGGAGGGCTTCGCGTGGGGCGAGCTCGCCGATCTCTACATCGAGCTGGCCAAGCAGTCGCTCCGCGGACCGCGCGCCGACGAGACCGTGCGCACGCTCGCGTACGCGCTCGACCGTTTGCTACGGCTCGCGCATCCGATCGTGCCGTTCCTCACCGAGACGTTGGCGCTGCAGCTGTGGCACCACGCTCCGAAGCGGGAGACGGCGCCGTCGCTCGTGATCTCCGCATGGCCACGCATCGGCAGGCGCGACGCGGATCTCGAGGCTCGATTCGCGGTCGTGAGCGAGGTGGTGCGAACGATCCGCAACCTGCGTCAGGACGCCGGTCTCGATCCGTCCGAACGCGCGAAGATCCTGCTCGCGGGAGATCTCAGCCGGCTCGGCGAAAGCATCTCGGCGATCGCCGAGCTGACGCGTAGCGACATCACCACCGGCCGCGGCGAGGCCGCCGCGACGGTCGTTCGCGGGATCGAGATCCGTCTGGTGGTCGAGCGCGATGCG
>Ga0209689_1000046_pt1 | contig 58749 bp, 39 predicted proteins | sample GraSoiAngelo_149_FD_187119 | JGI IMG/M metagenome (GOLD analysis project Ga0209689, IMG submission 187119) | Grasslands soil microbial communities from the Angelo Coastal Reserve, California, USA - 14_1009_09_30cm (SPAdes) (version 2) | ecosystem: Environmental > Terrestrial > Soil > Grasslands ... | reverse complement strand
TCTAACGACGGAATAAATTTCTGTTACCGGGAGGTCCGTTGTCCCGGGCCAGAATCCGTCTTCAGGAGCGTTGGTGATGAAGCCCATGCCTTTTCGTCTGCATGTATTGCTCTGGCTGAGCGGAATAATATTGGCTTGCCTAGTGACAATTCCCGCCAAGGCTCCGGCGCAAGCGGCTGCGGCAGACCAGCTGCCGGAAGGACCCACGAAGCTCCTCCGTTTCGCCGACATTTCGAAAGACAAAGTGGTCTTTGCTTATGCGGGCGATCTGTGGATTGCCTCTCGCGACGGCGGCGCGGCACGACGGCTGACCTCCCACGTGGGTGACGAGCTCTATCCGAAATTTTCGCCCGATGGGAAATGGATCGCTTTCACCGGCGAGTACGACGGGAATCCGGACGTATACGTCATCAGAACGGATGGCGGCGAGCCCAAACGCCTGACATTTCATCCTTCGAACGACATGGTCCTCGGCTGGACTCCCGACGGCAAGAACATCCTGTTCCGCTCCGACCGCTTCAGCGCGCCTCCGAGCCGCTACACCAAGCTCTTCCTGGTCTCCCCGCAAGGGGGCCCGGCGAAGCCGCTTCAAGTTCCTCGCGCGAGCCTGACCACTTTTTCCCCTGACGGCACCAAGATCGCCTATCTTGAAACTTCCCAGGAATTTCGGACCTGGAAGCGCTATCGCGGCGGATGGAGCCTGCCGATCGCCGTCTTCGACCTGAAAAAGAATTCGTACGAAGAGCTGCCAAAGACCGCGGGCATGGACCTTTTCCCCATGTGGCACGGGAACACCATCTATTTCATCAGCGACCGCGACGGAGTGATGAACCTGTTCAGCTACGACCTCGGCTCAAAGCAAACGAAAAAGCTCACCGACTACAAGGAATACGACATCAAGTGGCCGAGCCTCGGGCCCGACGCCATCGTCTATGAAAACGGCGGTCTGCTCTACGAATTCAATCTCGCCAGCGGCAAGGTGCGCAATCTCCCCGTCGTCGTGCGCGCTGAAGACATCGAAACCCGCCCGGAATTCAAAAACGTCGCGCCATCCATCGGCAGCTACTCGCTCTCTCCTTCGGCAGCTCGCGCTCTCGTCGAAGCCCGCGGCAACATTTTCACCATTCCGGCCGAACACGGCAGCATTCGCACGCTCACCAAGGAGCATTCCGGCATTCACGAACTGAATCCCGCCTGGTCGCCCGATGGCAAGTGGATCGCCTACCTTTCGGACCAGACCGGCGAGTACGAGCTCTACACCCGTCCGCAAATGGGTGGGCAGGAATCGCGCATCACGTCTGATGGCGGAGTCTATCGCTACGGCCCGGTATGGTCGCCGGACAGCAAGAAGCTTCTCTACTGGGACAAAGTGCACCAACTCTGGTTCATCAGCCTGGATGAGAAGAAGCCCATCCTGGTCGACAAGTCCGACTACGGCGACATCGCCGACGGGAGTTGGTCCCCCGACAGCCTCTGGATCACCTATTCGAAGCCCCATCGCCGCGGCTCCAACGACGTCTTCCTCTATTCCTTAGGCTCCAAACAGGTCACCAAAGTTTCCGTCGGCTTCTATAGCGACAACAATCCCGTATTCGACGACGGTGGGAAGTATCTTTATTTCATTTCCACCCGCTACTTCTATCCGAGCGTCGGCCAACTCGACCAGCGTTTCAACTATTATTCGACCGACGGCGTTTTCGCAGTCACACTGAAAGCCGATGAAGCTTCCCCTTTTAAGCCTCAGAGCGACGAGGAAAAAGCAGCCGACGAAAAGAAAGACGAAAAAAAGGACGACAAGAAAGACGACAAGAAGTCTGCCGACGCCAAACCCGGAGACAAGACACCGGACGAACAGAAAGATGAAAAGAAAGCAGAGCCGGTTAAACCCATCCAAATCGATCTGGACGGAATCAGCACGCGCATAGCGACTGTGCCCATCAGCGCCGGCATCTTGAATGGTCTTGCCGCGCGCAAGGACAAATTTTTCTATCTCTCCACGCCGCAGGAAGCGCGGCAGTTCGGCACCAACGACCGCACTCCCAAGAGCATCCTTCACGTCTACGAGGTGTCCAAACGCGAAGACAAAGTGCTGCTCGAAGGCATCGACGGCTACGACCTCGACAAGGAAGGCAAGAAAGTGATCTACAAAGCCGGCCCGGTCTACGGCATCGTCGAGGCCGCCCCCGGCAAGGCCAAAGTGGGGGAAGGCAAGCTCAATCTCAGCGAACTGCAGGTCAAGATCGATCCCCGCGAAGAGTGGCGCCAGGTCTTCCGCGAAGCGTGGCGCATCGAGCGCGACTTCTATTGGGATCCGCACATGACCGGCCACAATTGGAAGAAAATTGGCGAGCGCTATGAAGCGCTGCTCCCCTGGGTAGCGCAGCGCAGCGATCTCAATTACCTGATAGGTGAAATGATCGCCGAACTGAGCACTTCGCACACTTACGTGAGCGGCGGTGACCAGCCCGCGAAACCTCACGTCAGCGTCGGCATGCTCGGCGCCGATTTAGAGCCCGACGGCGGCTATTTCCGCATCACGAAAATCTATCCCGGCGAAAACTGGAACGACGCCACGCGCTCGCCGCTAACCGAACCGGGACTGAAGGTGAAGGCGGGCGACTACCTCATCGCCGTTGACGGCCAAGAAACGCATTCGAGTCAGGACGTCTATTCTTATTTCCAGGACCTCGCCGGAAAACTCATCACCCTGAAAATCAATTCCAAATCCACACCCGAAGGAGCCTGGGAAATCACTGTGAAGCCCACCAGCGGAGAAAACGGCGTCCGTTATCTCGATTGGACCGACGCCAACCGCCACAAAGTCGAGGAAGCCACCGGCGGCCGCATCGGCTACATGCACGTGCCGGACACCTCCTTCCCCGGCATCATCGCTTTTGACAAACAGTTCACCGCGCAGCTCGACAAGGACGGCATCATCGTCGACGAACGTTACAACTCCGGCGGCCAGATTCCGGATTTTTACACCGAGAAACTCAAGCGCGAGCTGCTTTCCGCGCTCGCCCCTCGCGAAGGAAAAGATGTCCCGTGGCCGCCCGTGGCGATTTACGGGCCAAGAGTCATGATCGTCAACGAGCTCGCGGGTTCGGGCGGCGACGCCTTCCCCTGGTTCTTCCATCGACAGAAAATCGGCCCCATCGTTGGCACGCGCACTTGGGGCGGGCTCGTCGGCATCTCTCGTGGGATTCCCTTGCACGACGGCGGCAACGTCACCGCGCCGGAATCTGCATTCTGGTCGACGGACAACGGCGGCGAATGGATCGTGGAAAACCACGGCGTGGATCCCGACTACGTTGTTCCGCAGCGGCCGGATCTGGTCATCAGCGGCCATGACCCGCAACTCGAAAAGGCCATCGAACTCGCCGAGGAGGCCTTGAGAAACTACCAAGGCCTCCCCCCCAGGCCAAAGTATCCGGTGGCCAAACAATAGCGGCCAACCGCTGCAGATGCTCGAGCGCCTGCCTGTCGATTGGGGATATCCGCACTTTATCGAGCGGCACACGCGTCACCGAGGCAATCGACAAACACCGCCGCGGCCAGCCAAGCGGTCGCGAGGATCCGTCTCGAAAGGCTTCTTGCTGTCCTTCCGATGAGCGCGTCGCCGGGAACTGGGCATCGTTTTGCGCTGCCTTCTGGAATCCCCGCGATTCCCTTCTTGCCATTTCTGGCCGCTAGCCGGGTGGCGCGAAACACATGGCTGGAGGAGGAGTAATCTCTGGCTAAAAGGGCGAAGCGCGGCGGTGCTTGCCTTCGTGCTTGCTCACCGCTTTGCGGTCAGCAAGGTCAGAGTTTCTCCTCCTTTCCAGCTTTGCGTCCCGGACCACCCACAGGGGTATTGGCTAGCGGAGTCCGTTGGCACCGCCATGGTTAGCGATGCGCATCTCGTTTTTCTCCATCACGGCCGGCGCAGCTGCTTAGGCTGAGCGGCAGTGTTGGCCGCTGGTGTCGACGCCGGATCATCCGCATTTTCATCCGATGAGCCGCTGTCTTTGCCGCCGGTCAATCCCGAAAACGCCGACCGCATTACGTCATTGGCGAAGAAATTCTTTCCGTCGATCGGCACCATCATGATTTGCAGCTTGTCCGATAGCCGCTCCGCGATGATTTTCTGTATCAGCATGGGATTGGACTTCAGCACCGACGCTTCGAACTTCATCCGTTCGGCGTCGGCGGCAGCCGTCACGCGGATGCGGTTGGCTTCGGCGTCGGCAAGATTTTTCTGCCGCTCGACCTCAGCCTTGCTATCGATGATCTTTGCCTGCGCCGCGGCTTCCGCGTTTTCGAGCGTCGATTCCTTGCGCGCCTGCGCTTCCAGCTTTGTCTGTTCGATCTGCTTCTGCTTCAGCGGCAGGGTGTACTGCATCGCATCGGCGTCTGCCTTCGCCTGCAAAACGTGCACTTGCGCCTGTGCTTCTGCCGCTTTCACGTCACGCGCCTTCTGCGCCTCCGCTTCCAGCTCGGCGATCTTCACCTGTTTTTGCTTGATCTCCTGTTCCGTGCCAAGTCGCTCGTTCTCCTGTTCCTTCAGCAGGAGCCCTTCAAGTCCCTTGGCATATTCCGCGGGAAGCTGCAGGTCCCGCAGCAGTACTTCCCGCACCATGACTCCGTCACTCGCCAGCCGCGCGGTGACGGCATCGGCGGCCTTGGTCCGCAATTCTTCTCGTTTGGTGGCAAAAATCTCTCGGGTCACGTAATTCGGCGCGAGCTGCCGGTAGATGGTGGACACTACCGGCGCCACCACCTGCTCACCCACCGGTTGCGGCAGATTCGCATGAATCGACTCCAGCCGTTGGGGGTCCAGCCGGTATCGGACGGACACCGCCAGACCAATGTTCAGCCCCTCGCGCGCCTGCACCGTCAGCAGGTCACCTTTTTGTTTGGGATTTTCGGCCGCCACTGTCGAATACACCTGCTCGCGCGTGTCGTAAATCGCGATGGAATCCACCAGCGGCGTAATCAGGTGCATGCCGGGATACAACGTGCCGGGACGCGCGCCCCAAAATTCGCTGACGCGTACTCCCGCCGCCCCGTCCGGGATCACCACAAAGCTCTCCGTGAGCAGCATCACCAGGGCGGCCGCCGCTAGCAGTTCGAGCGCCAGCCGCCAGCGCACCGGCCGGAAAGGGCGGCGAGCCAGCGCCCCCACCTCCGCCCCGGATTCGTCCCTCTTGTCGCGCGAAAGCAAGCGGCGCAATTGCTCCGAGAGAAAAATGTCATAAGCCACCAGAGCCCCCGCACTTCCGAAGAGTCCGGCGCCAAGCAACATCAACAGCCATTTCAAAGCCAACATGGCACTACCCCCTTCTGGCCGTCCCCGCTGCGGCAGCCAACTCCGCCGCTCCCGGCGGGCCGGGGATCCAGCGCCGCCACAGGTTTCCATTCCCGCTGAGTGCAGCGAAGGGCCTGTGCTCTCGGCCTCGAGCCACTGGAGCGCGTTGCCGAATAAACCCGTGCCAGTTCTGCTGTTCCGCGCACCAGTTCTGTATGCACAGGCATCCTTCGAGCCGTCGCCGGCCGCATGATCAGAAACGCCATATGCAGGAACAGCCAATCGAGCCCGGCTGCGGCGGCCACGGCAAACATTGTGGTGATGACCAGCGTTAGGAATTCGACCATGGCGATCATGACTGGCCTCCGGACCTGCGCTGGGTAGAATTGCACACCACAGGCCAGCAGCTATCTAGCTGATAATAATGCAGTTAGTTCATCGGGCAGGGCGGGATTACTGTGTGGTGTCAAACACAATGTGGGTTGTTTTACTCGGGAGATTTTCTTTGGGTGCCTCTTCCGCTATTACCAGACAACCCCGCATGGCCGCCGGCCTCCAGCAAGGATGGCGATTCTCGCGCCTATCTCCGAATAGGAGGCTGTCGCTTGCCAGTTCGCAGCACAGTTCTGTCCATCTCTTGTGCTAGGCTAACCCTGGAACACCCATGAACCGCGGATCAGGCTTACGTATCGGCAAAATTCTCGGCATCCCTATCTACCTCCACTCGACTTGGGTTTTCATTTTTGCGGCCATCACCTACATGATCGCCGCGCAGTTCAAACAACAGCACCCGCTTTGGACGGAGACACAGCATTGGACCGTGGGGGTTCTGACCAGCCTGCTCTTCTTCGCCTCGGTTCTCTTCCACGAGCTCTCCCACAGCGCGGTGGCCCAGCACTACAACATTCGCGTCGTTTCCATCACCCTGTTTCTGTTCGGGGGCCTGGCGCGCATTGAGCGCGAACCTTCCAGGGCCATTCAGGAATTCAACATCGCGATTGCTGGACCACTGGCCAGTGGCTTCCTGTCCGGCGGTTTTTTTGGCTTAACGCTTCTCTTCCCGTATAGCCAGACGGTCGGAGCGCTGGCCACCTGGCTCTGTGGGACCAATGCCGCTCTAGCGGTGTTCAATCTCTTGCCCGGATTTCCTCTCGACGGAGGAAGAATTTTCCGCGCCATCGTTTGGGGAGCGACCAAAAGTTTTGAGAAGGCCACTCGCGTCGCGGGCGCCAGCGGAAAAATGATCGCCTACGCGATGATTCTTTTTGGCGCGTGGGGCGTCGTTCACGGCAATGTGCAGATGCTCTGGACGGTCTTGATCGGATGGTTCATTTTGAACGCCGCGCAGGAGAGCGTCGCTCAAATGGCCATCCGGGAAACCCTCGCTGGCCTCAGCGCTGCCGACGTTATGAGCAAGGAAGTGCCCACAGTTCCGGGACACATCACTCTGGAGGAATACGGCACCGAAGTGCTGCGCACCGGCCGACGCTGCCATCTGGTGGTCAGCGACGATCGCCTGGTCGGCATGATGAACGTTCATACCCTCAACGCTATCCCCCGCGAGGAGTGGGCCCACAGCTCCGTCCAAGCGGCCATGATTCCCCGGCAAAAGATTCTATGGACATCGCCGGACGAGCCGCTCCTGGGTTTGCTCGAGCGGCTCCTGAGCGCGGATGTCAATCAGATGCCTGTGGTGAGCGGCGCCCGCGACGATGCGCCCCAAATCGTTGGAATCGTCACCCGCGACTCCATTCTCCGGGTCATGCAGACGCGTTCCGAACTCGGTCCGGTTGCCACCAGCAGGTAGCTGGCTCCCGTCGGATTCACGTTTTTTCTTTTGTGGTGATTTGTTCTTCGGAAAAGGAATCAATCCGCGACCACTGATTGTTCCCCGAACGACTTCGCCGTTTCCTTTGGCTGCCGCGACTCCAGCGTGACGCGCACTCCATGTCGCGGCCTCAGCGTGATGGAGGCCAGCGGCACTACCGGATGATTCGCCACCAGCGGCAATCGAAACTTCCGCGCGATCGTCGCCAGAATCAGCGCCGCTTCCATCAGCGCAAACGCATTCCCGATGCACTGCCGCGGCCCGCCACCAAACGGAAAATAAGCGAACCGCGGCAATCGTTTCAATAAATCATCTTCCCAGCGCTCCGGCCGGAATTCTTCCGGCGCGTCGTACCATCGCGGATCTCGATGCACCACCCACTGCGCCATGGCCACACCCATTCCTTTGGTCACCGCGTAGCCCGCAATTTCATGATCCTCGACGGCCAACCGCGCCATGCCCCACGCTGCCGGATACAGCCGCAGAGATTCCGTGATGACGTGTCCCGTATAACGAAGTTTCGGCAGATCATCGAGAGTCGGAGCGCGATCGCCGAGCACGGCATCGAGCTCGGCATGCAACTTTGCTTGCACCGCGGGATGCCGCGCCAGCAGCCACCACGTCCAGGAAAGGGTGCTGGCCGTGGTCTCGTGGCCCGCCAGGAACAACGTGATGGTCTCATCACGAAGTTGCCGGTCGGTCATTCGCGAACCGTCTTCGTCTTGCGCCGAAAGAAGCATCGAGAGAAGATCGCCGGCATCGCGCCCGGAAGCGCGCCGCTCAGCGATAATTCGGTACAGAATTTTCTCGATCTGCTTCACTTCCCGCCTTACGCGCAGATTCGTGGGAGTGGGCAGCCAATGGGGCACAAAAATGGTGCGCCTGAAATTGGCGCCGATTTCCAGCAACAGTTCCAGTGATTTCCCAACCTCTTGCGCGTCGCGCTCGACATCGGCATCGAACAGCGTTTTTGCCACGATCTCGAGCGTCAGCCTCATCATTTCTTGATGCGCGTCGCGCTCTTCCCCACCCCGCCAGCCTTCGACCATTCGCTCCGTGTAGTCCACCATGGTCGCCGCATACGAAGCGATCCGCGCGCGGTGAAACGCCGGTTGCGCCAGCCGGCGCTGCCGCAGCCAAAAATCCCCTTCGCTGGTCAGCAAGCCCTCGCCAAAGACGTGCCGGTTGGCCCGCAGCACTCTGCCTTTCGAATATTTGCGGGCGTTGGTGACCAGCACTTCTTCGATCAAGCTGGGATGGTTGATGAACACCGTCTTGAAATTCAGTACGCGCAGCCCCGCGACGTCGCCATACTCGCGCGCGACCTTGGTGAAGTATTCCAGCGGATTGTTATTGAGCGGCCCGAGCGACCATCGTTTGAGCCCTTCGGAGGGCCCCGCGGGAAATTTGTTGCGAATCGCTGGCCACATCGAATGATGCTATGCCGGCGGTCGCGCTCCCGTCAACGCGCCGCGCGCGGGAAGCACTCAGATTCCTCTCGCGCGGAGCGCCCGGATTCGAAAACCTCCGCGCCGGAAATCGACAGTCACCTTTGAAAATCCAGCGGTTGTCAATCTCGCGAACGCCGACGCGGGCGTCACCGGCACAAACGTGCTCCGGATGTGCCCCACGCGGTTCAGCCACCCATCCGGAATCTCCAGCGCCAGGAACACTCCAGCCGGCCGAAGCACCCGCCAAATTTCAGCAAAAGCGCGATCCTGCAGCTGTTCGGAGCGCAAGTGGTGAAACATCAGGATCGCGATAGCCGAAGAAAATGTCCCGTCCGAAAAAGGCAGCGTCGCAGCATCCCCCTGAACCACCGTCACACTCGCGCCATCGACGCGTCGACCGAGCTTCGCCGCAAACGCGTGGTCGTACTCAAGACTTGTCACCCGCGTGGCAAGATGCCCCAACTCCTTTGTTGCTGCACCCGGCCCCGCGCCAAGCTCTAGTACGTGCTCGCCAAGCTCCGAACCTTCGAGAATCCACGGCAGAAGTTGCCGCCGCGTTACATAGCGCCAGAACGGCGACCCACAGAACCAAGTTTCGAGTCCATTCATCGATAGCTCGGAGGGCTTCGAGGCCCCTCAACTCTAACGCAAGCCCGCCGGCTCAGTGAAGCAAAGTGTGGATTTGGCGTAACGAAGAAGCGAATTGATCGGCGTTATAAGCCGAAGGATTTTCGAGCTGCTGGAATAATTCATTGATGGCCGCGCGGACTTCGGCGGCGTTCGCCGGCTTGGCGTCGTTGCTATACGCGACATAGAGCGAATCGATGGCCATGGCCGCCTGCTCCGCTGCGCGCTCGTCGGCCAGCGCAATATTCTCTGCGTCGTCCGAAATGCGCTGGAGCATGCGCAGCGCAACCGCTTGACCGTACTGCATGGTCCGAAGTCGTTCCGCGATACGCTGGGCCAGCGGCGCCGCCGCCGAAGCCGCCGGCGCGACAACGTTACGATCCGGATTCAGCTTGCTCATCTCTTCGGAAACGGCGAGCAGTTGACGGTCTAGTTCTTGCGCGTTCGCCGAGTCAATCTGCTTCGCTAGCAGTCGAAATACCGCGTACCTCGAGCTGTTCCATGCCGGATCACCGGGACGCCGCCCAACGTAGCCATGTTCCTGCCGCCAACTGTCTTTCGCAGCGCCCAGCGCATGGTGACACGCGAAGCAGGAAAGCTCAGAATACTCCGGCCACACATCTTTTTTATCGGCGCGTTCATTCCTCGCGCGCCAAGTCAGCCGCTCCATCGCCGTGCGCAGTTGCACCGCTTGTCCGGCGCTCCACTCGCGCACACCTACCCAAGCGGCGTCCTCTGCGGGTTTTCCCGGCTCCGATTCGCGCGGAACCTTCCAGTGACGCGGCATCACCGCCGAGAACGAATCCAGCTCGAAATACAAATCCGGATGCCCCGCCGCAATCATCTGGTGATCAACGAATTTGTTTCTGGTCCCCAGATGGCATTCCAGGCATTTCTCCGTGCGGTGAATGACGTCCCGAGTGTCGTGCATTCCCGCCGCGACTGATTTTTCATGCGGCCACGCTCTTGTGGCGTGCGGTCCCAGCCACGCCGACGCCGGCCCGTGGCAGTTTTCGCAGGATACGCCTTCTGAGATTTCAAACGCGCGTCCGCGCTGCTCCGGCGCCGGGTTCAACGCATGGCACGCCAGGCACTTGGGCGCTTCTTCCGCCTTCGCGCCCAGTTTCAGGATGAGCGCCATGCGCTCGCCAACCTCTCCGAGCAACGCCTGATACGCCCGGCTGTGCTTGTCCCTGATGATCCACGTCGAATATTCGTTCTGCAAAATCCGGCTGTCCGGGATGGGCTTCACGCTTCCGTGACAACTCGTCGCTGCACACGACCCCGGTCCAAGATATTTGATGGGCTCATTCTGCGCCGCAAGCAACGCCGTGAGCGTCATGAACCATGCGCATAAGACCACACGGAGCATCGAGGAGTGGGAGGCTTTGCGCATTCGGTATGCCGGCGAGGTCTGTTTGCTTATATCGTTTGCACCGCGTGGAAGTCAACGGGCGGCGTTGCCTTTTTCGCGCCGCGCCGCGAAAAGCCAAACGCGTGCTATTTACACCCGCCTTCCCTGCCAGTAGTATGCAGGGTATTCAGCACGCCACTTCGCGCCGCGCATCTCTTGGAAAACATGCTCGGCGCCTTTCGCGCGAGACGGGGCGCCGTGATCTTCGACGACCTTCGGGCCATCCAGCTTCGTTGCGGTTTCCTACCCCAGGCGGAACTCCAGGGTCTTTCACAACGCACCCAGACGCCCCTCTACCAAATCCACAGCGTCGCGAGTTTCTATCCTCATTTTCATCTCCTCCCGCCGCCCAAAGCGGAGGTTCGCGTCTGCGCTGACATGAGCTGCCATCTCAACGGCGCTTGCGAGTTGCGCGCCGATCTCGAGCGCCGCTTCGCCAATTCGCGGCCAGAAGATGTACAGATTCGCGACGTCTCCTGTCTCGGCCGCTGCGATCATGCTCCGGCAATTTCCATCAACGATCACATCTTCACCGATGTCACCGCCGCTCACGCCGAACTGATCGCCCGCCGCGCCATCCAAGGCAACGCCATTCACGAGCCGCATCCCGAGCACCCACGGATCGCTTGCAAAGCCGATCCCTATGGCGAGAGTGAAAAGTACGGCGTCGTCCGCAAGCTCACTCAATCGAAGGGCTGGGAGGCGGTCCTCGCCCAGCTCAAAGCCGCCGAACTGAAAGGCATGGGCGGCGCGGGATTTCCCACCAGCATGAAATGGGATCTCGTTCGCCAACAGCCCGATCCCGTGAAATACGTTGTCTGCAACGCCGATGAAAGCGAGCCCGGCACCATCAAGGACCGCTTCATCATGACCAATCTGCCTCATCTTCTCATCGAAGGCATGATCATCTCCGGCCTGGTTACCGGCGCTAAGCGCGGCATCCTCTATATCCGCCACGAATATCATCTTCAGGAAGAAATCCTTGGCACAGAGATTCGCCGCTGTTATGGCCAGGGACTTCTAGGCAAGGGGCTTCTTGGCAGCGACATGGATTTCGATCTGGAGGTTTTTGTCAGCCCCGGCGGCTACATCTGTGGTGAAGAAAGCGCGCTCATCGAAGCCCTCGAAGGCCATCGCGCCGAGCCGCGCAACAAGCCTCCCTTCCCCGGCCAGATCGGCCTTTGGCAAAAACCCACGGTCATCAACAATGTCGAAACCTTCATCAACGTTCCGCAAATTCTCGCACGCGGCGTCGATTGGTTCGTCTCCCAAGGCGCCGGTGGCTCGCGCGGCTTGAAATTTGTCGCTGTGAGCGGCCACGTTACCCACCCCGGCATTTTCGAAGTTCCCATGGGCGTGCCCATCGGCGATATTATCTTAAACCACGCCGGCGGCCTTCGTAGCGGCCGTCAACTAAAGGCTTTCGCCCCGTCCGGCCCCTCGTCAGGCTACCTTCCCGCTTCGATGGCGGATGTCCGTCTCGACTTCAAAGCTCTGGCCGAAGCCGGCTCCATGCTGGGCTCTGGCGCCATTGTCGTCTGCGACGACACCACTTGCATGCTGGACATGGCCCTCAACGCTGTGCGCTTCTATCGCAACGAATCCTGCGGCAAATGTGTCCCCTGCCGCGCCGGCTCGCAGAAAATGGCCGACATGGTCGTGCGCTGGACGCAAGGCGGGGTGCCTGAAACACAATATCGCGCCGATCTCGCGCTCCTCGCCGAGCTCTCCGAGGCCATGAGTCTCACTTCGATCTGCGGCCTCGGCCAGATCGCGCCTGCGCCGATTCAATCTGTGCTGAAGCATTTTCGCACTGAAGTTGATGCCCACGTTTTGCATGGCCAATGCCCCAGCGGAATTTGCTTTACGCCCGCGGCGCGCGCCGGCGAAGCCCAGCGTGTGGGAATCCGCCCTTGATTATTATGACCACGGCAACCACACCTGTGGGCTTTGTCGACATATCCCTCGACGGCCAACCCGTCCGCGTACCCGCCGGCACGAGCGTTTTCGATGCCGCGCGCGTGAACGGCATCAATATCCCCACGCTTTGCCATCTTCAAAACCAGACACCCGTCGGCGTCTGCCGCCTCTGTGTTGTGGACACCGGCGCCCGTGTACTCGCCGCCTCCTGCGTCCGCCCGGTCGAACCCGGCATGAAAGTTGTCACCAACTCGGAAAAAGTAGTGAATGCGCGCAAAACGCTTCTTGAATTGTTGATGTCCGATCACCCATGGCCTTGCGCGCGCCAGCAGAATTCGGGCGACTGCGAATTGGAGACGCTGGCAAAAGCCGCCGGCGCTTCACCATCCCGCTTCGCGAAACGCACGGTGGCCCGCGGCAAGGATGATTCTTCCCTGGCCATCGCCGTCGACCACGACGCCTGCATCCTTTGCGACCGCTGCATCCGCGCTTGCGACGAAGTCAAAAGCAATTTTGTTCTCGGCCGCATGGGCAAAGGCTATTCCGCCGGTATTGCCTTCGATCTTAATTCTCCGATGGGCGATTCCACGTGTATTTCCTGCGGCGAGTGCATGGTCTCCTGCCCCACGGGCGCGCTAACCAACAAAAGCGTCGTGGGCACGGTGATCGCTGCCGGTCCGGATGCGCAGGGACTGGAAGCCGAGGATCTTTTGCAGATCCCCGTATTCAACGGGGTCTCCGGAACCTTCCTCGAACTCAATCGCGGCGCCATCGTCAAGCACCGCTTTCGCAAAGACCAAATCATCTGCCGCGAAGGCGAATTCGGTTCCACGGCTTATTACATTCTCGAAGGAAAAGCCAAAGTCTCCATTTCCACCCCCATGGCCCACGTCAAGACCCAAGGCGGCGCAAAGGGCTTCTTCAAGCGGCTGACCAGCACACTCGTCGCGCGCGAAGAAGACCAGCGCGAGGAGGAAGCGCGCGACAGAACCATTCCCATCGACGCCTCCGTCGACCTCGCTTACGGCAATCCCGTCGCCGAGCTCGGCCCCGGCGATCTCTTTGGCGAGATGACCTGCATGAATTTTTATCCGCGCTCCGCCACAGTCATGGCGCAATCCGATGTCGTGGCCTTCGAGATGCTGCGCAATGTGCTCGACATCATGCTTAAGAACAAAACCTTCCGCGCGCAGCTCGACCAAACGTATCGCCGCCGCGCTCTTGAAAATCATTTACGCGGCGTACCCATGTTCGCCGGCCTTTCACCGGAGTTCATCGAGCACCTCAAGAAAAGTGTTGAGCTCGAGCGCTATGCGCCAGGCCAAGTCATCGTTCAGCAAGGCGCCCCGGCAGACAGCTTCTATCTCGTTCGTATCGGTTTCGTGAAAGTTTCGGAGAACTATCCCGGCGGCGAACTCGTTCTGGCCTATCTCTCTCGCGGCGACTACTTCGGCGAAATAGGCCTCCTCGGCGGCGGCGTTCGAACCGCCACTTGCACCGCTCTCGATCACGTCGAACTCGTTCGAATCTCCGGAGACGACTTCCGCGATATGGTTGCGCTCTTCGCCAGCGTTCGAATCGGTCTCGAAGCCGTGGCGGCAGAGCGCCGCGCCGCAAACCAACAGCGCATGCACATGGTTCACAACGTTCCCATCGATCAATTCCTCTCGCAAGGATTGATGGAAGCACAGAGCCTGCTGATTCTGGATTTGCAAAATTGCACGCGCTGCGATGCTTGCGTCAATGCGTGCGCCGACGCGCACGACGGCATTACGCGGCTCGTCCGCGATGGACTGCGCTTCGACCAATATCTCGTCGCCACGAGTTGCCGCCAGTGCCGCGACCCGCTCTGCATGGTCGGCTGCCCAGTGGGCTCGATTCGAAGGCGAAATTCGCTGGAAGTCATCATCGAGGATTGGTGCATCGGCTGCGGCCTGTGCGCGCAGAATTGTCCGTACGGCAACATCAATTTGCATCCATTCGAAGTGTTGGTCGACGATCCCGAGCGGACCGGGCGCAAAAAAGCTGCCATCAGGCAGAAAGCAACTTCTTGCGATCTGTGCATGAACTTGAAAGAACCAAGCTGCGTCTACGCCTGCCCGCACGACGCCGCGCACCGCGTCGACCCGCGCACATTTTTTGCCACCATGCTCGGCCAAGGCTCCGCGAAATGAGAATGGACCAGACGCAACGCGGTTGGGCCCTCGCCGCACTGGCAATTCTGGTGAGTTCCGCAGTCGTGTACGTCTTCTACGACCTGGATGCTCCACAAGGCCCGCGCGGCGGCAGCATGATCGGCCTCACGTTCGGCGCCGTCGGCTTCGCTTTTATGATCTTTTCCGCGCTCCTTGGAGCACGGAAACGTGTTCCCACGTGGCGCGTGGGCCGAGCGCAAGCGTGGATGCGCGGTCATCTCTGGCTCGGGTTGCTTGCCCTACCGCTGATCCTTTTTCACGGCGGCTTTCATTTTGGCGGCACGCTCACGCGCGTCCTGATGTGGCTACTAATGATCACCGTTCTCAGCGGCGTGTTCGGCGCAGGGCTGCAGCACTACATCCCGCCGGTAATGACATCGGACGTGCGGCTCGAAACCATTTACGACGAGATCGGCCGCGTTCGAACGCTACTTCGCGAAGAGGCCGATCGCGCGGTCGAATCTCTCTGCGGTTCCCTAGGCCTGCACAAAACTTCGGACCAAGAAGGCCGGCGCGCGGGAGGCTTCACCGCGTTGCGGACCATGGCCGCGTCCGCGGTTCCCTTGCGCACATCAGCCGCCGTCAGTGCCGGTGCGAGCGCCGCGGTGGCTGCGGCTCCGGAAATCATATTGTTGAGCGCAGAAGAAAGCGCGCCGCTCCGCCGTTTTTACCTCGACGAGATGCGTTCGTTTCTGGAGCGCTCAAAACAGCGCGGCCAGCGCCTCGGCGATGCCGCGAAGGCCAGCAGCGTTTTCACCGGCCTGCGCACGTTGTTACCAGCGGCCGCGCACGCCACGCTGGCTGACCTCGAAGACATTTGCGACGAGGCCCGGCAGCTCACGCGCCAGGAACGCCTGCACCACTGGCTGCACGGCTGGCTGCTGCTGCACATCCCGCTTTCACTCGCATTGATCTTACTTGGCGCGATTCACGCGGTGATGGCGTTGCGGTATTAGCATTCGAGTGGCGCCGAGAAATCGCACCGAACGCTAGAAACCTCGAGCTCGAGGGAAAAGTGGCGCGCACACGCACAACAAAAAAACTCGCGCAGCGCATCGACCTCAACTATTTCAAGCGGCCGACGCCGCTGAAGCGCGCCAAATTCTGGCTCAGCTTGCTGCTGCCTTTGCTGGCACTGACTTGGATCGCGTGGCGCGGTTTTTCCGGAGACCAGCGCGTGTACTCGAGCGGGCGTATGTCGGAGACTCATGCGGTCCTCGAAAAAGAATGTGTGGCGTGTCACGTGCAAAAATCGGGCGCGCTCTCCGCGAAAGCTTCCGACAACGCCTGTCTCGAGTGCCACGATGGGCCCACGCATCACGCCGTAGGCATCGGCGGCAGAAAAGAACTCACCTGCGCCGAGTGCCACGCAGAACACAAAGGCCGGGTTGATATTTCCGCTGTCAGCAATCAAACCTGCGCGGTATGCCATGCCGATCTCCGGGCCAACGGCGGTACTTCTCATTACGCATCCAACATTCGCAGCTTCGAAGACGGGCATCCGGAATTTGCAGCGCTGGTCGTGGACTCCACCGGTACGGTGCGTGGTCCCAGCACGGTCAAGCTCAATCACGCGATCCACATGCAGCCAATTCGCCGCGGACCTACTGGCCCCACCGTGCAGCTCGGCTGCGCCGATTGCCATCGCCCCCCGGCCGTTCCCCCGCCGGCAACCTATTCTGATTCAAACTATGTGGGCGCCAAAGTCAGTTATCGGGAATCCCTGAGACTCACTGCGGGTGTTGCGAACGCGCTGTCGCCGCGCCGCCCACCCTCAGGCCGCGAGTTGCTGGCGCCGGTAAAATTCGCTAACGCCTGCGCTGGATGTCACTTGCTCACGTTTGACGAGCGGTTCGATTTTGGCGTTCCCCACGACCAGCCCGAAGTCGTGCGAGCCTTCGTGGTTAAAAAGTTTCAACAATATATCGCCGAGCACCCCAATGAACTGCGCGAGTCGCGCGATCCGAAGCGCGACCTCAGCGGGAAACCGCGGTCACCTGAATTTCGAGTTCTCACCCCAGGGCAATGGATCGCGGAACGCTCGACCGCCGCTCAAGAACTGCTCTGGCGCAAGACCTGCGCTCAATGTCATGCGCTCACCTATAGGCATGCGGGTCGTCTTGATCAGCTGCCGCGCTTGCCGCCCTGGTTGCACTCCCCAAACGGCCCTAGCCCTGACCACGAGCCGCGGCCAGAAATCGAGCCCACGCTCACCACGCTTCGCTGGATGCCGCACGCCAAATTTGACCACGACGCGCACCGTAGCTTCTCCTGTGTCAGTTGTCACGAGAAGGTGCTCAAAAGCACGGAATCAAGCGACGTGTTGTTGCCGGGAATCCAAACTTGCAAAACCTGTCATGCGCCCGGGCCGGAGCACGCAGAATCGCGCTGCTTCGAGTGCCACACCTATCACGATTGGTCGAAAGGCAAGGAAATCACGCCGAAATTCACGCTGCCGGCGCTCCGCACCGGCAGCCGCTAGATCTCCGTTGGGATTCGTGGCCGACCTTCTTTACAGATAAAGGAAAGCGGCGTACCGGAGCACCACCGGAGCACGGGGCAAGGTGCTACGCTCCCTCATTCCATCTTGAGGCATGACGCTCACGCATGATTCACAAGCGCCATCATATCGGGCGCGTAGCGATCACCGACGACCTCCATCTGCGCGAAGCGGGCCTGAATCTCCTGCAAGTCGGTGGCGGTAAGCTTTACGTCAAGTGCGCCCATGTTCTCCTCGAGATAGCGCACTCGCTTCGTGCCAGGGATGGGGACGAGGTCATGGCCCTGGGCAAGAACCCAGGCGAGGGCCAATTGTGCGGGGGTCGAGCCTTTCTTGCTGGCGAGCTCTTTTACCGCGTCGGCCAGTCTAAGGTTCGCTGGCAACGCTTTCTCCCCGAAACGCGGATTCGTCCGGCGCCAATCACGGGCATCCAGATCCTCGAGTTTTTGGATCACGCCTGTTAAGAAGCCGCGCCCGAGCGGGCTGTAGGGCACAAAGGTGATCCCCAATTCGCGGCAGGTGGCCAGTACGCCATTCGTCTCGACGTCGCGGGACCACAGGGAATACTCGCTTTGCAGCGCCGCGATGGGATGAATCTTGGCGGCGCGCCGCAACGTTTCGGGACCGGCCTCTGATAGTCCGAGCGCGCGTACTTTGCCGGCCGAGACCAGTCCGGCCATGGCGCCGACAGTGTCCTCAATCGGAACTTTCGGGTCGACACGGTGCTGATAGAAGAGATCGATGGTTGCGATCCCCAGCCGCTTAAGACTTGCGTCGCAAGCGCGCCGGACATTTTCAGGCGAACTGTCAACGCCCCTGATGCCGTCGGGACTGAAGCGGAACCCGAATTTGGTGGCGATGATCACACTATCACGGGATACCTCGCGCAGAAAACGGCCAAGCAATTCTTCATTGGTGTAAGGCCCGTAGATCTCGGCGGTATCAAGGAAATTGCCGCCGAGCTCCAGATAGCGGCGAAGAACGCGGAGCGATTCCGCTTCATCAGCCGGTCCATAAGCAAAGGACATGCCCATGCAACCGAGTCCCAGGGCAGAAACAAACGGACCGTTGCTTCCAAGCTGACACTTTGGCATGAAATTCACGTCGTTAAACCTCCCCTGGATTGGATGAATTCCCTTTTCATTTGGGTACAGTTTCTGCCGCTACGGCGTCGGCTTTCCTTCGATACAATAAGAAGCGACGGGCGCATACGGCCCGCACATTGAGACTTTCATGCCCTCCCTAACGACAGACGCCCCTCGGCTCAGCGTGCCTCCGGTTCGCGCAACTGCCAGCGAGCATGAAGGTACGGCGCGCGCGTTCTGGCGCGTGCTGACCCGCTTCGATTCCTCAAAGGTCTCTCCCTACCTGGCCATGCGAAACTCGCTTGGCGTCCTCCTACCTCTGGCCGCCGGAATCGCGCTGAACATGCCGCGAGGCGGCGTGGTGGTGGCCAGTGGCGCGCTCAACGTAGCTTATTCCGACGGGAACGATCCCTACGCCCAGCGCGCCAAGCGCATGCTCTCTTCCAGCATCCTGGGCGCGCTGGCCGTTCTTCTCGGATCGCTTTCCGGCAGCCACAATGCCGCGGCCGTCATCATCGCCACACTGTGGGCTTTTGCCGCAGGTATGTTTGTCGCCGCCGGCGCCACCGCCGCGGATCTCGGAGTGGTCAGCCTGGTCACACTGCTGATTTATGCCGCGCAGCCGTTGACCTCCCATCAGACCTTGATCTCCTCCGCGCTGGCCCTAGGCGGCGGAATTCTACAGACGGCGCTGTCTGTGGCGCTCTGGCCGGTGCGGCGCTATGAACCGGAACGGCGAGCACTCGCCAGTTTCTTTCTCGCACTGGCGCGCTCGGCACAACAGCCGCTGAGCGCCACTTCGGCGCCGCCGGCGACGATTCACAGCACGCAAGCGCAAGAAGCTCTCTCCGGTCTCGACCGTGAGACCTCTATCGAAGCCGTTCGCTATCGCGCTTTGCTCAGCCAGGCAGAGCGCGTTCGACTCAGCCTAGTGATGCTTTCGCGCTTGCGTATACGCATGCAACGCGAGAGTCTCAGGCATTCCAGCGTGCAGGTTCTCGGCGACTACTTGAAAGACGCAGCGCACGCTCTCGAAGCGATCGGCGAGTCCCTGATTTCCGGAATACCGGCCGAAGCCTGCAAAGCGATGCTTGCCGACTGTGAAGCCCTGACGCTCCGGTTGCGGCAAGAAACCGATAGCTTGCCGCCCTCTTTCCTGGCCGCCGTTGCGAAAGACGCGCGTTTCCAAATGGACGCACTCAATGGCCAGCTTCGCGCCACCTTCGACCTGGCTGCAAACGCCACTCCCACCGGCCAAGCGGCGTTCGTGAAACAACAAGCCCAACAGCCCTGGTCGCTTCGCCTTGGCGGCGTGGTGGCCACACTGCGCGCTAATTTGAATCTGCCATCTTCGGTGTTCCGTCACGCCATCCGCTTGGCGACCCTCGTGGCTTTCGGCAACGGGCTGGAGCGCGCCTTCTACTGGCACCGTTCCTATTGGCTCCCCATGACCATCGCTCTGGTGTTGAAGCCGGAATTCACGACTACGTTCAGCCGGGGGCTCTTACGGATCGGCGGAACCATCGTGGGGCTTTTCCTGGCCACCGCACTCTTTCGCTTTCTTCCCGAGAGCCTGGCGCTCCACATTATTTTGATCTTTGTATTCACGCTGCTGCTGCGCTGGGTTGGTCCTGCTAACTACGGAATTTTCGCGGTGGCCATCAGCGCTCTCGTGGTTCTTCTGATCGCCATCACGGGAGTGTCGCCGAGCGAAGTCATCTGGGCGCGCGGAGTCAACACGGTGGCAGGTGGCGCGCTCGCGCTTCTCGCCTATCGGATTTGGCCGACTTGGGAACGCACTCTGGTTTCCGAGAGGGTTGCCGAAATGTTGGATGCTTACAGGGAATATTTTCACTGCCTTGTGGAGTCCTCCGTGCGGAACGAAACCCGGAGCGCCGGCGAACTCGATCGCGTACGGCTGGGCGCGCGCATGGCCCGCACCAATCTGGAAGCATCGGTCGACCGGATGGGCGCGGAACCCGGAACGACGGCGGCGCAAATAAACCAAGTGAATGCGCTGCTGGCCAGTTCGCACCGTTTTGTGCATGCGATGATGGCCCTGGAGGCCGGCTGGCTGCATACCGCTGCCGGCACGGACGGCATTCCGCACGTTTGCGGCGGACGTGGAGAAGACTCTCGATTTGCTCGCGGCGGCTCTTCGCGGCACGCGCGTGCAGTTGAAGGAGTTTCCGGACTTGCGCGAGGATCACCACGTTCTGCTGCAGTCTGGCGATCAGAAAATCGAGCGCTACGCGCTGGTCAACGTGGAAGCGGACCGCATCGTGAATAGCCTGAACACGCTGCGCGAGCAGGTGATGGAGCACTTGCACCCAAAAACTGCGGCGTAAAGACGACACGCCGGACTCGCTCTGCTCTCGGCGGGGCGGAAAGTGGCATGCTGCGGCGGCCAAGCGATGAGGAGATGCGATGAAGCGACACGCGCTCACGGTGCTGATGAGCTTGGTGGCGGCGGTGATCAGCGGAGCGGTTTTTGTGGTTGCGCTGTTTCATCAATATGCGCTCGTGGAGGTCGCGGCTAGCATCCTCACCGGGCTGCAAGTTTTTTTCCTGAGCTCGGCAATCGGCGACCTGCTCGAGCAAGAAAAAGCGCCGAACCGGGTGAGAAATTCTGCGGTCGTGCTGGTCACGGTTTTCCTGGTGGCGCTTTATTCCTTCACGCGATATTTCCACTAGACCAGGGATTTAGCAATGCTGCCGTCCCAAAGTGCGGCCGCACTTCGGGAGACAACCCAAGCGAAGTTCACCTGCGAGGAGTGCGGGTTCTCAGCCAACGCTGATGGCGTTGCCGCCATGAACATTAAAGAGGCAGGCCTTGCCTGGTTAGCTTGTGGAGATACTTCGCCTGAAGTAAGGGGCGTCGGCCCAAGAACCCGGGCATTCATGCTTAGGCAGGGAGCCCGTAGGAATCCCCTTCCTTCAGGAAGGGGAGGATGTCAGCGTGCCGGATTGCGAGTTGAAGATTTCGCGGGTGGCGGGATAGATGCGGCGGAACGCGGAATAGCTGGCGTTGAGGGTGGCGACGGAGGCGGGTTGGGGATTGACGCGCGAGGCCACGCGAACGACGGCGTGGCAGGCGGCATCAACGGAAGACCACATGCCGGCGCCGACGCCGGCGAGAATTGCGGCCCCGTAGGCAGCGCCTTCGTCGGCTTCGACGATTTCGACGGCGCGGCCGTAGATGTCGGCCTGGATCTGACGCCAGAGCGGGGAGCGTGCGCCACCGCCGCCGAGGCGGATGTTGGTGACGGGGACATCCATTTCCTGGAAGAGGGTGAACGTGTCGCGGAGGCTGAAGGCCACGCCTTCGAGGATGGCGCGAACAACATGGGCGCGAGTGTGCGAGGCGGTGAGACCGACGAGGGCACCGCGAGCGCTGGAATCGAGATGCGGTGTGCGCTCTCCCATCAGATAAGGAGTCCACAAGAGGCCATCGGAACCGGCGGGAATTTTGGCGGCTTCGGCGGTGAGGCGATCGTAGGATTCGCGCGCACCACTGGAGTCCACTGCAAAATTGTCGCGGAACCATCGCAAAGATAGCCCGGCGGCCTGCGTGACGCCCATGACATGCCAGCGTCCCGGTATAGCGTGGCAGAAGGTGTGCATGCGACCGCGGGGATCGAGCGCGGGGCGATCCGTGGCGGCAAAAACGACGCCGGAGGTGCCGATCGTGGCGCTGACTGTTCCAGCCGCGACGATACCCATGCCGGTGGCACCAGCGGCCTGGTCGCCCGCACCCGCTACAACCGGCGTACCAACGCGCAGGCCTGTTTCTGCGGCCCCTTTACTAGAAATTTGTCCGCAGACATCTGAAGATTCGTGCAGCGCGGGCAGCAAGCGTTCATCGATTTCGGCGGCCTCGAGCATCTCCGGCGACCAGCGGCGATGGGCAACATCGAGAAGTAATGTGCCGGAAGCGTCGGCCAAATCAGTGGCGCGTTCACCGGTGAGGCGAAAACGGACGTAGTCCTTCGGAAGCATCACGGCACGAACACGTTTCCAGTTTTCAGGTTCGTTCTCTCCGACCCACAGCAATTTTGTGAGCGTGAAATTCGCCAAGGCCGGATTGCAAGTGAGCTGAATCAGCCGCTCCTGGCCGATTTTGGCGGTCAGATCGCGGCACTGCTTTTCGGTGCGGACGTCGCACCAGATCAATGCGGGGCGCACGACGCTTCCCTGCTCGTCCAGCATGACCGCGCCGTGCATTTGACCGGAGAAGCCGACGCAGGCGATTTCCTCGGCGCTAAGGTTTGCACCCGCGATGGCTTGGCGGACCGCGATGGAGGAGGCACGCCACCAGTCTTCCGGCTGCTGCTCGGCCCAGCCGATCTGCGGCGAAGCGAAAGGCTGGTGTTCTTCAGTGGCGGAGGAAGCGACACGGCCGTTGCAATCGATGACCGTCGCGCGTGTCCCTCCGGTACCAACGTCTATTCCCAGTACGTGAATACGGCCTCCCGGACAACATCAAGCTGGCGCTGTGCGGGACATCATATACGTGTAAGCGCTGACGCAAAAGAGCAGGCCGGGATGCCGGCGCCGTTCCCGGGCCAATGGAAAAAGGCACGGCCGTCGATTGGCGAGCGGACGACGATCAGCTCACCGCGTTGGTCATGAGGAAGAGGGGGCGCATTTCGAAACTGGCATATTGGGGGCGGAGGCGGTCAGTGTTGTACTGTTCCTTGACGTTGACGACTTTTTTGGTGGCGGTGACAGTTTCAAGAGGAATGTTGTCGTAGTGGCCGTTCTTGAGGACCACCAGGCGCCCGCTGATGTTTTTCAGGAGCAGATCGAGAGCGAGATTGCCGTAGGCCATGGGGGCGATGGAGTCAATGGCATCGGGATCGCCGCAGCGGACGAGATAGCCAAGCTTCTGGTTGATGACATCGATTTTCTTGCCGTTGTTGAATTTGGCGGAGAGGTCTCGCACCCTTTCGGCGACGACGTCGCCGATGCCACCAAGCTTTTTGTGACCATAGGCGTCGGTGGCTTCCCCTTCAAAAACCATTTCACCGCCTTCGAACATGGCGCCTTCGGAGACCAGTACGATGGAGTAGCGGCTGGGATTCTTGCGGCGGTCGGCGACGAGGAGCTCGGTGAGATGCTCGATATCGAATTTGTATTCGGGGATGACGCAACGATTGGCGGCGCCAGCCATGGTGGGAAGCATGGCGGTGAAGCCGGCGTAGCGGCCGAAGACTTCGAGGACCATGAAGCGTTCATGAGAACCGGCGGAAGTGCGGAGGCTGTTGACCATCTGAATGGTGCGCGTAACGCAGGTGCTGAAGCCGATGCAGTAGTCCGTGCCAGGGACATCGTTGTCCATGGTCTTGGGAATGCCGATCACCTTGAAGCCTTCCTTGTGCAGACGGACACCATAGCTCAGCGTGTCGTCACCGCCGATGGGGATGAGAGTATCAATGCCAAGCCAAGCGAGATTCTTAAGGACTTCCGGAGTGAGGTCGTTTTTCTCGGCGGTGAATTTATCTTTGAGATGCGCGGGGACGGTAGACTTGGACACGCGGCCAGGATTGGTGCGGGAAGAATGCAGAAAAGTGCCGCCGGTGCGACCCGAGCGGTCGACGATCTCTTCGTCGAGAAGGAAGAAATTGTCGGCGTTGTCGTAGTCCTTCTCGCGGACCATATCCACGAGACCGGCCCAGCCATGGCGAATGCCGATGACCTGGTAGCCCTCGCGCAAGGCGCGCAGAGTAACGCCGCGGATGGCGGGGTTGAGACCAGGAACGTCGCCGCCGCCGGTGAGGATGCCGATGACGCCTTTCTTGGTGTTGACGTTAGCCATGACTCTAGAATCGCCCTTTCGTTGTGAGGCGGAAGAGGAAATTATCCTCTTCGGAGGAGTATTTAGGAAGGGGAGACCGGATTCCTGCAAAGGAACTATAAAAATAATCGAATGAATAGAGAAATTGCATTGGACATGGAGCGGTGCGGCTCCTAGTTTTGAAGGTCTGCTAACAGCCGCCCATGGCGACTGGAGAGCGCGTCCGAGTATGCGGCCTCGACGGATCGGGCCACCTGCCTGGTTAGGGAAAGTTCGACGACAAGCCGCTAGAGTTCGATGCGCGTGCCGAGGACGGCAAGGAATTTGGCGAGCCAGGCGGGATGCGCGGGCCAGGCCGGCGCGGTGACCAGGTTGCCGTCGGCGATGGCTTCCGTCATGGCCAGGTTGACGTACGTGCCGCCAGCTTGGCTGACGTCGGGGCCGACGGCGGGATAGGCACTGCACTTTTTCCCTTTGAGGACTCCCGCGGCGGCCAGGATTTGCGCGGCGTGGCAGATGGCGGCGATGGGTTTGTTGGCCTTGGAGTAGTGGTGGACGATTTCGATCACGCGTGGGATGAGGCGGATGTATTCGGGGGCGCGACCGCCGGGGAGCACCAGGGCGTCGTAGTCTTCGGGCCTGATTTGGTCGAATGTGCCATTGAGAGCGAAATTGTGGCCGCGCTTTTCGGAGTAGGTCTGGTCGCCTTCGAAATCGTGGATGGCGGTGCGGACGGATTCGCCGGATTTTTTTCCGGGGCAGACCGCATGGACGGCATGGCCGACCATCAGAAGCGCCTGAAAAGGAACCATAACTTCGTAGTCTTCGACATAATCGCCGACGAGCATGAGAATCGATTTTTTCGCCATGGTGGCCTCCGAATCTCGACAAGAATAACAGAGATGAAGATGCCGGACGGGCAGGCCCCGGCCGGAATCGCGTGTCCCTTCGTGGCGACGACTAGTGATTGACAACCGTTGAATTGCCGGGGCCGCCGACTTGCTGAGGACGGGGAATCCGCTGGTCGACGGAGGGAAGAACCGGAAAAGGAGCGTGGGGCTCGGTTTGATACCAGTAGGCCACAGAATAGAAATTGTCCGAGCGGTGATTAGCGTGGCCATGCTCAATAGTGGCGCGTATTGATTTTGTAAAGGGAATCGGCGAATCCAGATGCAAGCGATACACCGACGACTGGCCACCGGCGCGTTCTTCACCGACGACGGGAGCACCGTATAGCGGATAGAAAAAGGGGTGGCCGCCAAAATCCCATGCACCAAGGAAATAGTCCTCCGAACCAGTCCCCGCAATGGAGGGGCGCGCTTCGCCGTCAATGAAAAACATATCGTCGCCTTCGCCCCACCAGCCGTCCTGATTCTGCAGGACTGACATGGTGACCCCCACGAAATGCCCACGACCCGTAGCGTCCAGCCAGACGTAATTTTCCTTCCCGTCGAGATTCGTTTTCCGGTCGACTTTGGCATCACCATTGTTCTGCCAGTCGGACGTCCAGCCATGGTTGGGTTGGGCCTGGCGGAACTGCGCGTGAAAATAGAGCGTTCCGCGGGGCAGAGGCTGTGAGTGCTGGCGATAGTCGAGGTTGAAATAAAAGGCATCCACTTTTTGCTGGCCTTCGTTGGAAACGGTGACGCGCGCATGCTTTTGAAATGGCATGAAGAAAAAAGAGTTTAAAGCTTTATCGCTGCCGACGGAGAGAAGTTCAGATGCCCAGCGATGGTATTCGCCGAGGCCAAGGCCGAAAAAATCTCCTAGAGGAGTTTCCACGCTTGGTGTTGTTTCGTCATCCCAATAAATTCGCAGTACGAGCTTCTTGAGATGCTGGACCTCGGGACTCGCAACGGTGATCCAGATGTGCGTCAGCATGCCGGGGCCGTTCGCATCCAGGAGCGTGAGAATGGCGCCGGGAGCGACCTGGCGAAAATCTGCGTTTGCACCGGAGGGGTCTGAGCTGGAAACGCGCCTGAGGATATAGTCTTGCTGCCGTGTCAGGTCGATCTTGGGAGACAATTCTGTTTGTGCCCACAAGGGTTGGCTGAGGACCGCACCAAAAAGAAGAACAAGGAATTTCAAACCGGCGCGCAGCATCGGCTCCCCCTCCTGTCAGGGTTAAACGAACAGTGGGGATTTTCCTCCCAAACGGCAAACAAAGAAAGGGCGGACTGAGCTTTGGTTTGCGCTCGGGTCCGCCCTTGGGGGCTTCATGCGGGGAAGCCAGAAGCCGGGTAGAACCGCTTACTGCGCGTCGAGTTGCGGCACGACGGCGGCCGTCACTTGCTCGGCGGAATCCTGGATGGTGAGCCTGTCGGTGCGCATCTTATCCCACTCGAGCAGCGTCAGGCCGTAGGAAGCAAAAAGGCGCCGGATACGCGCTGAGTCCCAGCGCAGAACTTTCTCGAGCACGGGGACCAGAACGCTCATGGCGTTGTCGCTGACGACGGTGCGCTTGGCCACACGGGCGATGAACTTGGCTTCGGAGACGGCGATGGTAAGGCCGTCGTACTGATTGACGTGCATCATAACGGGCAAATCGGAGCTGCCGTCGCCCATGTAGATGATTTGGTCGTGGCTGATGCCGAGGTTCGCGCGGAGTTCCTCGAGCACAGTGATTTTGCCCCAGCCGGCGGAGGCGCGAATGATGGAATCCACCTCGCCGGTGGCTTCGTTGTAGCGGAAACGCGTGCCGAAGATGTGATCCGGCGGAACGATGCCTTCGAGCGCCGACTGGATGATTTCCTGCGGCGCGGCAGAGATCACGTTGAAATGAAATTTGTAGCCTTCGGCGAGATTATCGAGCGCGCGCGCAAAGAGCCGGACGTCGTGCTTCAGGCGGATGCGTTTGCCGGTTTCCGTGAGGTGCTCGCGGCGCACGCGGCGGAAATCCGGGTCGTGGAGAATGAGATAGCTGAGCTCCGCGCCCTGCTGCACGAGGTTCATCTCCGCGAGGCCGCTGACCTTGTCGCCGAAGCCGTTGAAACCGATGAGCTCGCTAAGAACCACGCCCGAGTCGTTGAAGCTGAGCGTCTGGTCAAAATCGCTGGCCAGTAGAATTTGTTTACTCATGTACTGGTACTCCTCCTGGTACGTTTCTTGGTGGGCCTGCCCTGGGAAGCCTCCCGGCCCTCTCTCGATACACCTTAACCGCGTTTCCCACACACTGCCCCACGAATTATTTTGATGGGTGCTATGCGTTAAAGATGTGAACGATTCATTATACCTCGGTTAGATGCCCATTGTTTATAAACGGTTAAAAGGAAAGGAGATGGGTGCCCACGATAGTGACAGAATGCGGCAAATTCAGTGCCCTGAAAGAGATACCGGAGGCGAAGAAAGAGGGAAAGGGGGACTAGGGGCGCGTGGCCGGGGAGTCTTCGACAGAGTAAAGCTGGCCGCCCCGGAGATAGAGGGACTGGGACTCGGCGCGGTTGAGCGGGCGGGCGCCCCGCCGGCCGAAGACGGCGAGCTGGTTGCCGGACTCGTCGACAGCACGATCTCGATCAATGCCCTTCGAAATTGCTAGCGTGGGGCCACGGGTGTGGGCGGTGGCGATGAGTTTGGGCGTGGGACGCGGGCTGAAGCCGGAGAAATGCGCCGGATCGTCCCAGGGCGAGAGAATTTGCAGGACCCGCAGACCGTTTTTGCCGTCGGCCACGAAAGCGAAAGCACTGGCGGCCACCATGCCAATCTTGACGTCGTTGACGTCGTTGAGCTGGCCCTCGGCGGTGAAGATTTGATCGAGCTTGGGCGCCTCCGGTCTCTCCACGTCGACGATGGCCAGTCCCTGCTTTCCTGCCGAAACGTACGCGTAGGTGCGGGCCACATAAACGTTGCGGGCGTCCGCGAGTGGGACTAGCGCACCGCTGACCGGTTGCGGCCGCGCAAGGTCGGTCACATCTAGAACTTTCAAACCGTCATGATCGACAACGAACGCATAGCGGAATTGGACCGCCATGCCGCGGGGATCATGGAGCGCGGGCGAGCCGACCGTCGCGGTGATACGCGGACCGAGCGGATTGTCGAGATCCACTACCACGAGAGCCTTGTCCGTGAGGATATAGGCGAACGTTCCGGCGATGGTGATGCGGCGCGCGCCCGTGAGCAGGCCACCCGGATTGAAGGTGACGGCACGCCCCAGGAAATTATTGGCGGGATTACCGTCGAGGAGCGTTCGAACGCCGGGACTCTTGGATTTCAGATGGGGGTCGCCGATGATGACCAGGCCTTCTTCTTTATCGGCGACATAGAGGAAGCCGTAGAGAAGATGGATCGGCTGCTCTTCGTTTTCCGGCAATTGCTGGCGAAGAGGATCCACTCCGAGCGTCGTGGGTGAAGCAACGGCGATAGCGTTCTTGGTGGGGACGTAGAATTTCTGGCCGATCGGCGACACGGGCGCGGTCGTCACTTTCTCGGAGAATCCTTTATTGTCGATATTTGCGATGTCATAGACACGCAGTCCGCCAGGCCCATTCGCGGCGTACAGGTATTCGCCGCGAGCTTGGATGTCCAGGACATTCCCGGGGTGTTCGGCGGCGGCGTTCAGCTCGCGATGATGGTTGAGAAAGTTTTTGTAATTGTCAGGATAGGCGATGCGCTGGAGGTCGCTGCCGTAGATGGCTTCGGGCTCGTCGTGCTCAGCAACGGCGATGGCTGCGAAACCTTTCTTGCCGGTGGCGACATAAACGTAGCGTCCCATGAAGTTCATAAAGTTGGTGCCTTCGAGGAGAAGCTGGGCCATCCAGGCGTTGTTGTCGTTCTCCGCGGAAATGTGGCAATCGCTGCACTGTTTGGTTTCTTGGGCGCGCACCGTGTGGGGAACGAAGGTGGAGAAGGCCTGGCCGGAGAAGCCCGGGGCAGAAATGGTTTGCTGGGTGTAGTAGAGCCAATCGCGATTGGCGTTCTGCGAACTGACGAGCACGGCGCAAGAAGAGCGCGCGGGCGCAATGCGATGGCCGGTGACGGTGCCGTCGACGCCGAGCATGTAAATGTCGTCGCGAAGAACCTGGAAATTGTAGCTGGTGTAGTTCTTCGTGAGCAGACCTTCGTTGTGCAGCATGGGCTTGCGGGCGTTGGCGGTCATCTGCAGATGGCAGCCGAAACAGGTGGGTGTCCAGGAAGTGTGGCAGGCATAGCAGGTCATGCTGCTGTTGGCATGCGCGAGAGAAGCGTCGCCGCTCGGCAATTGCGAAGACACCACGCCATCCTTGTTCATGAGCTTTGCGCGAAGGGATTTCTCGCTGAAATGCACGTTGCCGGGGGTAATGGTGTCGATCGTTTGAACGATCTCCCACTCCTTGTTTTCTTCGGACATCGAGCGCTGAAATAATTTATCGCCGCGCCATTCGAAGCGGCGCAATCCCCACGGAGTCCTGAGAAGATCGAGATGACGGCCGCCTTCCGGCGCTGCCGGGCCTGAGGTGATCAACGCGGCTCTTTTTCGAATCGAGCCGTGACAATCGAGGCAGTCAATTTCGATCGCGGCGCGGGGTTCACCATAGATTTTTCCGTTGCCGTGATTGTCCTCTGCGAAGTGGCAATCGTTGCACTGCATTCCTTTTTCGAGGTGGATGTCGGCGAGGTGAACGGCTTTGCTGAAACGGTCAGGATCGTCGAAGGCGATTTGCTGGCCATCTTTGTCGAGCCAGTTCCCTTGGCGGTCGTGATGGAAGACCGCGCGAAAAACCCATCCGTGGCTATGAAAATCGGCGAACTGTGTGGTTTTCAGCTGCTTGTTAAATTCGGGGCTGCCAACTTTCTCTAAAAATTTCTCATCGCTCCAGAGGCCGCGCACGGCGGCGCCCTCCGGATTGCGTTCAAAAGATTGGTAGCGCTGCTCCTCGGTCGGATTGCGCTGCTCTTTCGGGTACATCTTGTCGCCGTCACTTTCGTTGTCCCACCAAGTCAGGCCGAAATAGGTGGTGACCATATTGGTGCCGGGATGGATGTGGCAGACCATGCACTGGCTCGAAGGGATGGAGCGTGTGAAAGCGTGTTTGACGGGATGACCGGACTCGTTTTTGGGAATGGTTGGATCGGAAGAAGCGCTGAAGCCAGAATGGCCGAATGGCGCGTATACGCCGGAGTGTGTCGGATCGCGGTCATTGGCGTAGATGAGATGACAGGCGCTACAGCCGCTGGCGCGATAGTCGCCGGGATGATCGTTGGTGCCCGGAAGCGACATGACCGGGTCGAGCAAGCGTGTTTTTTGGAGGCCGAGAAAAACCGGGTCGGTGCGCAGCCCGGTGCCCAAACCGCGGTCACTGAGCTTGTCGTCAGGCTTGCCAGGGTCTTCTTCACGATTGGGATTGCCGATCTCGGCTTTCTTTCGACCCCCGCGTTCGAACACACGAAGGACATTGCCGGGCTGGGACGTTTCCCAGCGGAAGAGAGGATCGAGTTCGGGTATCACGCCTTTGGTGCGGATTTCTTCGGGTGTGGGCCGGGGAAAGGTTTTGATCGATTGCGGTTTGCCGCCACGATCGTAGCGTTCACCGAAGCGCGTGTTTTTCACAGGATAGCTGCCGTTGTTGTATAGCGCTGCGCCCCAGAGCATTCCGGCGTGGGTCATCATGCTGGTGGAGACGGCGCGGGTCTCGGCGGCGTGGCAGCCTGACCTACCGCAAGTCTCGGGCGCAACGCGAAGATCGCCGGGATTGACGAACTTGATGTATTCGGCGGATTCCGCAAGCCACTTGGCGTAGGCCCGCTCGGGAAGCGCGGAGCGATCCTGAAACGAAGGATCACGGGGCCGGACGTGGGCCTTTTCCTTGGCGGAATTGTATTCGGGAGAATTTCGTGCGGCGCCACCGACAGCTGAAATGGAAGCGTCGCCTCCATGGCAATCCGTGCAGCCGAGATGCACGGTCTTCGCGGAGTGCATGGTGGGTTCGTCCGTCGAGGTGTGGCAGGAGATGCAGCCGGAGGACTTGCGATCAGCATCTTCCGGCGAGGCAACCGCGGACAAAATTGAGCTGGCATGAAGAGCGGAGAAAAAAGATAACAGAGAGACGCACAGGGTTCGCAGAGGGGACGAAACGGAATGGCCTTGGCGGTTCATGCTCGGCGCATCTCAGAAAGTAAACTTCACGGAGCCGAAAAGCGAGAAGAGTATGCGGCTGGTGTAAATGTCTTGGAAACCCTGACCGGGTCGGAGGGCGGAAGCGCCGCCGGTGAGGACGATGTTTTCGGTGAGAGGCGGGCGGTATTCGACGCCGATGCCAAAGTCTTCGCCGATGGTGTGACGGATCGACGGTTGGAAAAGAAGGAATTCGAGCGACTCGGTGCGTTCGAAGCGGAGAAAATTGAAATTCGCGAAGCCCCTCAGCTTGGGTGTGATATCGAAGTCGGCGCCAGCGTTGGCTAGGAAGATTCCGGGGTTGACGAAATTGGCCTGACCTTCTTCCTTGCTTGCGCGGAGAGAAGGAATGAGGCTGCCCGGCGTGGTGAGAAGAAGGCCTGAGCCGAGGAGGCGAATGGCTTCGCGATTCCAGAAGCTAAAGAGGCCACCAGCGAACTTTGGCAGGTCCACGATGGAATCGAAGCCGCGAGCGCGGCTGTCGCGGGGATGGGCGTCCCCTGAAGCATAGAAAGTGGAGACGCGATAGCGAATCCAATCCTTATCGTAGGAAATTTCGGCGGCGGCCATCTGCGCGTTGACGGTGACGCGGCGTCCCGCGATGGGATTGAAGGTGTCCTCTCCGATGGCTTGATAGAAGGCATGCGTGAGATTGAGGCGGCGGATGTGGCCGTTGCCGAGCCAGCCGAAATAACCGACGCGAATACCCTGGAGGATCGGGCCGGCGCCGGGGTTTTGGTTGATGACATTACCGATGGGCGCGGGGCGAACGAGAAAGCCGTTGTCGTCATAGTGGAGGCTGGGATCGTCTTTGTTCCAGGCGGCGACGAATTCCGCGGTGTAGCCGGGAAAAACGAAGTCCTGCAAGTACACGTTGCCGAGAAGGACCTGCTGGTGGCGCCGGTCGAAGGTGTTGAGTCCGCTGTTGGTATTTTTCTCGAGGAACTGAAAATAGGCGACGTTGTATTCCATGCGATCGCTGTGGAGGTTTCCGAAAATACGCAGGGCCGGTTCTTCGTCGACAAAGAGAAACCCACGGAAGTCGGCGTTGAATTGCTGGATGCCGGCGCGCGCAGAGACGAAGTCGTAGTTGGGACCGAGGTCGTGGAGCTTCACTTCGGCGAAGGCTTCCTGGAGGGCGACATGATCGTCGAAGCGGTTGGAGCCGCTGCGGGGATCGGGGCTCACGAGACCGAGCTCGCGGACTTTCAAATTGTTGAGACTGAGCTCCGGAGTGATGCGAATGCGCCAGTCGATGGGCTTGAAGGCCGCGTCGCCGTGAAACAAATCAAAGGCCAAACGAAGCGCTTGATCGAAGAAGGCTTGTTCTCCTTTGCCAAAGAAACCAGAGCTGCCCGGGCGAGCGCTGCTGACGTTGCTGGGAGAGGGAACGCGGCGGCCATCGAAAAGGGATTCCGAAGAAGCGGCGATGTTCAGAAAAGTTTGCTGGCCGAGGCGCTTGGGCCAGATGGGCTGGTCGCCTTTCAATCGATTACGATTGAAGGGATCGTACCATCGGGGCTTGGTGTAGATGTACTCGCCTTTCTGCGAGTAGCGGCGGTAATCGGGCTGCTCAAGGCCCCAGCGGTTGGGCACGGTGTTGTAGACATCGGCCGCGGGAGGAAGGGTGTCTGCCGAAATCGTTTCGCTGTAGGCGGGATCGGCATCGAAGCGATGACGAAACTCGCGATAGGTTCCGAAGGGCGGTTGCACCTCGGCGGAAAGCGGAGGTCCGAGATCTGGGAGACGCGGGAGGCGAGAGCGCGCCTCCCTGGCTGCCACGGTGACCACAGTGATTTCAAGGCTCACGACTTCGTTTGGCTGTAAGACCAGCTCGGGAAGAAGGAGCGGAGCGTAATCGTTGGCTTCGACGCGGAGTTGGTAATGGCCCGGCGGCAGGGGAGAAACTCGGAAGACACCCTCTGCGGAAGTGGTGGCGCTGAAGACTTGGCCGGATGAGACGTTGCGCAGGGTGAGAACGGCCGCGGGAACCGGAAGCGGGATGTCGGATAAGCCGCCGCCACGGACGCGGCCATCGAGCGCAGCGGTCGTTTGCGCCTGCTGGCGGGGGATGCGCGCCGGCGGGCCGGATTCGCGAGACGGTATTGCGGCCTCTTGCCCAGCGGGAGGAGATTGGCGTGGCAGAGTTGCGGTGGCGGGCAGTCGAGAAACCAGGCAGGCCAACCAGCAAACCGCGCAGAACGCGCGTTGAACCTGCCGCGGAAAGAAAAAGATCATGCCTTCAGCCTGAACCCGTCGATAACAGGAATCGCGTACTAGATAACAATATCGACGAGCCGCGAGCAACACTTTTCCGGCAGGAGTGGAGTCATTCGATAACGCAACGAGGGACGCGAGACGTTCACCAGTTCGCGGCAGGCCACCGGCAAAGGCGTTGAGCGGCAGCAAACGAGTGTGATACGAACGCAAGTGCTCTGGTGATGGAAACAACTCTTACATTGTGGAAGCCGGTGGAATCGCGGCGAGCACAGCGACAAGGACAGAAAAGGTTGGTACTCGGCATAGTCTTGTCTCGGGGAGTCCGAGGAGCGCTGGCGCTCCTGCTGATGGGGTGCGGAGGTGGGAATAGCACACCGGTGACGCCGCCGATTCCGGCGGTCCAAGCTCTGCAGGTGGTCGACGTGCAGAACATCGTGCAGGCAGCGGTGAATTCCGGGAATGTCGATATGGCCGTGGCCGTGGTGGACCGCGCGGGATTTGTGCTGGGCGTGTTTCGAACGCAAAATGCGCCGGCGGCGGCGGTCGGAAATTTCGGGCAGGTGCAGGACGCCAACGATGTGGCTGTGGCGCTGGCGCGGACGGGCGCGTTCTTTAGTAACGATCAGGCGCCGCTCTCGTCGCGCACGGTGCGATTTATCAGCGGGATTCATTTTCCACCCGGTGTGATGAATCAGGCGCCGGCGGACTTGTACGGGATCGAGAACACCAACCGCGGTTGCACGCTGATCAACGACCCGACGTTTCAGAGCAAGATTCCTCCTGCTCTCGCGCTGGGCGGTGGATTCGGACTCGGGGTGCTCACCGGCAAGGCCGACGTGATGGATTCGAATGCGACGGTGGTGAATCCGGGCGGCGTGCCGATTTTCTACAAGAATGCCGTGCTTGGCGGAATTGGCGTGGTGACAACGTCGAGCAACCTGAATGTTGCGGAGTACGCGGCGTTTGCGGGATCGACGGCGGCACGCAGCGGGCCAGCGGACAGGTTTGGGCCAACGCCGGCGCTTCCGGGAGTGGTTTTTATCGGAGGCATTGCCCTGCCCTTTGTGAGTCAAACCGTGCGGCCGGCGGGTTTATCCGCAGGGCCCGTCGTGGGAACGGGGAGCTATGTGGTGGCGCCTACAAACAGCCCCGGGCAACCACCAGAGGGCGATTTGATCACACCTGGGGCGGGACCGATGGGTGGTTTGAGCGCGGCGGACGTGAAACAAATTTTGGATAACGCCGAAGCGACGGCGAACATGACGCGCGCGGCGATTCGATTGCCGCTGGGTTCGAAGGTGCGCATGGTGATTGCCGTGGCGGACCTAGATGGAACGATCATCGGCTTGCGTCGCATGCAGGATTCGACGGTGTTCAGCATTGACGTGGCGGCTACCAAAGCAAGGAACATGGTGTACTTCAATGGCACCATGCGAACGGCCGCGGATCTGAACGGCGTGCCGATGGGCACTGCGGTCACGAACCGGACGATCAGTTTTGGCGCGCAGCCGCTCTATCCGCCGGGAATTGACGGTTCGAATGCGGGGCCATTTTTCAACCTGTATACCATGGATTTGGCAAGTCCCTGCACGCAGGGATTTCAAAGTGGAGCGGCCAATTCGACGAAGAGCGGAATCGTATTCTTCCCCGGGAGCGCGGGTTTGTTTCGAAACGGAGCACTGGCCGGCGGATTGGGGGTGAGCGGCGACGGCGTGGATCAGGATGATTACGTAACCAACGGCGGCACCAAAGGATTCGAAGCGCCAACAAATGCCCGAGCGGATCAAATAATGGATCAGGGTGTGCGGCTGCCATATTTCAAATTTCCTAGAAATCCGACCAACTGAATCCTAAGAGTCATCGGCTCCGCGCGGATTTCTTGCCGCCGGCGATTTTTATGAGCGCGCGGGTATACGCTTCGATGGCTTCAGGAACAGCCTGGCTGTAAACAAACTGTCCCTCGCGGTGGCAGGCGATCAGTCCGGCTTCGCTGAGAATCTTCAGGTGATGCGAAACGGTCGCCGGGGTCACGCCGCGCATGGAGACGATCTCGCCACAGTTCATGTGTTTGGTTGCTGAAATGGCCTCGAAAATTCTGAGGCGTGTCTCGTCGGCAAGGGCTCTCGATATCTTTTCAACGTGAGGGCGATCCATGGTCTGCCCGGAGTGTAGCCGGCTTCCCTTCTCCCCGCCACCAGGATTCACTCTTCAGAACATACCACCAAGAACGATGCAACCGAGTATTTCGATATTCATCTAACCATCGAAACGTTGAAAGCGCCGCGAGCGGCGGGGCGGGCTCGCCGCCGAGAGCGGCTTGCGGTCACATGCAGATAGAGGATGGAGATCAACATGAAGAGACTTGAAGGAAAAGTAGCGGTAGTAACCGGTGGAAACAGCGGCATTGGGCTGGCTTCGGCCAAGCGCTTGCAGGAGGAAGGAGCGCGCGTCGCCATCGCGGGCCGCAGCAAGAAAACACTGCAGGAGGCGGTGAATACGATCGGCAATGGCGTGCTGGCGGTGCAGGCGGATGTGGCCAAGCTTCGAGACGTCGACAAGCTGTATGCGGAGGTTTCAAAGAAACTGGGGAAAATCGACGTATTGTTTGTAAACGCAGGAGTCGCGAAGTTCGCGCCATTGGCAGAGACGTCCGAAAGCTTATACGACGAGCAATTTGACATCAACATAAAGGGAGCATACTTCACGATCCAGAAAGCGCTGCCGTTGTTGAATGACGGAGCGTCGATCATTTTGAATACCAGCGTGGCAGACAGAAAAGGCACGGCGGGGACCAGTGCCTATTCGGCAACGAAAGCAGCGCTACGCTCCCTAGCGAGAACAGCAGCAGCGGAACTGGTGGGTCGGGGGATTCGTGTGAACACGGTTGCGCCTGGGCCAATTGTCACGCCCATCTTTGGGAGAACCGGGCTTCCGAAAGAAGCCATCGATGAATTCGCAAAGGAAATCGTTGCCAAGGTGCCCATGAAGCGGCTTGGCCAGCCGGAGGAAGTGGCCGGCGCGGTGGCGTTCCTGGCTTCCGAAGACGCGTCGTACATCACCGGCGTGGAAATCAATGTGGACGGAGGAATGGGGCAGATCTGAACGCCAGTTCCTGGAAAGAGGCAGCGGCAGTTCTGCCTCTTTTTATTTTCCCGAAGCCTGTCATTTGGCACCCCCGGAGGGATCCGGTGACGTGGCCGTGTTCACGTCGAGGAACCACTTGTGCGTGGTGTCACGCGGTGCGTAGCAGGCCGTCGGGTGCGTAGTTTGCAGGGCAATGCGCGGTAAGTTCCTTCGGACGAGGGGATTGTGCGAACTGCCAGACCGCGGCGTAGCCGATACCGCTCGAAGAAGGCGGAGGCCGGTCTTGCGGAAAAGTGCAGCCTGGCGACGGAGGGCAGAAAACGTTGTAGGCCCAGATGGTGATGTCGCGTGATGCGGCCTGGTCGCGAATGTCGTCGGCTGTGGTGATAGCGACGTCTGGCCCTTCCTTGACGGGTATGCCTGAGCAATAAACACCCGGATGATAACCGGCGCGGGCGAGTTCTTCCGACCAAAGGCGAAGATACGTGTGATAGTTGGCGGGCAGACGGCCGCCTTCTTCGATATCGAGAAAGATGATGACGCCGGAAGCGAAGCCTTCCCTCTTCGCAGCGGCTGCAGCATTCCTCGCGTCTTGGATTCCGTTTCTTCTTGCCGCGACTTCATTCTTGAGTTCGCCGCTCTCGCGGCCGCGGTACAAAACCAGGAAGCCGAAACCTCGGGAGCGGAGAAATTCTCGTTTGCCGAGCCACGTATTTGTTTTCTCTCCGAGCGGAGAGCTGAGCCAGTAGCTGGTAAACACAAACGTCTTCTGGAGAATCGGCAGTGCTAGGTCACCGGGATAAATGTTGCGGTCGAAGCCCAGGTAAGAATGCGATTGGTCTGGCACCGACGGAGTGCTTGGTGGTCGGATGGAGTGCGGCTGGAGGGCATGGAGGGAGCGCCAAGAGGAATTCGCGCCGCGCGTCGAAGACCTCTGCGGTGCGCCCGCCTGCAAGAGAAGATTCGCGCTGCCGAGCAGCGCGAGGCAAGCGAGAACGGATGGAAAGGGCTTGGAGACAGATTCCATATTACCCTTCGCGGAGCTTGTGCCCGGCGAGGTTGCCCAGGCCGTCGTAGGCGGCGTATTTGTAGGTTTCGCTGAGCGTGGGGTAATTGAAAACTTGCTCGATGAATTCGTCGATGGTGAGGCCGTTGTCGAGGACCATCATGCCGATGTGAATGAGTTCGGTGGCGTTTTCGCCGATGATACTGGCGCCCAGGAGTTTTTTATCGGCTCGGGCGAAGATGAGCTTGAGCATGCCCGCGGTATCTCCGGTGATGTGACCTCGGGCGTTGTTTGCGTAAAGCGCGCGGCCCACGACGTAGTCGATTTTCTTTTCCTTGCAGGATTCTTCGGTCTCACCGGCAGCGGATATTTCCGGAATCGTGTAAATACCCATGGGGAGCAGAGAGGCAACACGCTCCTTGTACTTCAAACCAAAAGCGTGGCAGACGGCAACGCGGCCTTGCTCCATGGAAGTAGAGGCCAGCGCGGGGAAACCGATGACGTCGCCGGCGGCGTAGATATGCCGAACAGACGTGCGGTAGTGTTGGTCGACAGGGATATAGCCGCGATCATCGATGGCCAGGCCGGATTTCTCGAGAGCAAGACCATCGACGGCGGCGCGGCGGCCGGCGGCGAACAGGGCGGCTTCGGTCTCGAGCGTTTTGCCGCTGTTCATGGTCAGACGCACGCCGCTGGCCGAGTTTTCGGTTCTGACCGGGCGTTCGTTAAACAAGAAATGCATACCAAGGGCGGTGAGCCGGTCGCGAAGACGATCGGAAATCTCATTGTCGAGAAATGGGAGAAGACGGTCGCGCCCATCCACGAGAGTGACATCAATACCGAGGGCTTTGAAGATAGAGGCGTATTCGCAGCCGATGACGCCGCCGCCGATGACAGCCAAGCTTTTAGGAATGCGGTCCATCTGAAGAAAAGTGTCGGAGTCAAAAGTGTGAATGTCGTCGAAGGCGATTTCCGGAGGACGATGGGGCTTGGAGCCGGTGGAAATGAGGATGACTTCTCCCCTTAACTGACGCGTGCCCTGGGCGGTGGAGAGGACCAGGGTATGGGGGTCTAGAAAGGCGGCCTGGCCGCGGAGGAGTTCGATGTGGTGGAGTGCGAGGTTTCTCAGAATGCGCTGCCGCTCCATGTCTACAACTTCACGCTCGTGATGCATGAAATCGTGGACGGTGAGATTTTCCTTGAGCGAGTAGTCGATTCCGTAGAGACCCCGCTGCTTGAGCCCGGAAAAGTAGAGCGCGGATTCGCGAAGAGTCTTGCTGGGAACAGTGCCGGTGTTGATCGAACTGCCGCCCATATGCTCGGCGCGCTCGATGACGGCAACGCGTTTGCCGAAATAGGCGGCCTGGGCGCCGCCCTTTTCACCAGCAGGGCCGCAGCCGATCACGATGAGATCGAATCGATCATTCGAAGTCAAGAATTCCTCCGCTTCATCCCCAGGGGTCTCAAAGCAAGACCTGCCAAATCGCAGATGCTTAGATGCGAGACGATTCTAGAACAGGATGGACTGATGGTGACATGCTTAGCTGCACCCCACCTCTCCTGCGATTTGCGTAGCGCATCCAATCGATCCTCCGGCAGTTTGATCCGCCCGTTACCGAAGCCTTGCGGGACCCGGAAACTTTCACGCTGACCTGGCTTCTTGAACTCCGCAAGCCCCGGGCTTCGAGTCCGGGGCTTCACGGCCCCCCGGGGGTGAATGGAAGTCATCCGGCGGAGGCTCCTCCCGAAGCACTCAAGAACGTCGGTTTCAAGACGATCGTGTTGGACCAGGGCCCAGCGAGCCAGTTACCTCTTTCGGCCATTCACGGCACAAACGTCTGGATGCGCCGCGCTGCGGTTCTATACAATGGATCAGGACGGATTGCGACCTTCACGGACTGGAGAGACACCCATGGTTCAAGCCCCCTATGCAGTAAAGCGCGCCAATCCTCGCTTCTCGTTTTTCGCAGATGCCGAAGTGACCCTTCGCGACGGAACTCGGGCTGTCGCACAGCTTGCCGAATTGAGCTCGCGTGGTTGCTATATCGATACGCTCGAACCCATTCCCGTTCATACAAAATTACGTCTCAAAATCTGCGATGGCACGAACTCATGCGAACTGCCTGGCAAGGTGATCTACATGCATTCTGGCGGCGGTTTGGGAATTTTCGGCATGGGCGTGCTGTTTGGAGACTTGGGTGCCGAGCAGCACTCCGCAATCGACGCGTGGCTGCACAGACTCGCCGGGCAGACCGGGAAGAATTCGGGAAAGCACTCCTTCACTCAAATCAGAGGCTAAATCACACCGCGTCAACGGGCCGTGTGGTTATCAGAAGTGATCATAAAACGAACGTCGATTCGCAGCGTCCGGTAATCCGGGCTTATCAGAGTTGTGCACGGCCCACGGAGGCGGTCATGTTTTTGCTGCTTTTCTTCTCGCTAGCGCTTGGTTATCCCGCGCCGGCTGCTGGCAAGATGGCTTGGCAGGCTGCAGCGCTGGGAGCGCCGCGCTACGTTCCGGTGACTCGCTACGATCCCAAGCGTGATCCTCAGGCGGATCTGGTCAAGGCTCTCGCCGAAGCCAAGCGCACGGGGCGCCGCGTCCTTCTGGAAGTCGGCGGCGATTGGTGCAGCTGGTGCCACGTCATGGACAAGCTTTTCGCCGACCACGCTGACGTTCGGGCACTGCGCGAGAGAAACTTCGTGACCCTGAAAATCAACATGAGTCCCGCGAATGAGAACCGGGCATTTCTTTCCCGTCACCACAGGATACCGGGTTATCCGTTCCTGTTCGTGCTCGACGCGGATGGCAAACTCGTGCACCCGCAGCGCGCCAACGTATTTGAGGACGGCGACATCTACAACGTCCCGAGCTTTGCGCATTTCCTGACGGTCTACGGCCCCTCACCGGTCCCGGTAAACGCCCGCGCTCTAGCGGAGGCGTGTCTTGACGAATGACTGAGTGGGGCAAGGTGCTCTGCGCGCGTTCAAACGCGCAATCGTCCAGGGGCACACGCTCTATCCTCTTTGCTTCAGGCCTCCATAAAGTTCTATGCTTCTCCATCGCTGTGGTTCAGTCGCCATTCGCCACACTCCCCAGTTTTAGGCTGGTTTTCCCTCCGTCGCCGCCCACCCACGTCATTCCCTGAGTTGGTCGGCGCCCGCCACTCCAGACTCTGCTTGCTGAGGTATGATCGTCGAAGCCATCCGACTCCATCACGCAGCAAGGAGGGTTCGCCATGTCTGCTCAAAACAAGTGCTCTCGAATCGACCAGTGGATTCTCGAAAAGATCTATCGAGCAGCGGGTCAGCCCTCGGTCCGGCTCGAGCTCCGCAACAGCGCCGAAGTCTCGCCAAGGGGCGCGCTGCCTGTGGCCAACATCGTCATAGAGGACCGCAAGACTCTCTTGCGTCTGCTAATCGATCTGGAAGCTGAATTTGGTGATGCCTACAGCGAGGGGCGAATCACTCTGGAGGGAGATCTCGTATCCGCCCTCGAAATCCTTTATGGTTCGATATCGCAAGTCGAACATCACGGATGGTACGTCAAACTCGTCTCGAAGTGCATGGAATATGCTCAGCGAAACTCCTTGCGCGGCTCGCGTCGTAATATCCAGCGCCACTACGATCTTAATACCGCTTTTTACCAGCTCTGGCTCGACCCGCAACTCATCTATACCTGCGCTTATTATCCGTCTTCCGCAACGACGCTGGAGCAGGCGCAAGTAGCGAAATTGGACTACGTATGCCGCAAGCTGCGACTGCAGCCGGGGGAGCAAGTCGTGGACGCTGGCTGCGGCTGGGGCGCATTGGCCCTGCACATGGCGCAAAACTATGGAGTGATCGTCCGGGCCTTCAATATTTCGCGCGAGCAAATCTTGTTCGCCCGCCGGCGAGCAAAAGAACTGGGACTGAGCCACCGAGTGGCATTCATCGAAGACGATTACCGGAACATCTCCGGCGAGTGCGATGCGTTTGTCTCTGTAGGAATGTTGGAACACGTTGGACGGGAACACTACCGAGATCTGGGGAGTATCATCCACCGCTCGCTCTCCAAAACCGGGCGCGGACTCCTCCACTTTGTCGGGCGCAATCATCCGCTTCCCTTCAGCACGTGGACCAGAAAACGCATTTTTCATGGTGCCTACGCGCCGGCCCTGGGTGAGGCCATGCAAGTCTTTGAACCTTGGGATTTGTCCGTCCTGGATGTCGAGAACTTGCGGCCTCACTATGCAAAAACATTGGAGCAATGGTTGGCGCGATTCGAAAAGTCCCAACAAGAGATATCCGAAATGTTCACCCCGGAATTCACCAGAGCCTGGCGGCTCTATCTCGCCGGAGCTGTCGCTGGATTTCGGGTTGGCACGCTCCAACTGTTTCAAATCGTTTTCGCGCGAACTGCCTGCCAGCAAATTCCATGGACCCGCGCGCACCTGTATACAAAAGAACAGCACGGAGAACGGGAGACCACATGGATGCATGCGACGTCCTGATCGTTGGAGCCGGTCCCGCCGGAAGTTCCTGCGCCTGGAAACTGCGCGATTCGGGCTTGAGTGTCGTGATCCTGGACCGCCAGACCTTTCCCCGGGACAAGGTGTGCGGAGGATGGATCACGCCGCCCGTCGTCGCGGAGCTCGAAATCGATTTGGAGGAATATTCACGCGGCCATGTTTTGCAGAACTTCCAGGGTTTCCGCACCAGCCGAATGGGTAGCCGCGAAGTAGAAACTGATTATGGCCGACCAATCAGCTACGGAATTCGCCGCTGCGAGTTCGATGATTTTCTATTAAAGCGCTGCCGTGCGCGCATTCACCAAGGTGTTCCTCTTGCCCGGCTGGAACAATCGGGCGATCGCTGGATTGTCAACGGCCAGTACAAGGCCCGGCTCGTGATTGGCGCCGGTGGTCATTTTTGTCCTGTTGCCCGATTGCGCGGGGCCAACGCTCGTCATGAAGTCAGCGTTGCTGCGCAAGAAATTGAATTCGAGATGTCAGAAACCCAGCGCAATCAATGTTCGATTCGGCCTGAGATTCCAGAGCTTTATTTTTGTCCGGACATGAAGGGTTATGGTTGGTGCGTCCGTAAGAAGAACTTTCTCAATATCGGCTTAGGGAGACTCGATCCCCATGTCCTGCCCCATCATCTTGCCGCCCTCGGCAGCTTTCTGAAAAAAACGAGGAAGATTGCTTTTGATCTGCCTCGGAAGATGGTGGGTCATTCGTATCTTCTTTACGGATATGCCAAACGAAACGTGGCCGGAGACGGAGTGCTGCTGATCGGCGATGCCGCCGGCTTGGCGTATTCTCAGAGTGGCGAAGGTATACGGCCAGCGATCGAGTCGGGACTCCTGGCATCGAAAGCCATCCTAGCCGCCGGCGGAGCTAATAGTCCGACACTTTCAGAAACATATCGCGGCCTGCTCGGACAGCGATTCGGAAAAGTGCAGGAAGAATGGGCTTTCAACATTGGCTGTCATCTTCCAACGCGACTGGTGAGTTCCCTGGCTCGAATTCTCCTGGCAAACCAGTGGTTTTCTCGGCGCGTCATCCTCGATCGGTGGTTTCTCCATTGTGACGAACCCGCTCTGGTTTGCTGAACCCATAAATTCGTCTTGCGGAATTGGCCTCGGGTGGGCGAAGCGTTTAACGGCAATCCAGGCCGCGGTAAGGGAACAACGCGCTGCCAAGTTCCTCTTGATGGACAACCAAGCAATGAACTCCCAGAAACAATTCCACTTACTCTAGTCCGTAGACTACCAGTATCAAAACGGCCAACGGTTCTTTGATTCTGCCGCCAACTGCTGAAGCCCGGCGGGTCCTACGCGATCGAGGTTGAAAGTCTTCTCCGAAGCGCTGGATCGCCGCATGACGTGCGTTTCACTGTTGTGCGCCACCCCTGACAACCCCGTTGCCGGCTATTCCCGCAAACCACGTCAAAGCCTATGGGGGGCATGGTGGCGCGCCCGCCGGCGAGCACTAAACTGGTGCCCGAACCCATAGCTGGTCGATCCGATGGGATGGTATTTCCTGAGACCAAGGGGCAAGACTCGCGCTAGACCCTGGTGCTTTTCTTCAGCGCCAATCGCAGATCCAGATTGCGGATCAGCCGATGCAGGTAGTTGGGGTGGACTCCCAGAAGCTTTGCCGTTTCGGTGAAGCTACCGCCGGATTGTTCGAAGGCGCCCAAGATCAGCTGTTTTTTCAAACTGCGAATGGCATCGTGATATTTCGCTGGAGCAGTAGCCGCGGAAGAGGCGGTTTCCATCAAAGTTTCCGGAAGGTCCTCGGGGAGAATAAAATCGGAGGAGCCGATGACGATGGCACGCTCCATGGCATTTTCCAATTCGCGGATGTTGCCGGGCCAGTCGTATTGCATCAAGCAAGCGCGCGCTCCCGGAGAGATTCCCTTGACGCTGCGATTGCACTTCTGAGAATAGCGAGAAAGGAAATACTCGGCGAGGGGCTGGATGTCTTCAGCGTGCTCGCGGAGAGGTGGCATGGTGACGGAGATGACATTCAGACGGTGGAAGAGGTCCGCTCGGAACTTCTCCTCGCGCACCGCCTTCTGCAAGTCTTTGTTGCTGGCCGCCAGGAAGCGGACGTTCAGCTTGATGGATCGCGTTCCACCAACGCGGACAAGTTCGCGTTCCTGAAGTACGCGCAGCAGCTTGGCTTGGAGCGTAAGAGAGAGTTCTCCCACTTCATCGAGGAAGACACTGCCGCCCTCGGCGACCTCCAGGAGGCCCTTTTTCTGGCAAATGGCGCTGGTGAAGGCACCCTTTTCGTGGCCGAAGAGCTCGCTTTCAAGGAGTGTCTCCGTAAGCGCGGCGCAGTTCAGCGCGACGAAAGGCTGTTCTTTGCGCGTACTATTCTTGTGGATGGCGCGTGCGGCGAGTTCTTTGCCGGTACCACTCTCGCCGTGGATCAGGACGGTCGAGTCGCTGGGGGCCACGCGCTCGATGAACTGGTAGACGTCGCGCATGCGCGGGCTTTGGCCGACCATATCATGTTGCAAGCTGACCTCGGCGCGGAGTTGCCGATTCTCGATGCCCAGATGTTCGAATTGTCGGGCGTTTTCGATGGCGATTGCGGCCAAGCCGGCGATCGCGGCGAGCAGTTGGAGGTCGTCGCTCGTGAAAGTGGTGGCGTGATTTTCGGAGTGGAGATATATGACGCCGAGCGTCTGGCTGGAGGCCATCAGTGGCACGCAAAGAATCGAGTGTGCGGGCTTGCTTTCTTCGGCATGAGAAGGAACACAAGAACTAAGTGCGGGACTTTCATTTTCGACCACGGAAACGCCTTCCTCGATCACGCGACGAGTGAGTGAGCGGCTTACGTGGACAGGCCGATCGGGGCCACCGACGCGATCCCATGCGACGGGAGAAGAAATCTCCCCGCCGTGGCTGTCGAGGAGAAGAATCGCGCCGCGTTCTGCCGGAATAACGTCGAAAATCATCCCCAGCAATTGCCACTGGAGTGATTCCACATCACGAACGGAACCGATCGCTGTGCTGATCTTCAGGAGCGTACTGAGGGCACGGGCAAGCCGCTCAGACTGAGGTAAGACCGCCAGCGATTCGGGATTCAGATAAAGGAGCTCATCGGGGCGGAGCTGCTGCCTTTGTCCGCCAGCGAGAGGATCTTCAACTAGTTCGACGGGACTGCTCGCGGAAACGGGCGAGTTCTCCAACTGGAAGAGGAATAAAGAATTCCCCACGGCGATTTGATCACCGGGTGCGAGCACGCGCTGCTTTACGGGGATGCCGTTGACGAAAGTGCCGGAGTCGCTTTCCAGGTCGGTTAAGAGAAATCGTTCGCTATCCAAGCTGATGCGGCAATGGTTCGGAGAGACGGCGCGGTCATCGAGACGGATGGAGTTGGAAGAATCTCGGCCGATGGACACAAATTGGGCGAAGTGGAAGTCCGACTTCCGGAAGGGTCCGCTAATGGCTGCAAGCTTGGGCTGCACGTTTAGGGCTCTGATCGCTGATCTCGGCTAGCAACAAACCCCTGGACAGGGGGCATTCTAACGCCAAAGTGTCGCCATCCAGAGTGCTATCCGAAAGGATAGTGCGACTATCCGGCTGGTTCGTATCCGTTCTGACGGTACTGTTCGTCCAACCAGTTTGGGATAGCCATCGCTAGGTGTCTTCTTTTCTGGTGATTGCAGGAACGCGAGGCCCAGAAGAATCGCCCCACTTTGAAGCTCGCGAGGAGGGCTTCGCCGAAGCCGGAGGCCGTCTCTCGGAGCCAACCGGATAGTCGTAGCTGCATGTTGCTTCCAGGGCACGTCCTAGTTTTCCGCACCCCACGGTTTGCTATCGCTTTTGAATTCAGCGGGTTCAACCTTGGAGGAAAAAAAAATTGCACCTATAAGTTTGGCGCCGGAGTTGCACTCGGTCCAGCATCGCAGCAAATTGCGAATCTAGGACCGGAGGTGGCTCGTGAAATTCCAGAAAATGATTAGGATTCAGATGATGCTGGTGGGAATGGGCGCAGGATTGTTGCTGGCAAGACCTGCTTGCGCACAGCAAGAGATGGACCCTGAGCTTTTTGATGTTTACGCGAATACGACGGTGACGGATCAAGCGTCGCACGCAACGCCGGGCGCCGAAGCGGTAAAGGTAGCAGCACCGGCCCCCTTGGCGGCGGAGGGAGTGGACGCGGAGGGACTGACGGCGGTGGATACGTCGGCGATGGTGATATTGATGATCGGCATTGGGTCGATTGTGCTGTTCGGAATGGCGGAAGCAGTTCGGGGACCCCGGCGGCTGACCTGGAGAGAAAGTGCCCCGGGCAGGCTGCCCGCCAATTGAAAAAGTCCAGCCCTACGTGACATAAAGCTCCGGGAATCGCGCCACCCAGATTCCCGGAGCTTTTGCTTTTTGTGGTCCGGAGGCGCCGAAAGCAACGCAAATTTAGCCGTCAGGAATCATGCCGGGCCAGCCGCTGATGGTGCTGACCGGGCAGAAGAAACCTTGGAGCGCTTGGCATTCAAAGTCCGTTCGCCAGGTGGTAGTAGACATCGTTCCAACGCAGTTCTTTCACGAAGTCCGCGACATTCGTCTTGTGGTCGATCAGCAAACATTCCATGCCGGCCAACTCCGCAAAATCTTGTAAGTATTCACAAGTCAAGGCGCGACTCAGGGCGGTGTGATGTGACCCACCTGCCATGATCCAGGTTGTTGCTGCGATTTTAAGGTTAGGCTCGGGTATCCAGATGGCCCTTGCGACTGGCAGCTTGGGCAAAGGCTGCTCGGGCCGCACGAGGTTCACCTGATTGACGATTAGACGAAAACGGCTCCCGAGGTCGACGATGGAAGTATTCACGGCGCTCCCGCAAGACGCGGTAAACACCAACCTGACCGGATCGTCTTTACCACCGATCGAAAGCGGATGGATTTCAGCCGACGGCTTGCCCTCGGCGATCGATGGACAAACTTCCAGCATGTGAGCGCCGAGGACCCGGCCGCCATCTCTCAGATCGTAGGTGTAGTCCTCCATGAACGACGTTCCGCCCTGGAGACCGTGACCCATGATCTTCATGGCCCGCACCAGCGCCGCCGTTTTCCAGTCGCCTTCCGCGCCGAATCCATATCCATCGGCCATCAAACGTTGCACGGCGATTCCTGGAAGCTGCGCCAGGCCGTGCAAGTCCTCAAACGTGTCAGTGAATGCCTGGGAGCCGGTGTCCTCAAGAAAATACCGCAGCCCCAGCTCAATTCTTGCGGCCTCAAACAAGGCGGGCCGCCGGCTTCCGCCGGCCCGCAGCGGCTCGGCGACCGCATAGGCTTCATCGTATTCAGCGGCGAGCCGCTGGACTTGGGCGTCAGTCACCTGTTGAACACGCTGTTTCAGATCTCCGACACCGAACCCATTCACCGAATAGCAAAGCCTGATCTGTGCATCGAGCTTGTCTCCTTCGGTCACCGCGACATTGCGCATGTTGTCGCCGAAGCGTGCGACTTTCAACACCTGAGCATCGTGCCGGGCGCAGGCAGCACGCATCCAAACGCCAATCTCGCCTTGCACTCGATCGTCCTGCCAGGACCCAACGATGATCTTGCGCTTGAGTCGCAAGCGGGCTCCGATGAATCCGAATTCCCGGTCGCCATGAGCCGACTGGTGGAGATTCATGAAATCCATGTCGATCGTTGACCACGGCAGTTCTTCGCTGAATTGAGTGTGCAAGTGCAGAAATGGTTTGTTGAGCAATCTGAGACCGGCGATCCACATTCGTGCTGGAGAGAAGGTGTGCATCCAGGTGATCAGCCCGATACAATTCTTCGAGCTGTTGGCGTCCAGACACAACTGGAGAATGGACTCGTCACTGGTCATCACATGTTTGGCTACAACCTTTACGGGGACCACGGAGGACGCCGAAAGCGCCCGGGCAATAGTAGTGGAATGCTCCTCGACTTTTTTCAGGGTTTCTGGCCCATAGAGATGCTGACTGCCGGTGACAAACCAAGCTTCTAGATTGGCAAAATCAATCATCGAATCCCCTCGGACATGTTGGCACTCAATAGGAGCAACTTACACCCAGATACGTTCGACGAAACCCACAGGTTGCCGGCAAGGGAGTCTTGCGCCAAAGAGCGTGCCATCACGGCAACTCTCCGCCAGTACCTCCGATTGATCTTCGGCGCTCCTCCATCGAGCCTCAGATTTACACGACCACTTCAAGCGTTCTTTCGATTCACCTTCCAATAGACGGTGTAGCGCTCATCGAACAATTGGTAGAAAGGCTCCAGTTCGAGTCCACTTCTCTGACCGATCGTTTGGAACACCAGGGGCTGCCCCTTGACTGGCTCCAACCAGTCCGGCGAATCCCCAGAAGCCACAATCGCCGGGACGGGCAGGGGTCTCGATTCATCTGGGCCGAGGGGTCCGTAAGTGAGCTCGTGGGTAAGGCCTTTGGCCCCCAACCGCCCGGCGAGGACCAGCGGTCCGTACATCGCGGCCTGCAGGGTTCGATCGTCTGGGATCGGGGCGAGATGCAAACTCATAGGCATGGCAATCTGGATCTGGTCGCCATCGTTCCAAGTGCGCTCCAAAGCAAGGTAAGAACTCGGCGTACTCGCCGCATCCTGTTTTTTTCCATTGAGCGAAACCGTCACGCCCTGCGTAGCCCAGTACGGCACGCGAATGTGGACCCGCATCTTCATCGGTGCAGCGGATCTCACTGTTAAAGTCGTTCCCTCTTCTTCCGGGAAACGCGTCTCCTGAACCACCGTGACCTTCTTCTCCGGCCAATTCAGCTCCGATGCAATAAACAGGTTCACGTAAAGGCCCTGCGCATCATGGAAATAGATGCTGTCACCGAGCTTCGCAAATTCCTCTGAACCCGTGCCCGTACAGCACCAGAACGCATCGAAGTGCCTGCCGAACGTTTTCCAGAGTCCGGGCATGAGCGAAAGGTAGTACATCTTCATGCCGTCGGTGTCCTGAGTGCCGATCCGGCTGTTAAAAAGCGTGCGCTCGTAGTAGTCCATCGCTCCCGGCTCGCCGCTCCAACTGAAGATGTGCCGTGTGAGCTTCATCATATTGTAGCCACAGCAGCATTCTTCCGCCGCCTCGCCGAGTTGATCCGCAAGCTTGCCCGGATCGCCCTGCCAGCTCTCGCCGTTGCTCGTGCCTCCGGTGCAATAGGTGCGTTGTGCAACGACCTGGTGCCAGAAATAATCCGCGATGTCATGGTAGCGCTGGTCGCCGGTCAGTTCGTAACCGCGAGCCGCACCGATTACTTTGGGAATATTCGTGTTGGGATGCAGTCCCTTGAGCTCATCTTTGCGTTCGGCGAGGGGGTCGAAGAACTTCTTATGTTCAAAGCGTCTAGCCAGAGCGAGGTACTGCTCCTTTCCGGTGAGCGCGTACAAGTTGAAAAGGGATTCGTTCATGCCCCCGTGCTCGACCATCTGCATCTTGGCCCACTGTTCATCACTAATCGGATTTAGGTATTTGCCGGTCCATGCGGCCATTTTCTCCGCGGTGGCCAGCGCCTGCTCGTTGCCGCATAGCGTGTACATGTCGAGGTGCCCGGCGAGAATCTTGTGATAAGTGTAAAAGAGCGCCCAGACTCGCTTCCCATCGCGCAGGCGATCATAGAAGCTCGCCGGATAGGCGCTGAGGTAACCATCCGCATTAATCGATTGCTGGCATTTCGCCAGCTCCGCCACTAGTGCGTTTCCCTTTTGTTTGATGGCATCGTCGCCCGTAGCAGCATGCAGCAGCGCGCACGCCGAAAGCACATGGCCGCCCGCAAAATGTCCACGCAATTCGCCTCTGGGGTGCTCCCAACCTCCGAGCGGATCCGCAGACGTGGGGATTCCCGCGGTCAATCGAAAGGTGTGAAGCAGGCGATCGTTCGGCAGCGAATCCAGAAATCCTTGATTGCTCTCCAAATAGTCGAGGAAGATTCCGGGGCGCAGCCGCACCCCGGACAACGGGAATGGCTTGAGTTTGGCGTCAACAGCCTCACGCGCCCCTGCTACCGCACGGCCCGCGGCCAATCCCATGCCCGCAAGTGCGCGGCCTGGAAGCACTGCCGCGGCTCCCGTGGCTGCAGCAGCTGCCGAAAGCCATTGCCGGCGACTCCCACGATGCGCTGGGTTCATAGATGTCTCGCCCCCATAAATCATTCGTGCACTAAGCTTGTGGAAGCTGCACACTCAGCAGTGGGCGCTGAGATTCTGCAGCAGGAGTTCTCTCGCGAGTCTCTGAAAAAAACGCGTTTCGTCCCAGGACACCACAATCCCAGTTGGCGACGCCAGCTGCAAGCGCTTGCAGTGAGAACTTACTGCTCATCTCGTGTCTCTGTCAAGGAGACTGGCTTTCTGACCGATCGCCAATATAAGGGTATCATCTCCGGAGCATCGACTCCTGCAAGCGGTTGCAGAGTCCCCATGTGCGCTGCCATAGCGATGGACCCCTCTCGGCGGGCCAGATAGCCCTTTGTGCGCGGTGTGGACGGACGGCAGTCCTGTTGTTTTCGCCACTCGTCATGATGGTGGTGGGACCCTTTGCCGTGCGCGAAAGATCATTGACACGGCTCCCACCATGTTTTCATTGCCGACCGTGTCATGGGCCAATGGATGTGCACAAATTGCCATCGACCCGCGACATGGCACGAAGAGCGCACGACTGGTACGTGACCTTATGCGATACATCGGCGCAAACATTGTGCTTGTGGAGAACGCGCTGATAATATTCGGCAGTTGAGACGAGGCTCCGGTTTGAATTCGAAACTTCAGAGGGAATGGCAGAATTATCTTTCTCGCAGGCGGTTCCTCGGCATGGTGGGGCGAGCGACAGCATACAGCTTGATGCCGAGGGCCGTCTCGAGTTTCCTACAAGCTGCGCCACCTTCAGGATCCAAACCCTTGCCTGACTTTGGGGAGATTCCTCCTTCCGCGAGCGGCATCACCTGGGTGCATACCGCGGGGCTGTCGTTCTCCAAGTACTTGCCGGAAACGGCCGGCGCGGGTTGTGCCTTCCTCGACTACGACAACGACGGCTGGATGGATATCTACCTAGTGAACAGCGGCAAGTGTGACTTTTATACGCCGCCGCAGCGGCTGCGAAACGCCTTGTACCACAACAACCGAGATGGGACGTTTACCGATGTCACTGAAAAAGCCGGTGTGACGGGAAACGCGTACGGAATGGGCGTGGCCGTGGGTGACTACGACAACGACGGGTTCCCCGATATCTACGTGACTCAGTATGCGCAGGGCATCCTCTACCACAATAATGGAGATGGCACGTTTACGGACGTGACTGCTCAAGCCGGGGTGTGTACGCCCGGTTGGAGCACCAGTGCGGTCTGGTTTGACTACGACAACGATGGGCGACTGGATTTGTTTGTCCTCCAGTTTGCACAGCTCGACAAGACCATCTGGTGCGGGAACAAGCTATCCGGCGAGAGGTGGTATTGCCACCCAAGCTTTTACAAGCCCATGCCTTGTTGGCTCTTTCACAATAACGGTGACGGGACTTTCACCGACGTCAGCAAAGCGTCCGGTATCGATCGATCGCTGGCGAAGGGATGGGGAGTGGTCGCCGCGGACATCAACAATGACGGGTGGATGGACCTCTTCGTCGGCAACGATACGGTTCCCAATTTTCTGTTCGTCAATCGAGGGAATGGCCGGTTCGATGAAATCGGAGCACTTTCTGGCGTCGGCTACAATCCCCTCGGTCGCGCACGCTCTGGGATGGGGGTGGATGCCTGCGATTACGATCAGGACGGATGGATGGACCTGTTCGTTGCGAATATTGACCACGAGAGGTTCTCGCTCTATCACAACGACCGGGATGAAACCTTCACGGATGTCGCACCGGCTTTTGGAATTGCCTCTGGGACGTTATTGTTGAGTGGTATGGGCCAGAAATTCTTCGACTACGACAATGACGGGAACTCCGACCTGCTTCTTTGCAACGGCCACCCCGAACTGAACGTCGACAAGATGGTTCCCGGCGTGACCTATGCTGAGCCCATGATGCTGTACCGTAACACGGGCCGAGGGTTTGAAGATGTGAGCAAGCAGAGCGGGCCCGTCTTCTCGAAACGGATTGCCGGCCGGGGTCTGGCTGTCGGCGACTTCGACAACGACGGATCGGTGGATGCGCTGGTCTCGGTGAGCAATGACGCTCCCATCTTGTTGCGGAATAACCGAGGGTCGCAGAACCACTGGCTGGGGATTCACCTGGTCGGGAGAAAATGCAACCGCGATGCTGTGGGCGCCAAAATGACGTATCGCGCCGGCGACCTTGAGCGCCATCAATTCAAGGTTGGTGGCGGCAGCTATCTCTCCTACCACGACCCACGGATTGTGCTAGGACTCGGGCCTCGAACCAAGATTGATTGGCTCGAAGTGAAATGGCCGCAGCCCAGCGGCAGTTCAGAACGGTTGAAGAATCTGCCCATCGACCGGTACATCAAGATTGTTGAAGGTGAAGGGCAGTGGAAGTAGGCGCAAGGAAGTAAGCAGTTCGCGCACAGAAGTGAGTCGCTTAACCAGCAGTGACGAGATTCAATTGTCCGCTAGGTCCGTCAGCCTTTAGTGCGGCTGTGGCGCGCCCTGGGTGGATGCCGAACCCAGTTTCAACTTTTCCTCGGCTTCGAGCTGGAGAGTCCTCTGTCTCTCTGCTTCCTGCTGGTTTCCAATCCGTGAGTAGGCGATAGCAAGTTGATAGTATCCTGCGGGGTCCGCAGGGGTTAGCCGGACATATTTCTTGAGAGCATCGATCGCCTCCGTAAACCTGCCCACCGCGTTGAGCGCCACCCCGAGCCCAAGGTAGGGCTGCGCCAGACTCACGTCGAGTTCCGTGGCCCGGGAAAAATGTGGGATGGCCTCATCACTCTTCATCGCCCTCCAGGCAAGGTCTCCAAGCATGTACTCTGCTGCGGGTGAAGTTGGATTGACTTGCAGCTCGGCCTCGAATTCTCTCCTGGCTTCCTCGCTAGCCGTCGGGATCTTGGCAAGAATGATTTGACCGAGTTGGTAATGAACGCCAGGTTGTTTTGGGTACTGCTCCAGAATCCTGCGGTATTTCGCTGTGGCGCTTTCGAAATCTCCACGCGCCTGATAGGCCTCGGCCATGAGCACCTGAGCTTCAGCAGAGGAGGGAGCCCTCACAGTGAGCTTACGGGCGGCACGATTGGCCAGTTCGGAGTAATAGCGTGAAGTAATGTAGAGCACCTTGGAATCGTCGGGAAACTCGTGGTTCAGCAAGAGGAGTGCTTCGACGACCACATCAGCCTGGTCGACACTCATTCCACATTGCGCCCTGGCCATCGCGGCCCTGTAGCGAAGCTGCTTATCAACGGGAGCGGGGATGGATTCTCTCAAAATTGTGAGCGCCTCGGGACATTTGCCCTTCGAAGCAAGATCCACACCCCGCTCGATGCGCGCTGGCGAAGAGCTCCCCTCCGACATCTTCCGTTCTGCCTGGGCGCCAAGCAATTCCCCAGGGGTTCCGCAAACGAGAGCGGCAACCATCATTACCGAAGCAGGTCTGACGTAAGAGGGCCTATGTGCTCGATCTCGTAGCATGATTCTCCATTATATTCCGATTGAACAAGCGACGATAGAAACGCAGTGTGAGAGAGGTGTCCGCTCTCAAGGTGATTTGGCCGCTGGTTGAACAGTGGATGGAGAAGGTTAGAACTTCAGTGATCGGCTCAGTAAGCGCACCCCGATTGCTTTTTTCCAACGGTCTCGTCGTCTGGAGTGTTCGGATCGCGCAAGGAGAAGTTTCCCCCGTAAGGGAGGACTGGTCCTGCAAGCGCTTGCAGAAAGTGCTTGACAAGCCTTCGAGATGAAGAGTAAAAAGCCCCCAACGGAGTAATTCTGTATAATTTATACATGGCTCCGGCTCAGGAGGGTGTGATGGCGCATAAGTGGGGTGTTTGTGTATTGGTACGCCGAAATCTTGGGTTGTTCTTATTGGCTCTCTTCTGCGGTGCTCCGGTCTCGTGGGGGCAGATAACCTCTCAGGGGACTATCGCGATTAAAGTTCTCGACCAAAGCGGAGCCGTTGTTCCGGGAGCCAACGTGAAACTGGAAGACCTATCGTCAAACAACGTGCGGACCGCCGTTACGGATTCCACGGGGGTGTGCTCATTTGTGAGTTTGTCGATTGGGACTTACAAGCTGACGGTGAGCAAAGCCGGCTTTCAAGAGCAAGTTTTTGAATCGGTGTCCGTGCAAGCCACGCGCACGACCGACATTAATGTCTCGTTGACGGTGGGCACACAAGCCGCGGAGGTCAAGGTTGTCGAGCAGGCGCCTGTGGTCGAGAGAACATCGAACGCCATCACTGGTGAGATTGATTTAGGACAGATCGAAGAACTGCCCGTCATAGGCCGCAACATCGCGCAATTGTCCCGGATCGTTCCGGGTGCCGTTACCAACCCCAGTCAAGGCCAAACGACTTGGAACGGGATGCCGCTGGCCGCCACGGGCAACAATATTGACGGGGTAATCGCGACAACCAGCCGCATGAAGTTCGGCGGCGCCTCCCAGCCGCTTGTCCAGGCGCGCATCGAGGACATTGAGGAGATGACGGTCCAGACCGATCAACTCAACATGAACACGGGGTACGGACAGTCGAATTTCCAGGTTAACTTCGTGACTCGCCGCGGAAGCAACGCGTTCCACGGGCGCCTTTTCGACGACCACCGAAATTCCGCATTGAACGCAAATAGCTGGGTGAACGACGCTGGCGGCGCGCTGAAACCAAAATTCCACCTGAATGACTTTGGCGGCAGCATCGGTGGACCAGCCTTAAAGAACAAGTTGTTTTTCTTCGGAACGTTTGCCATGTCCAAGCAACCCGGCTCTTATAATACGAGCACGTCGACAGCTAACAATTCCACAGGCGGCGCAAACTTCCCCACGCAGGCGGCGCAGGGGGGTGACTTCACCTGGTCCGACGCCAACGGATCGCACACCATCAATCTTCTGACGGACGTCGCAGCACCCGCAGGTCTACCTTCCACGGTGAATCCAGTGACCCTTGGTCTGTTCAAAAACATCGACAGTTCGCTGGCCGGGGGAACGGTCACAACAACTGCCCTGCCATATATCAACAACATTAGTTTTTTGCAGCAGTCTCCCATCACGAAGTACTACCCGACCGTGCGGGTCGATTACAACATCAAAGACAACCTGCGAATGTACTTCTCGTGGAACATGACGAAGTCTAACCAGCCCGGTGCCACACCGCCGCCTTACCCAGGTGCCGCATTCAAGAGTTTTGGGGCTTCGAATCAAGACGAGTATTTCACGGCCGCAATTGGCTTTGACTGGACCATCAAGCCGACCATTGTTAACCAGTTCCGGGGCGGATATCTGTTCAATCGTGGGAAGTTCGGATATGACGCCAGCCCGGGATGGCTTACAAATCCGCAGATCAACTGGCCAGGTTCGGTTGGTAGTTCGGGCCAAGTGTTCGACAATCATCTTCCCATCACAACACTTTATCCGCTTGTGAACGCCGCGGATAATGTTTCCTGGCAGCGCGGCAAGCACCTTCTGAACTTTGGATTTTCGTACTATCGCGAGCAAGACCACTACTACAATGCGCCGGCGGGGTTCCCCTTCAACGATATCGGCCTGGTCACCGACGATCCGGCAACGACGGCGATTGAAAACTACTTTGCGACCAACTTCCCGAATGCTTCGTCGACGGATCGGTCCAACGCCGAAGATCTGTACGCGGTCTTGCGGGGCAGGATCAGTTCCGTCAATCCCGGCGGCGCAGGCTTCCCGTACGATGTCAAGGCGGGAAAGTACAGTACGACGGTGGGGGGTTACAACCTCAACGAGCTGCAATCGGCTTGGGGTTTGTTCTTCCAGGATGGCTGGCGATTGAAGTCGGATCTCACCGTGAATCTGGGGCTTCGTTGGGATTTCACGGGGGACGACCATGACCTGACCGGTGCCTACCACAGCGCCGACCCGGTCGGGATCTGGGGGCCGTCCGGGGTTAACAACATCTTTAAGCCTGGGGTTCTAACCAGCGACCCGGCGGGCCTAGACCCGACCTACGTTGGGAGAGTACATGTTTACAAACCCTGGAATGTCAGCCCGCAGCCTTCGATCGGCCTTGCCTGGAACCCGACTTATAAAGACGGGTTTATGGGGAAGATATTCAGTGGTGGTAAGACCGTGGTTCGCGCAGGCTTTGCCCTGCGCCGTTTCACTGAACCCTACCAGTTCTTCTGGAACTCGGCGTCGAACTCCGGCTATGCGTTTTATCAAGCCTTCAACCTAAGCCCCGTCACTCCCGGCGCGCCACTTCCGGCCACAGGAGGGTACTATGCCGGAAGTTATGAGTTGGGCAACGCCCAACCGGCGCCGTACACGCTAAGCCCTCCCACCTACCAGAATGTCATTCCTGAGTCCAATGAAACCTTCTTCGGTTACTGGACGGGAGTGAACGGCATCAATCCCAACATCCACCAGCCCTATGTGGAGTCCTGGAACCTGGGCATTCAGCGTGAAGTTGGCCAAAGTAACGTCATCGAAGTCCGCTACCAGGGGAACCGCAGCGTTCACCAGTGGGTCAAGCTGAATCCGAACGAAGTGAATATCTTCGAAAACGGATTTCTGGCTGAATTCAAGCTGGCACAACAGAACCTGGCTATTAACCAGGCAAACGGAAACGGAAATACGTTTGCAAACAACGGATTGCCCGGACAATCTCCGCTGCCGATTCTTACTGCTGCATTTACAAACCCAGGCGGATTGGATCCGGCAGGGTTCTCTAACGGGACGTTTGTGAATTACCTGAATAACGGACGGGCGGGAGACTTCGCGAGCTCACTGGCGGGTTCCTCCACTTACCTGTGCAATCTGGTCGGAAGCGCGAATTTTTCGCCCTGCGCGATCAACGGTACAGCGAATCCAGGGCATGGCTATCCCATTAACTTCTTCCAGGCCAATCCGTACAATGCGGGCAAGGCGACCGGCTATCTAACGGATCCGGGGTTTGGCGACTACCATGCCCTTCAGGTGGATTGGCGTCAGAGACGGTGGCACGGCATGCAATTTGAAGCAAACTACACTTGGAGCCATACGTTGGGCGTCCAGCCGGGGAATACGTGGACAGGAGCATTCCGGCTCTTTTCCATGCGTAACTTGCGCCAAAGCTACGGCCCCACGCTGTTTGATATCCGGCACGTCTTCCATGCCAATGGCACTTATGATTTGCCTTTCGGCAAGGGTAAGGCCATGGCCAACCGCGGAGGAGTTTCCGACAGAATCGTGGGGGGCTGGAGTATTGGAACCATTTTGACTTACCAGACCGGCCTGCCTTCGCAGTTGATCGGCGGATACCGCACTACCAATGGTCCTGCTGCAACTCCCTTTGGTGATGGGCCGGGCGGCTTTGACCTGGGCGACGGCGGCGTGGTCTTGACGGGCGTCACGGTATCGCAATTACAAAATGGAATCGGGGTATTTTCCGCTCCGGGGAAAACCTATGGGTTCGGACTGGATCCGACGAAGTATATTGGCAGCAGTGGCTCGAATAGGGCTTTCATTTCGCCCAACACTGCTGCTGGGACATCGTCGGGTAATCCGTTTATCTATGGCCCGCATGAATTCTTCCAAGACATGGCCATTACCAAGAGCTTTCGCATCCGCGAAAATCTACGTTTCAGTTTCCAAACGGAACTCGTAAACGTGTGGAATCACCCGGTATGGGGCAGCCCCAACACCAGAATCCAAAGTTCGGGATTCGGACAGACCAATGTGATTCGGAATCTCGCGACTGGCGCCATTGAACGCCAGATCGGGTTCCGGGCCAACATCGAATTCTAACCTCGGACAGGCCAGCTCATTGCTGACCTGCAAAGGCATTCACTGGGCAAGACTTCCCCGACACCCCGGGAAGCTCAGTGAATGCCTTTCTTGTTTTGCAGGGCTGTTTTGCAGGAAGGCGACGCGGCATTTGCCTCTTTGTTTAGGTGGAAACCGCATCAGCGCGGCGGTGCATCAAACGTAAGAGAGTTTCCTCCAAGTGGGTTATATTGCGGAATTATGATTAAACTGGTTTGCCTCACGCTGCAGGTTCCGCTGGCCGTGATTTTGTCGGCCAGTTTCCTCGCAGCCCAGACTGCAGAAAAGGCCCCAGAAGGAGCTACTTCCTCCATTGAGCGTGCGATCAACCTCACCGCCAAGGGGCGGTGTCCGGAGGCGCTTCCCATATTGAAGAGGTCGATTTCCCGTATGACGGACAAGCAGCTGGAGTACCGTGCCGCGATGGCGACGGCGCGTTGCGCCATGAGCCTTGATCAGGCGCAAACGGCCGTCAATGCTTTGTGGATCCTCAAGCGCGACTTTCCGACAGATCCCGAAGTCCTCTACATTATGACGCACTACTTCTCGCAGCTTGCTACGCGGGCGGCTCAGGAAATGGCTGACGTCGCTCCTACTTCCTATCAGGCCCACGAACTTGAAGCGGAATCCCTCGAGTCGCAGCAGAACTGGGACGCCGCCGGAAATGAATATCGAAAGATTCTTGAACAGAACCCCAACCTGCCGGGGATTCATTACCGGCTGGGGCGCGTGGCACTTTCGAAGACCGAGTCTGCGGCGAACACCGAAGAAGCCCGAAAAGAGTTTGAAGCGGAGTTAAAGATTGATGCGAGCAACGCGGCAGCCACCTTTTGGCTGGGAGAGATCGCACGGCGCGCCGGAGAATGGGATGAAGCAATTTCGCACTTCGGGACCGCGG
>Ga0209689_1000045_pt1 | contig 58982 bp, 49 predicted proteins | sample GraSoiAngelo_149_FD_187119 | JGI IMG/M metagenome (GOLD analysis project Ga0209689, IMG submission 187119) | Grasslands soil microbial communities from the Angelo Coastal Reserve, California, USA - 14_1009_09_30cm (SPAdes) (version 2) | ecosystem: Environmental > Terrestrial > Soil > Grasslands ... | reverse complement strand
GCTGGCCAGCTGCTGCGGCAGCAGCGTCAGCACGTCCTCGCGCAGGTTGGTGCCGACGAGACGGACGAACTCCGCCCCGATCTGCCGGCCCAGGTGCCGCGCCAGGCGTTCTTGATCCACCACGCCCATGTCCAACAGTACCTGACCCAGCCGCTCGCCGGTCGCGCGGTGAATCTCCAGCGCGCGGTTGAGCTGGTCGGGGGTTACCACGCCTTCCGCCAGCAGCAGTTCACCTAACCGGCGGCGCCCTGTACCATCTGGTGCAGGGCGGCGCCCGGCGCCGTCTGGGGACATGGGGACGCCCACCGCGGGAGAGTCTTCGCGGTGACCCTGCCCGTTACGCTGCGCGATAGTCTTTTTCATTCCCATCCTGATCGTCACGAAGCCACAACGCAGGCGCGAACCGCATCATTCTCCTGTGCTCTACCCTGCCCGACACCGGCGCGGGTCGTGGGTTGACAACGTTTTACCCAATTCTTCGCGGCGGACGAACGTGCGTCAATCACAGATCGGCGCACAGGGCTGCAGGATTTTCCTGATATTGGCCTCAGGGTATTTCCCGATGCCACCTACGAACACGCGCGCCGCGGGCGGGCGGCCTGGGGCCGGCGAGGGTCGTGCTAGAATACTTGTATTGTGGAGATTTATCTGGACAACGCCGCCACCACGCGACCGCATCCCGTAGTAGTGGAATCGGTGACGCGCGCCCTGACCGTGGACTACGGAAACCCGTCGTCGCTGCACGGGAAGGGGCTGGCGGCGGAGCGTCTGATCGTCGGCGCGCGTGACGCGGTGGCGCGGACGCTGGGGGTGGAGCCAGAGGATGTGCTCTTCACGTCCGGCGGGACCGAGGCGAACAGTCTGGCGATCCGCGGTCTCGCCGGGCTGGCCCGGGGGCGGCACTTCGTCACGACCACGGTGGAGCACTCTTCTGTTCGCGTCCCCCTGCAACGCCTCGCGGCGCAGGAATGGGTCGTGACTGAGCTACCCGTAGATCATCATGGACGGATTGCCGCCGCACAGGTGGAGCTGGCGTTGCGCCCGGACACGGTCCTGGTGTCGGTGATGGCGGTGAACAACGAACTGGGCACCATGCAGCCGATCGAGGAGATCAGCCGGGTCGTGCAGCGCCACCGCGCCGCCGGTTCGCCCACGCTCTTCCACGTGGACGCGGTGCAGGCGTGGGGCAAGATCCCGCTGCGGCCGATGACGTGGGGCGTGGACCTGATGTCCCTCTCGGGCCACAAGGTACACGGGCCAAAGGGCGTGGGGGCGTTGTACGTCAGGCCGGGCGTGCGGCTGGCGCCGCAGCTGGGCGGTGGCGAGCAGGAACGCGGTGTGCGCCCCGGCACGGAGAACGTCCCCGGCATCGCCGGTCTCGGCGCGGCCGCGCGGCTGCTGGCCGCCGATTTCGAGGAGACCGCCGCGCGGATGCGGGCGCTGCAGGATCGTCTCCGCGAGCAGATCCGCGCGATTCCCGACGTCCGGATCAATACCCCGCCTGACGGCGCGGCGCCCCACGTTGTGAATGCGACGTTTCGGAGCGTGCGCGGGGAAACGCTGCTGCACCGGCTAGAGCAGGAGGGGGTATTCGTGTCGACCGGTTCGGCCTGCCACAGCCACAACCCCACCCCCAGCCACGTCTTGCTGGCCATCGGGCTGAACACCACCGACGCCCAGTCGACCCTGCGGTTCAGCCTGTCCCGCTTCACCACCCCCGAGGAGATCGATGCGGCCGCCTCCGCGCTGCGGCACGCGGTGGCCGAGCTGCGCGCGCTGGTGGTGCCGTGATGGCCTACATCCTGCTGCGGTACGGCGAAATCCACCTCAAAGGGCAGAACCAGCGATTCTTTGTCGACCGGCTCGTGCGGAATGTGCGGGAGTCGATCGCCGACCTGGGGGACGCGCAGGTGCGCCACGCGTTCGGCCGGATCCTGGTAGACAGTCCCGCCGAGGAAGCCGCGCTCATCAGCCGGCTGCGAAAGGTCTTTGGGATCGTCTCGCTCAGCCCGGTGCGGGTCGTGGCGCCGGCGTTCCCCGACATTGCCAGCGCCGCGGTCGACATGGTCGGCGCCGCGCTTGCGGCCCGTCCGGGCGTGGGGACCTTCAAGGTCGACACGCGGCGGGCGGACAAGCGATTCCCGCTCACGTCGATGGAGACCAGCCGGGAGGTAGGCCAGGCGATCTGGGAGCGGTTTCCGCAGGTGCGCGCTCGCATGGACCATCCCGACCTGCTGGTCAAGATCGACATCCGCGATCAGGCCTACTTGTCATCCGACACCATCCCAGGCCCGGGCGGGCTGCCGTCCGGCACCGGCGGGCGGGCGCTGGCGCTGATCTCCGGCGGCATCGATAGCCCTGTGGCGAGCTGGCTGGCCGCGCGGCGCGGCATGACGATCATTCCGGTGCATTGCTACAGCTTCCCCTTCACCAGCGAGCGGTCGAAGGAGAAGGTCCTGGATCTGTGCCGCGTCCTCGCCGGGTACGCGGGACCGCTGCGGGTGTGGATCGTGTTCTTCACCGACATCCAGCGGACCATCCAGCTCTCAGTCCCCGAGGGGCTGCGGGTCCTGGTGATGCGACGCATGATGATGCGGCTTGTCGAGCGGCTGGCAGAACAGGAGCGCGCGGCCGCGGTCGTCACCGGAGAAAGCCTGGGACAGGTCGCCAGCCAGACCATCGAGTCCATTGCCGCCATCAACGCGGTCACACGACTTCCGGTCCTGCGCCCCTTGATCGGCGCAGACAAGACAGAGATCGTGGCGCGGGCAGAGGCCATCGGCACCTATGAAATCTCGATCCGCCCGTATGAAGACTGCTGCAGCCTGTTCGTCCCGCCGCATCCGCGCACACAGCCGGGGCTGCAGGAGGCCGATGAGGCAGAGCGCGGGTTGCCCGTTGGGGCGCTGATCGACGCCGCGTTGCAGCGGAGTGAGCGGCTCACCATCACGCCCCGGTGGGCTCGGGATCCTGTGGGGGTTGGGAGCTGACAGTCGTCACAGGAAACGACCTGATGCAAGGCATATAGTGTCCGTCGGGGGGCTGCCGTGAAGATCTGCGTCTACCTGGAACACGGCAACTCGGCGCAGTGGAGCGGGGGGATCCGCCGCGCGCACGAAAATCAGGTCAAGGCCCTCAAACGCGCCGGGATTGAGATCACGACCGACCCCAGCGAAGCGTTCGATGTCCTGCATCTGCATTCCATCGGCCCCCGGTCCCTGTACCTGGCGGAGCGATTCAGCGGCCGCCGCCCACTGCTGATCAACAGCCACATCACCGCCGAGGACTTCGCCAACTCCTTCCGGATGAGCGACCACATCGCGCCGTACCTGGGGCGCTATCTGCGCTACTTCTACAGCAAGGCCGATGTCCTGATCGCCCCCTCTCCCTACGCGCGCGACGTGCTGCGGGGGTACGACCTGCTGCAGCCGATCGAAGTCGTCAGCAACGGCGTCGACGTCACCCGGTTCGCCCCCGACCGGCGCCGGCGTCTGCTGGGTCGCGCGCGCTACGGGCTGCGGGGCGTCATTCCGTTCGCGGTGGGGCTAGCCCTGCTGCGGAAAGGCGTCGACCTGTTCATCGAGACCGGGCGGTTGCTGCCGGCGCTGACCTTCATGTGGTTTGGACGCGTGCACAAGGCGGCGAAGGTGGAGACGCTGCGGGCCATCGAGCAGGCACCGGACAACGTGCACTTTCCCGGGTACGTGGAGGACGTGCTGGAGGCCCATGCGGCCGGTGACATCTTCTTCTTTCCCAGTGCTGTGGAGAACGAAGGGATCGCGATCCTGGAAGCAGCGGCCTGCGGCAAGCCGCTGGTGCTACGGGACTCAGAGTGCTTTACCGGCCGATTCGAGCACGGCAGCAACTGCCTGAAGGGCGAGACGCCGGCCGAGTTCGCCAGCCACCTCCGCCGCCTGGCTGAGGACCCCGACGAGTACACGCGCCTCGCGGACGGGGCGCGCCTCTACGCGGAATCTCATTCCCTCGAGCAGGTCGGGAACCGGCTGCGCGCGATCTACGCGCAACTCACCAACTGACGTCCCGACCCACACAACCTACACAACCTACACAACCTACACAATCACAGACCCACATCTTTCGAGGCTCACGCAGGTGATTGTGTAGATTGTGTAGGTCGTGTAGGTTGTGTAGGTTTCGTTAGAGATCGTGTTCCCTTGGCGGCACGGGGACGCCGTGGGTTGTCTTCTCCCAGATGGTGTGGCCGGTGATGGCACTGCGCACATACCGGTGAATCGCCAGCGGCACGACGACGAGGCGGTGCAGCGAGAACAGCCCTGAGCGCACGAGGACAGGGGCGATCTCCCACACCCGTCCGCGCAGTTCCACCAGCATCGCCAGCAACACCCCGGTGGTGATGAGCCCCGAGGTCCAGGTCGTGAGTTTTCGCGGCAGCTGGATGTAGAGCACGACGGCCCCGGTGGCATCGACCACCCCATACAGGTACGTCGTGAGCAGGCTCAGCGTGACAATGAGCCCGCCGGACAGAAAGCTCAGCATGTCCAGGCGTTTGAAGAAGTTCACGCGGCCGAACAGGATCGCAGGCAGGTGATCCCCTAGGCAGCGCATCGCCCCCTCGAACCACCGGATCCGCTGCCGGATCAGATCGCGGAGCCGGGGGACGGCCTCCTCCCACACCACCGCCTCCTCGCAGTAGCGAATCTGGTAGCCCGCGAGGTGAAACCGCAGGGACAGATCGATGTCTTCGGTGAGGGCCTCGTCATTCCAGCCGCCCACCTCCTGCAAGACGTCCCGGCGGAGCAACAGGCCGTTGCCAGAAAACGAGACCATGCCGCCCAGGACCTGCCGCGCACGCTGCAGGGGGCGGTAGAAGAGCCGGTACTCATCGTCTTGAATGCGGGTCAGGAGATTCTGCCCGGCGTTGTACAGCCGGCGCTGGCTCTGCGCCCCGGCGGCTTCGGATCCGGCCAGCGATGCGACCATCCGCAGCAGGAAGTCGGGCGCGACCCGCGCGTCGGCATCACACACGGCGATGAGATCACCCCGGGCCCGCGTGATCCCCAGGTTCAACGCCGCTGCCTTGCCGACGCTCCCCGGGGGGGTGCGGACGATCTTCACCGGCAACGCCAGGCTGAGAGATTTCAGAATCTCAGCGGTGCGATCTGTGGATCCGTCATCGACGACCATGATCTCATAGCGGGGTCCACCCGTGTCGTGATAGTCCATGGCGCACAGACTGCGCACCGTCGCCTCGATGACCGCCTCTTCGTTCTTGGCGGGCACGATCACGCTGACGAATGGTCCCGCCGGTTGGGTGCCCGTGCGCCGGGGCGGCGGGCTGAGGGCTCCAACCAGCACCATGAACGCCCCGAGGGCCCCGACGGCCAGCAGCAAGGCCTGGATCCAGGCGATGTCAACGAACAGGACTTGCAGCCAGGAATAGTCGCGATAGTGGAGGCTGTGCATGACGGCGCCCAGCCACACGGCGGCAAGCGTAGCCAGCACCAGTCGGTTGGTGGCGCGGGGTCTCACAGACTCCTCCTCGCCCCCTCACCCTTTCTCCCTCTCCCTCCAGGGAGAGGGGAATGAGGTTGGGCCCTACCGGGCCCTCACGTCTCGGGCGGCGGATAGATCCAGGAGAGACCGGACATACGGAGGCGTTGCCACGCCGGCTTCGGTGACGATGGCGGTGATGAGATGGTGGGGGGTGATGTCAAACGCGGGATTCGCGGCGGCAATGCCCTCCGGAGCAACCGGCACGCCGGCCACGTGCGTGATCTCCTCGGGCCGGCGTTCTTCAATTGGGATGGCAGATCCATCGGGCGTACGAAAATCCACAGTCGACAGAGGCGCGGCGACGAGAAATGGAATCTCGTGCGCCCGGGCCAGCACTGCCAGTCCATAGGTCCCGATCTTGTTGGCCGTGTCGCCGTTGGCGGCGACGCGATCGGCGCCGACGATGACCCGATCCACGAGCCCCCGCCGCATCAGCCAGCCCGCGGCGTTGTCTGCGATCAGCGTGGCAGGGATGCCGTCGCGGAGCACTTCCCAGGCCGTCAGCCGGGCACCCTGCAGGACCGGCCGCGTCTCGCTGACCAGCACCTGGATGCGCTTCCCCTGCTCGTGTGCCGTGCGGATAATCCCTAACGCGGTCCCATAGTCCACCGTGGCCAGGCTTCCCGTGTTGCAGTAGGTGAGGATGCGCTCGCCAGGCCGGATCAGCGCCGCCCCGTTCGCGCCGATGGCGCGGTTGGTGCGGATGTCCTCCTCGGCGATGCGATGCGCTTCGGCGAGCAGCGCCGCCGCCAGATCCGTCCCCGAATGCCACGGCACCTGGTCGGGCACCGCCAGCATCCGTTCCACCGCCCATCGCAGGTTGACCGCAGTGGGCCGCGTCCCCAGCAGCATCCGCGCCGCCGCGTCCAGATGGGCCCGGAGTGCCGGAGGAGCAATTCCCGCAGCCGTCTGCACGGCCAACACCAGGCCGTATGCCGCCGCCGCACCGATCGCCGGAGCGCCCCGGATCTTCATCGAGCGGATCGCCTCGGCGACCTCGTCCACGGTAGCGCAGACGACCACACGCGTCTCCCGCGGCAGCGCGGACTGATCCAGCAGTTTCAACGTCCCCCGATCCCACTCCAACGCCCTGTCCATGCCGCCTCACACTACTTGAGACGCGGTCGCGCCCTTCGACTCGCTACGCTCGCTCAGGGCACTCGACTCGCCCAGGTGACAACCGACCGAAGGTCACGAGCGAGCCGCAACGCGGCGAGTCGAGTGACTGGCCGACCGCCCCTTATTCGAGCGGGAAGAGCGTGTGGTTATCCTCAGCGCCCACGTCGGAGGTAATCACGACGTGACTGGGCGTAAAGAGGAAGATCTCCTCGCCGACCCGGAGCATGTGCCCATCAAGCGCGTAGGTCACGCCGCTCGAGAAATCAACGATCCGGCGAGCCAGGTCGGTGTGGGTGCCCCGGAGATTGACCACGACCGAGCGCCGCATCTTCAGGTAATCCGCAGCCGCGCGGGCATCGTCGAACGTCTTCGGTTGGAGCACCACGATCTCCAGCTGTCGCTGGGCGGGCAAGCTGAACAGTTGCCCCCGCCTGCGCGTCGTGGCCTCCGGCCCATCCGGCTCCCCGGAAAAGCCGTCCTCCTCCTCGGATGTCTCAGAGAACCCGAGGAAGGTCATGAACCGCTGTAATGCGCTCACCAGCGCACCTCCAAGCAACCCACCGGCCCTCGCCCGCGCCCCGAACGATTCGCTCTGCTCAGTTCTCGGTCAGCGCCTGACCGACCTGAGCGAATCGTTCGGGGCCGCGAGGACGGGTGGAGTGGACTCTCCCTCCTCCCTGGATTGGCACCCCGCCTATATTCGCTCTCCCGTGTCACGCATCTGCGGCGAGCGCCCCCCACCGCAGACTCTTGGCCAGTTATGCTCGCGGCCCGAAGATGGCGCGTCCGATCCGGACGATAGTAGCTCCCTCTTCGACCGCAATTTCAAAATCGTCGGACATGCCCATCGACAGGTGCACCAGCAACGGCGCCACGCCGGTCCGCGCCATGCCGTCGCGCAACTCGCGCAGCCGGCGGAAGACCGGCCTGACCCGCCCCGCATCATCCGCCTGCGGGGCGATCGTCATCAGCCCGATCACCCGCAGCGCGGGCAGCCCCACAATCTCGCGCAGCATCGATGGAAGTGCCTCAGGCGCCAGGCCGAACTTCTGCGGTTCCTGGGCGACGTTCACCTGCAGCAGCACATCCACGATCCGCCCGCTGGCCGCCGCCCGCTGGCTGAGCGCGGCCGCCAGCGCCGCGCTGTCCACCGAGTGCACCACTTCAAAAATCTGCACGGCCCCCCTGACCTTGTTCCGCTGCAGGTGCCCGACCATGTGATACCGGGCCGTGCTGAGTCCCTGCGCGCGCAGCGTGGTGATCTTTGGGACCGCTTCCTGCACGCGATTCTCGCCGAAGTCGGTGACGCCGCAGGTTCCGGCGGCGAGAATGCGTGGTAGGGCGACGCCCTTGGTGACCGCGACCAGCGTCACGTCATCGGCACGCCGGCCGCTGCGCCGGGCCGCAGCCGCGATCCGCTCCCGCACGCGGGCGACGTTCGCGGCAACGTCCGTCACACCTCGAGCGTATTCTATGTCGTTGGAGGTTTCCCTCCGGCGTCACCGCAGCCGGGGGTCGAGGAGATCGCGCAGTCCGTCTCCCAGCAGGTTGAAGCCCAGGACCACGAGCATGATCGCCAGTCCCGGGAAGACGGCGTTCCAGGGAGCCAGTTCCAGAAACTGCCGGCCCTCGCTCAGCATGTTGCCCCATGAGGGCGTCGGCGGCTGGGTACCAAGACCAAGAAACGACAGCGCCGACTCCGAGAGGACCGCCAGCGACAAACTCAGGGACACCTGCACGGTGACCGGAGCCAGCACGTTGGGTATCAGATGCCGTCCGATGATGCGCGCGTTGCCCAATCCCAGGGCGCGAGCGGCGTCCACGAACTCCAGCCCCCGCACGGTCAACGCCGCCGCGCGCGCCACCCGGGCGAACTGCGGCGTGTACACGATGCCGATGGCGAGCACGAGGTTGGCGACGCTGGTGCCCAGCACCGCCATGATGGCAATCGCCAGCAGGATCGCGGGAAACGCGAAGACGATATCCATCACCCGCATGGTCACGGCATCCCACCACCCGCCGTAGAAACCCGCCGTCAGCCCCAGCGTGGTCCCCACGAGCACCGATGTCAGCACCGAGAGGAACGCCACCGCCAGCGAGATCCGTGAGCCCATCAGCACGCGGCTGAGGACATCGCGGCCAAACTCATCGGTGCCGAATAGGTAGGGGCCCCCCGGCGGCCGGAGCGCCTCCGCCGGATGCATCGTCCGAATATCATGAGGCACAAGGACCGGGGCACACAAGGCCACGCCGAGACTCGCTGCGATGATCACCAGGCCAATCGGCGCCACGCGATTGCCCACGAATCGCCCCAGCCAGGTGCGCCCGCCTCCGGCCACACGCCGCGGCGCGCCGGCGGCACTAGTGCCGTACGAACTTGATTCGCCCCGTGTAGCTTTCCTGGAGTCCTTGGAATCGCTCATGCGCCAGGCTGCCTATCAAGTTCGTACGGCACTAGCCGTAGCGGATGCGGGGATCGATCCAGGCATAGAGCACATCGACGATCAGGTTGGTCAGGACGAACAAGAAAGCAATCACCAGGACCACCCCCTGGACGACCGGATAGTCCCGCTGGAAGATCGCCTGCAGCACCAGCCGCCCCATCCCCGGCAAGGCGAAGATTTCCTCAATGACCACCGTCCCACCGAGCAGATACCCCATCTGGAATCCCAGCACTGTGATCACGGGGATCATGGCGTTAGGAAGCGCATGGCGCAGCATGACCACCCGCGCACGCAGCCCCTTCCCGTGCGCGGTGCGGATGTACTCCTGGCCCAACACTTCCAGCAGCGATGACCGCACGTGGCGCATCAGGATCGCGGCGATGGCCATCCCCAACGCCACGGCCGGCAGTGCGAGGCTACGCAGCGTCATCAGCGGATGCTGGCTCAGCGGCGCATATTGCCCGAGCGGGACGCGCCCGACCCGTGAGAAGACCAAAATCAGCATCGCGCCGAGCCAAAAGTTGGGGATGGAGAGACCCAGCAATCCTCCAATCCGTGCCACCACATCAGTCGTCGAGTTCCGCGCCAGCGCCGACACGATGCCGAGGGGGATGGCAATGAGCAGCGCGATCGCCAGAGCCAGGGTGGCCAGCTGAAACGACAGCGGCAGGCGGGTCAGGATGTCGGGCAGCACGGGGCGGGCGGTGCGCAGCGACACACCGAAGTCCCCCCGGACGATCCGCGTCAGATAGTCGACGAACTGCGCCGGGATCGGTTTGTCCACCCCGAAGAACCGGCGCAGTTCGACCATCTGCGCGGGCGTCATCTCGACCTGGGTCCCCAGGAAGAGCTGGACGGCGTCCCCGGGAATCAGGCGGATGAGCAGGAACACAACCGCCAGGATCCCACACAGCACCGGGACCAGAGCCAGCACGCGGGACGCCAGGTACCGCTGCATGGGTGCGCGCAGAGCGCGCGGTCCGATGACCGCCTGCGCTGGCTATCGCTCCAGCGAGGCCTCCTCCAGGTAGTACAGCGCACCGTTCCCGATGATCCGGAACCCCCGGACCGAGGGCTGCAGCACTTGGGTCTCCATCGGCACGTACAGGAACAGCGCCGGGGCCGCCTCAATCAGGGCCCGCTGCAGCTCATCGTAGATGGTCCGGCGCCGCGCGGAGTCAATGTTCACCCGGCCGCGCTCCAGGAGCCGGTCGATCGCGGTGTCTTTGAAGAGGAAGTTGTTTACCGCGCCGGTGCTGTGAAACGTCCGGTACAAGAACCGGTCGGGATCTGGATCGCCTCCGCGCAACTCGATCATGGTGTCGAAATCCCGCGCCACCCACCGGTTGATGTACGTGCCCCACTCTACCGTGTCTAACGTCGCGGTGACACCCACCGCCCGCAGCTGTTCCTGGATCACCTGCGCCACGGCGCTGCCTCCCTCGTAAGTGGGCGAGGTGACGATGCGGGTGGAGAACCCGTTCGGATAACCGGCATCCGCCAGCAACTGTTTGGCCCGCTGCACATCCGCCGCGTACGACGGCAGTTTCGACAGCGGCAGAGCCCAGGGCGTCGACGCCGGCACGGGCCCGGAGATGGTCGCATAGCCGAACTCGGCGGTATTCACAATCGCCTGCCGGTCGATCGCCCAGGAGAGTGCGTACCGGACACGCGGGTCGGTGAACGGCGCGCGGGTAGTATTATAAGAGAAGATTCGCAGGTTGAGCCCCGCTTTCTGCAACACCACCACGCCGGCCTCGCGCTTGGCCGCGGTAATCACCGCGCCCTGGTTGATGGTGGCCATATCCAGGGAGCCTGACCGGACCCCGGCCAGCAGCGACGCCTGGTCAGGGATCACGCGGATGATGATCGTATCGATCTTGGGCAGGCCGCGGCGGAAGTAGTCCGGGTTCCGCACCAGACGCATGAAGTTGTCGGGTGTCCACTCCGCCAGCATGTACGGGCCCGTGCCCACGACGTTCCGCTGCAGGTCACCGAAGCGCTGAACGGCCGCCTTCGAGACGATGGAGAGGTTCGCCGAGGACAGCCCCGAGAGGAGCGACGCCAGCGGCAGGTTCAGCTTCAGGCGCACCGTGTAGCGGTCCGGCGCCTCGACCTGCTTGACGACGTCAATGAACGACCGCCCGGGCGACCGGGTGGCGGGATCGAGCACACGCTCCAGCGTGAACTTCACATCGTCGGATGTCAGCTCCGTGCCGTCGTGGAACTTCACGCCGCGGCGGAGGTGGAACGTGATCGTACGCGGATCCTGATATTCCCAGGACTCGGCCAGATCCGGCTCGATCTCCAGCTTATCGTTATACCGGACCAGTTTGTTGTAGAGAAAATCGACCCGTCGGAATGACGAGAACGCCGTGACCAGGTTGGGGTCGAGCCCCACCACCTCCTGGTCAACGCCCAGCGTCAGCGTCGTGGCAGCTGGAGCCGCGCGCACCGGGTATCCCGGCAGCACCAGTCCTACTACGACGAGCACCCACCACCAGCGCCTGCTCACCATCGCCCCCTCCTTGGCGCGACGCGCCCTGATGCGCCCGCGCGGGATCGACAACCAGCATCTCGATCAAGACGTGTCACTCTGACCCCCTCACCCTTCTGTCCCTCTCCCGCTCGACTCGTCCGCGGCGCAGACTCGCTCGCGGCCTCCGCCCTTCCGACGAGTCGAGCGCCCTGAGCGAGCGAAGTGAGTCGAAGGGCTCCAGCCTCCAGGGAGAGGGGAATGCGGTTGGGCGCTGCCGCGCCCTCATCTGCTGTGATCGAGAATTCGAGGCCTCTGCGCCGCTACCTCGTCTTCGACTCGATGGGTCCCCGCGTCTTGCGGTACAGGCGTTCGGTCATGCCCGAGACAACGTAGTGCGGGAGGTCACCCACCTTCCGGTACCCCAGCGCGCGATAGAACGCCTGCGCTCGCCGGTTGAAGTGGGAAACGGTCAAAAAGACGTTCGGGCCGGCCTGGAAAATGTGCGCTTCGGCGCGGCGCATCAAGGCGGTGCCGATGCCACGCCCGCGTGCCTGCGGCGCGACGGCAATCCAGCGGACGTAGCCGCTATGGTGGAAGGTGCCCCGGAGGTGGTAGAGGACGAAGCCCGCGACCGCGCCGCCACGCGTCGCGACCACCAGCTCCGCGCGGGTGCGGCGCTCCCGCGCCTGACGGCTGATCCCCTCCCGCAGGACCCGCCGCGCCGCTGTGAGCGTGAGGCGATAGCGACGCCACAGGGGATCGGCGACGACGATCCGCGCACAGGCCTCGATGTCGGCCCGCCGGCCCTGCCGCACGGTCACCACGAAGGCGGAGGACCTCCCGCCGATGACTCCAGCGCCACGATCGCGGCGTTGCGGCCGGTGGCGCCATCCCGGCGAAACGAGTAGAACAACTCCGGATGTTCGAACGTGCACCAGTCCAGCGTTTCGATTTGCTGGACGGGAACCCCGGCATCGACCAGCTGACGGCGGTTGGCGGCGCGCAGATCCAGCTGCCATCGCCCGCGCGGATTGGGGGCGGCGACCTCCTCCCACCAGGGCCAGCGGCGCAGGCGCACCATCACCGGCTCATCCACCTCATAGTGACACGGGCCGATGCACGGGCCGATCGCGGCCCGCAGGTCCTCCGGCCGGCACTGATACCGGTCGGCCATCACGGTCACCGCCTCGAGGCTGACGCCGGCCGCCGTGCCGCGCCAGCCCGCGTGTACCGCGGCCACAACGCGCCGTCTGGGATCGGCCAGCAGCAGCGGCACGCAGTCAGCGGCATGCATGGCCAGGACGGTCCCCGGGTCCGCCGTCACCAGCCCATCCGCCCCGTCGATGAGCCGGCCCGCCTCCGCCCGTCCAACCACGGCCACCACGGCTCCATGCACCTGGGCGGCTTCGACCTCATGCGCACCCTCCAGGCCCAACGTGGTGAGGACCAGGGCGCGGTTGCGCGCCACGGCCCGTGGATCGTCCTCAACGCTGCGCCCCAGGTTCAAGGACGCATACGGACCGCGGCTGTATCCGCCGATGCGCGTGGTAAACGCATGGCGGATGCCGCAGGCCCGCAAGTGGTGAGAAAAGAGCAGTCGCGGGACGCTCATACCACGCGCTCGCGAACTACCGCACTCAGGTAGTCTAGCGCCGCCACCACCAGCGCGATGGCCCACACGGCGGTAGCCGCCTGACGGTACTGCAGCAAGTTGATGTATTGCTGCAGGATAAACCCGATCCCGCCGCCGCCGACAAATCCAATCACCGTCGACATGCGCACGTTAGTGTCCCACCGGTAGATGGTGAAAGCGATGAAGGGCGGGATGACCTGGGGCACGACCGCATACCGCACGACCTGCAGCGCGCTGGCGCCCGTCGCGGCGATGGCCTCGATCGGTCCGGGCTCGATCGACTCGATCTGCTCGGAGTAGAGTTTGCCCAGCGCGGCGACGGAGTGCAACGCCAGCGCCAGCACGCCTGCGAAGGGGCCAAGCCCCACCCAAACCGTGAAGACGATGGCCAGGATGAGGGGTTCAATAGACCGCATCACGTTGAAAAACGTGCGGGTCAGGTAGTAGACGGTCGTGCCAACCGGGTTCTTGGCTGTCAGGTTCTTGGCGCCCAGGAACGACAACGGGACCGCCGCTACGATCGCAATCGTCGTCCCCATCAACGCCAGAAACACAGTCTCAATGATCTTCTCCCCGACGAGGAGCAGCGTGCGGCTCGGGCGCAGCGGCCCGGCCTCCCAGGTCACGCGCGCGAGGAGGCGTTGCTGCGCGCCGCGAGGACCGGATTCGGGTCCCCGAAAGACCTCCGGCACGGTGATCGTCGCGGCGAACGCGCCCTGCGCGTCGGTGCGAAAGGTGGCGACCTGTTGCGGGTTGCCGATGGGATTCACCCAGAACAGCGTCCCGGTGGCGTTGGGCCGGAACCCCTGTCCGCTGACGAGCAGGTGCGCGCCGACCGCCGTCACACGGGACGGCACCAAGAGTTGAGGCCCGCCGGGCGGGGGCACCATCTCCTCCGGCGCCACGGCCGCGTCGACGGACATGCCCAGCTGCACCTCCTGCCGCTCAACACCCCGAGATGCGACGTCGGGGCGGAACAGGTCGACCACGAAGGGCCGCACAAATTTGGTGCCGATGAGCAACTCCGACAGGTTGATCTTGGTGACCCGCCACCCGTAGGCGTACACGATCAGCAGGCCGACGAGCAGCACCAGAAACCTGGCGCTACTAAACCACGGCCGGGGCGGAGCGAATGCCGGGCGGGCGGGCGGGGCCTGCTGTGTCACGTGATCTCAACCTCGACGGCGTCCTCTCCGTAAATCTCCTTGAAGCGCCGCTCATCGACGTCGGCCGGCATGCCCTCATACACCACCTGGCCCGCCCGCAGCGCCAGGATGCGGGTGCCGTAGCGCCGCGCCAGGCTGAGGAAGTGGAGGGCGCACAGGACCGTAATCCCGTCTTTCTTGTTGAGCTCCTCCACGTACCGCAGCACCGAATGCGAGGTGGCCGGATCCAAACTTGCCACCGGCTCGTCGGCCAGGATCAGCCTGGGCTCCTGCATCAGGGCGCGGGCGATGCCGACCCGCTGCTGCTGCCCGCCGGAGAGTTGATCGGCGCGGGTGCGGGCCTTTTCGGGAATGCCGACCCGCTGCAGGTTGGCCAGGGCGCGGGCCACCTCGTCGGCGGGGAAGTAGTTGAACAGCGCCCACGCCGGCGGCAGGTAGCCCAGCCGGCCGCACAGCACGTTGGTCAGCACCGAGGACCGCTTGACCAGGTTGAACTGCTGGAAGATCATGCCGATGTTCCGGCGGAGCCGGCGCATCTCCGCCTGGGAGAGCGCCGTCACGTCGACATCGTCGATGTAGATCTTGCCGGAGGTGGGTTCAATCAGCCGGTTGATGCACCGCATCAGCGTGGACTTCCCAGACCCCGAGAGCCCGATGATCACCACAAACTGACCCGGCGCGACATCAAAGCTGACGTCGCGCAGGGCGGTGGTGCCGTCAGGATAGATCTTGGTGAGGTGCTCTACCCGCAGGGCGGCGCCTTTCATTTCGGTCACCTCGTGCTGCCGCCGGACTCCTGTCAAACATAGAGGAGGGGCGGAACCTCCCCTCCTCTCGCCGCTAGACCCAGAGTCCCCGCGGCGGCTAGCGCGCCAGCTTGGTCAGGTCCAGCCCCAGATAGTTCGCCGCATCGCGGATGGGCTGGAAGTACCAGTCCCCGATCGGAATGGTGACCTTGTCGCCCTTCCGGGCGATGCGCTCCTGGACGGCCGGATCGAACCGGATATTCAGCTGCCGCACCTGGGCGTCGCTGAGCTCCACCACGTCCGTGAGCCCTTCAATGCTGTAGAGGTTGCGCAGGGCCTCCTTGCCGTCGGCCGTGGTGGCGATGCGCAGCAGGCGGTCCTTGATCCTGGCTCGCAGCTCCGCACTGAGCTTGGAGGACACGGTCCAGGTGTCGTTGGGAATCGGGTTCGTATAAGCGATGGGCTTCACCCGCTGCATCACGTCTGGGAACTGCGCCTGCACGGTGCTGCGGGCGTCTTCAAAGCTGGAGCCCCCGTCGACCTGGCCGCGGTAAATGGCCAGGATCACATTGGGATGCGACCCGGCAAAGACGGTCTCGGAGAAGAACTTATCCGGGTCATAGCCCATCTGCTTCAGCATGGCCGCCGGAAACAGGTAGCCCGATGTCGAGGCGGGATCGACGAAGGCAAATTTCTTGCCACGCAACTCCGGGATCGTGTTGATGCCCGCGTCGGCCCGCACGCTGATCTGCGCGCGATAGTACGGCAGGCCGAAGCGGACGGAGATGGCGGACACCTCCACCCCGCACTTCTCATGCGCCAGAACATAGCTGAACGGGTTCAGTGCGCCGATGTCGGCCCGCCCGGCGCACATGGCCTCAATCGCCGCGGTGTAACTCGTGGACACCACCGTCTCGACGGGGACACCCAGCGACACGCTGATCATCCGGCCCAAGATCTGCCCGCTGGCCAGGATGACGTCGGTCTCGCGTGATGGCACAAAGACCATCACCAGTTTCGTCTGCCCGGTCACCGGTGCAGGCGGCAGGGCGAGGGCGGCCAGGACCACGGCCAGCACGGCACAAGACAGCACGGCGTAAAACGGTCGCTTCACGCTCTTCCCCCCTCGGTCAACCTGAGAAAGCGTCTTCTTAGTCTAGTTAGTCTACTTGGTCTACTTAGTCTGCCTGCACATTTCACCTGCTGCATTGCGGGCCTCGGCGACACCGAGTTTTTGGGGGGTCGCACGTAGACCAAGAAGACTAAGGAGACCAAGCAGACGCTGTTGCTTTTGGGTTTTACTGCCGTTCTTTCAGCGGGACAAAGGCGCGCGGGGGCGGCCCGGTGTAGTGAGCGCGCGGGCGGATCAGGCGGTCATGGTACTGCTCCATCGCATGCGCGCACCACCCGGAGATCCTGGCGCTGGCGAAGATGGATGTGCACAGGTCGATCGGGATCCCCAGGGCGTAATAGACGACGGCGGAGAAGAAATCCACGTTTACCGGGAGGTCGGTCTCGCGGTGCATCGTCTCGTAGACCTTTGTCGCGGTGTCAAAGAGTTTCATCGTCCCGGCTTCCTGACTCACCTGCCGGGCCATCTCCCGCAAGACCCCGGCGCGCGGATCGTCGACCTTGTACACGGGATGTCCGAAGCCCGGGATGCGGTTTTCCGGCTTCGCCCGCTCCTCGTGGGACATCTGGGCGCGGGCCAGGAGTCTCCGCTGGATGTACTGCTCCGCGTTCCCCGGATCGCCGATCTCCAGCAGCATCGCCAGCACGTCCTCGTTGGCACCCCCGTGACGCGGCCCCTTCAAGGTGCCGATCGCGGCGACGATGGCGGAGTGCAGGTCGGTGAAGGTGGCGATGGCCACACGCGTGGCGAAGGTGCTGGCGTTGATCTCATGGTCGGCATGCAGGACGAAGATCATATCCATGGTGCGCGCCGCCACCGCCGACGGCGGCTTGCCGGCGAGCACATGCAGAAAATTCTCGGCGGTCGGCCCTTCGCCGCGGGGAGCCACGGGCGCTGCCCCCTGGCGGAGACGGTGCCAGGCCCCCACCATGACCGGGATCTGCGCCGTCAGGCGGACCGCCTTGCGCAGCGTCGCATCGGGCGCCGTAGAGTGCGCGTCTGGATCATATAGCCCGACGACGGACACCGCCGTCCGCAGCGCTTCCAGCGCATGCGCCGTCTTGGGATATGTACGCATTGACGCCAGCACAGGCTCCGGCAGCGGCCGGGCCTGGATCAATTGCGCCGTCAGCGTCTCCAGCTGTGTCCGGGTCGGAAGTTCCCCCTGCCAGAGCAGGTGGACGACTTCTTCGTAGGTGGCGTAGCGGGCGAGGTCGGTGATGCTGTAGCCGCGGTAATAGAGCTTTCCGGCCTCCCCATCGACGGTACAAATACTGGAGTTGACCGCGATGACGTCTTTCAGGCCGGCCTTGAACTCTACAGCCATCGTCTCCTCCGTCCTTGCGCCCTGTCTGTATTCTAGCAGCCCTGGCTTGCCACAGGGAATACGGCCGCGGGCCGCGGTATGTCCACTGTCACTATCGGCAGTCTGGCCCGCCCCAAAAGAAACAGGGAAGGCGATTCGCCTTCCCCATCATCACCGCGTTTCCGCGTTACCGCGTTCCCGCGCTCCGCCCCGAGCCGGCTAGGCCGGCGTGGGGGATCCCGTCTCCTAGCACTTGGAATAGCCGCACGACGGGCAGTGCGCGCAGCCGTTTTCATGCACGAGTTGCGCGCCGCAGTCGGGGCAGATACCGATGAACTCCATCCGCGCCGAATGGTCACTGTTGCCGGCGGCTTCGCCGTTCGTGGGGCGCGCGATGCCGACCTCAGGGATTGGTTCCGACCCGCTAGCGACGCCTGCGTTGGGAGCGAACTTTAACGTCTGCTGACGCACGTGGTTAACCGGCGCGGGCAGTACGTCCGCCCGCGGGAACTCTTTATCCGGCCGGAAGTCCTCCCCATACAGCGCGCGCCCCAGCGCCAGCGCCACAGCCTGCGCGATCGTCGTCACTCGCACCACCGTCCCGCTGCTGGAGCGGTCAAACGCCACTTCTTTGCTCTGCACCCGCCACAGCTGTTCGATGACCTCGCGGGGATCGATCCCCCCGCGCAACGCGAGCGAGGCCAGCCGACCGACCCCTTCAGCCTCGACATCGAGCGAATGCACGAAGACCTCGCACACCCCCCACTCGTCCTCATTAACCACCACGTAAATCCGGCCGCGGGGCGTTTCCACACGCTCGGTGCGGCCCGCGGTGACTTTGGGGCGGGGGCGCGGGGTGGCGGCCCGCCGCTCCTCCACAACCGGCGTCGCCGGCGCCGACTGCGCGGCGGCCTGCTCTTCGGTAATCAGAATGCCTTCGCGGCTTGACTCCCGGTAGACGGTGATTCCCTTGGCCCCGAGCTTCCAGGCCAGCAAGTAGACTCGCTCAACGTCCTCTAGTGTCGCGTCGCGAGGGAGATTCACGGTGCTGCTGATGGAGTGATCAATGTGCTTCTGGATCGCCGCCTGCATCTTCACCCGCATCTCCGGTTTGATCTGGTGGGCGGTGACGAAGAACAGCGGCAGATCTTCCTCCCGCTCGACCTCAAACCGGGCCATGTACTCCCGCACCAGCGGATGGTAGACCTTGAAGGTCTCCTGCGACAGCGACTCGGAACGCCGGACGTAGGCGCGATCGAAGATCGGTTCAATCCCGCTGGTCACCCCGGCCAGCGCCGCGCCGCTGCCCACCGGAGGCACCGTCAGGAGCGCCACGTTGCGCAGCCCGTGGCGGCGGATGCGCTCCAGCACCGGCGGCTGCAGCGTGGCCACAAACCGCCCGGCCAGGTGCTTGTCCGCATCGTAGGCCGGAAACACACCCTTCTCGCAGGCCAGATTGACGCTCTCATCGTAGACGACGTTCTTGATGCGCTCAAACAGCTGGTCCACGAACCCCACAGCCTCGTCGGTATCGTACTTCAACCCCAGCTTGATCAGCATGTCGCCCAGGCCGGTGAATCCCACTCCAATGCGGCGCGACTTCAGGCTGGCTGCCTTCTGCGCCGGCAGCGGATGCTTATCGGCATTGTAATCGAGCACGTTGTCCAGAAAGCGCGTCGCGGCGCGCAGGGCGGGTTCCAGGCGCTCCCAATCGACCCGGGGCTGCGCGCCGAACGGATCACTGACAAAGCACGCCATGTTCACGTTGCCCAGGCAGCAGTTCCCGTACGGCTCCAGCGGAATCTCGCTGCACGGGTTGGTCGTGATCACGCCCATGCCGTTGTACTCCGAGGTGGACCAGTACTTGATCTGGTCCCAGAAGATCAGGCCCGGCTCCGCGTAGTCGCGGGCTCCCTTGATCAGTTCACTCCACAGGTCGCGGGCCCGGATCATACGGGAGACCTCGGCGTGCTCGTTGGCGAACCCCAGGGGGAACTCGCGGTCGCTCTCCACCGCGCGCATGAACTCGTCGGAGACACGCACGCTAATGTTTGCGTAGCGCACCTTGGTGAGGTTGCGTTTCACCTTCACGAAATCCAGCACGTCGGGATGCGAGTCCGCGATGGTAATCATCAGCGCGCCACGGCGACCGGACTGCCCGATGGTCCCCGTGGTCAGCGAGAACAGCTCCATGAACGAAACCGATCCGGTGCTGCTGCGCGCGGCGTTGTTCACCGGGGCCCCACGCGGCCGCAGCACACTGAGGTCGGTGCCCACCCCGCCACCCAACGAGTAGGTGCGCGCGGCTTCTCGCATCCAGTCGAAGATGGACTCGATGGAGTCGTCGCGGACGGGAATGACGTAACAGTTGTGGGCCCCCAGCCAACACACCGTGAACGAATGGTCATCCTCGACGGCCAGATCGTAGACGGTCTGGATCTCCGCCGCTGCGTAGGTGACCTGCTTCACCTTGATGAAGAGATCACCGTCGAGGACCTTGTAGAAGTAGTTCTTGTCTACCTCCACGAGAGTTGACTCAACCGCGAAGTCTCCTCGAATCCAGGCTTTGATCGCGTCGGCATACGGCTGCGTTCCAACGTTGATCCACATGCCGCGATGTTTGGTGTATCGCAGCATTCCCTCCCAGCGGACCGACGCAACCACGTTGAGCCGGAACAGGATCGTGTAGATCTGGCGGATCAAGCCGGGGTTGGCAAGGAACAGACCGACGCTCTTCTCCGAAATGACGCCGTCGCCGGCGAACACCGCTCCAACGAACGCCTTCTGAATGGACTGTGGCATACGAAGGAACCACTGAGGCACCTGCTTTTCATGACTCTCCGTCCGGCCATCGAAGAACATCCGCAGGAAGCGGACCAGCACCCTGGAGTGCACGTAGACGCGCATCCAGTGCCTGGGCTGGTCTGCCCTCTCCTGAATCGAAGCATCGAGTCCAAACACCGACTGCGTCAATCCGGCGATCTCACGGGCCAGGTGAGGCTCGTCCTTGCTCAGCGTGAAGTAGACGCTGTTGTCGGTCACACCACCTTCGGCGACGAAAAATCCGAGCCATCGGCCGAACTGCTCATCCAGGGCTACCCGCCGCTTCACCCGGCGGGTTTCCTTCACCCCTACAGCCCCGTTACCGCCAACATACGGCATCGCCGTGTAGACACTGCCGTCCTCCTCCAGTCCCCCGCCATCCAGATAATCCAACAGGTCGAGTTCTGCAAGTGGGATGGTCTCAGTGATGCGGTCAACCTTCACGTAGTGGCCTTTGGTGAGCTCATCCGCGCGGACCCATCGAGTGCTCCCTGATGGATCGTACGCGTAGAAGCGGTGATTGGGCGTGCATCGAATAGACTGATCCCCCAGGTAGAAAACAGCGAGCTCGACAAGTGGTTCCTCAGTTTCTCGCTCCATCACGTGCGTCACGAGCTTGAACCGATTGCGATGCGTCAAAACCTCGTCGCCAGGAAGCACGTGCTGAATGGGTAGGAAACCTCTCTTTGTCAACACGGGCGTACCAGCTGGGAAGCAGTTGAGCAACGTCACTCGCTTCGGATTGCCCGCGCCGTGCATGATCCGGCCGCCGGGAATGAACCGGAAATCCTCGAGCAACCAGTAGAACTTCTCCTCCCATTCCGCCTGCTTCGCCGCGGTGGGCTCGACCGAGGCGATCTCCCGGGCGATCCGGCGCCACATCTGTGGGGGGACGGTCTCCAGCACCCGGCCGCGGGGATCGCGCAACGCGTACTTGTCAAAAAAGACGCGCGCCCGGAGGTCGTCGCCGCCAAAGTAGTCCAGCGTCTCCTGAGATAGGTCGGATGTCGGTCGGAATGTTGCGGGTGCAGCGTCAACGTCCACCGGGCTCACCTCTCCCCCTCATGTCGGTACAGAGTCCGGACGCGCGGGCGGCCGGACCGTGTAGAGGATCGTGCGTTACTTCGAGGCCTTGCTCTGGCCAGACTCGACGGTCAGGAGCGGGACCTGGGCGCGCAGGGCTTCCTCCCGCCGGTTGCGTTCCTTGAGGGTTTCCGCCTCTTCGACCAGCATGTCCAGGTCGCGGAATCGCCGGTGTTCGGAGGCGAACCGGACATAGGCGACATCGTCCAGACGCCGCAGCCGCTCCATCACCAGCGCCCCGATCTGCAGGGTGCTGACCTCGCGATCCCCTCGCTCGGCGACCTCCCGTTCAACTTCGGCCACCACACGCTCGAGGTCGTCCATCGACACCGGGCGTTTCCCGCAGGCCTGGACGAGGCCCCGCAGGATCTTGTTGCGGTCAAACGGCTCCCGCCGCCCGTCACGCTTGACGACCATGATGGGCACGTGATCCATGCGCTCGTAGGTGGTGAACCGGCGGGCACACCGCATGCACTCGCGACGGCGGCGGATTGAGGCTCCGTCTTCGACCGGGCGGGAGTCCAGGACTTTGCTTTCCTCGTGGGTGCAGAAGGGGCAGCGCATTCTCGGAGGCCCTACAACATCTAGGGCAATCAGATTCTATTTCTCTACATGTTGTGTGTCAATGCCGAATTTTGAGCGATTTCAGCCCGGATTGGAGGGGGGCGGGGGGATCCCGAGGCTAGGGGCCGGCTGTCGCGGGGGATTCCGGGTCATGGCGGAGGGATCTGACGGCCAGGAGCAGGGAGACCCCTGCGAACAGGGCCGTGGAGCCGAGCGTGGCCGTCAGGAGCGTTGGGGGGAGGTCTCCCAGCAACAGACCCCGGATGGCAAACATCGGGCCCAGGCCCGGCGCCACGTAGGTCCACCCCGAGCGGTCCCACCCCTCGAGAAATGGAGCAGCCATCGCCGGCAGAGTGATGACCAGATACAGAGGGGTGAAGTACTGCTGGGCCTCCCGGATGCCCCGGGCCAGGAGGCTCAGCGCCAGCTGTGCAGCGCCGAGGAACGCCGCCAGCAGCGTGGACACGACCAGAATCCACAGCGCCGGCCCTGCAGAAATCACTACCGAGGCTTTGCGCAGCTCCGCGAGTCCGCCCCACGCCGTTCCCAGGCGCAGGCTGACCAGGGTGACGGCGATCACCACGAAAACAGAACCCAGTGACGCCACCGTCACGGCCATGAACTTCCCCATAGTCAGGACCCAGCGGGAAGTGGGGGTCACCAGCAGGGTATCCAGGGTCAGGCGCTCCCGTTCCCCGGCCCCGGTATCAAGGGCCGCGTGCTGACCACCCAGGACGGCCCAGATGGCAATGAAGAATGGCAGCAGGCCGGCCAGCAAGGTCCCGCCCAGCCGGCGTTGATCGGCCACGCTGCGAGAGGTGCTCTGGATCGGGGCGAGATCGGCACGGCTGAGCCCACGGGAGAGGAGGTGCTGTTCGGCGAGTCGCGCCGCGTAGCCGGCCACGGCGTCCTGGAGGCGTTGCCGGGCCGCCACCGACCGGGCCTCACTCTCATCGAAGACGATGGTGACCTGCCCGCTGCCGGTCTGCACGCGCGTGGCAAAATTCGTTGGGATCTCCACGACGGCATCGAGTCTGCCGTGCCGCAGCGCCTCGATGGGATCGGCCACGCCGACGAGGCGGATGAGCCCGCGGGCCACACTCTCGTCCAGCAACTGCGGCGCAAATTCCGCTCCGACGATGGCCACACGTGAGGCGGCCATCTCTCGATGCTCCCGCTGCCGTTGCGCGAGATAGGGCACGCCCAGGGTCACCATAGGCATCAGCACCACCGGCAGCACCAGTGCCACCACCAGGGTGCGGCGGTCCCGCAGGGTCTCGATCATCTCCTTGCGGAACACCGCCGCCGCAGCGCCGATGGATGCGCGCATCGCTAGAACCTCACCGGCGTCACGTCCACGGGGACCACGCTTACCACGAAGATCCCAAGCAGAATAAGGGCCACGAGAAGACGCGACCGGCTCAGTGGAGAGACATCGTCCAGCGGTCCGGGATGGTCCCGGCGCAGCCTCAGCAGAAAGACCAGGAGCAGCACCGCCATCAGCCAGTACCGGAGCGCCAGCGCGGCGGCGACGGCGGCGAAGGAAATCAGCCGGTGCCTCCGGGCCCCGAAAATGGCTCTGACGACATGCCCGCCGTCCAGCATGCTGGCCGGCAAGAGGTTGATGCTGGTCACCAGCAGTCCGATCCAGCCCGCAAACAAGATCGGGTGCATCAGAATCAGCTGGCCGTCCTGCGGCCGCACGACCAGGCGCGTCAACCACTGCACGAGCAGCGGATCGGGATAGTTCACCAGCAGCTGGTTGTGAACGGCGGACGGATCGAGCACGAACGACCGGCTGAGCCCGAGGATGATGACCCCCAGGGCCACCAGGAACCCGGCAATCGGCCCGGAGGCGCCGAGATCCAGCAGGGCATCACGGTTCGGCGCCGGCTCCCGGGTCACGATGATCGCCCCCATGGTGCCGATGGGCGGCGTCATGGGCAGGAAATACGGCAGGCTCGCGTCGATCCCGTGCGCCATGGAGACCAGCTTATGGCCCATCTCGTGCACGACAAGAATCAGCAGCAGCGAGGTCGAAAACGCGATGCCGCTCGCGACGGCGTCGGGCGCCGAACCGGGCGCGCCGGGGACGCTCCCCATCCCGTAGCCCGCCAGGAACGTCGTCCCGATCGTAAGCACGAACAGGAGCAGATTGATCTGCCATCGCCACCGGCCCCGCGGGGGCTGGGGCATGAATGCCAGGACCGCGCGGTCGACCCGCCGCCGAAGCAGGGGGAGGAGGCCCGTCGCCTGCAACCGCCGCCGCAATCCAAGAAAGCGGGCCTTGCTGTCCGGGGGAAGCTGCACCGTGAAGGCCGGGCGGCCCCCGTCGTCCAGCACTCCCGTTACCGGAAAGTACTCGGAGACGAGACGGTGGAGATTCTCGACTTCCCAGGTGGGTTGGAACACAGCACTCCTTAGGGTAAGCCCCGCAGGCGATAAAGAGAAGAGGGGACAGACTCGCCGTCCCCTCTCCTGATTCTCTTGTTCCCTCGTTCCCTAGCTCCGCCCCGAGCTCGCGTAGCGGGCGTGGGGGTTCCCGGTCTTATCTCCGTCGCAGAAACGCCGGGATGTCGAGGTCGTTGATCAGCGCCTTCACCCCGTCTTCGATTGCATCAGGCGTCTCATTGAGCTTGTCCGCGGGCTTGCGGCCGGAGTCGAAGCCGGTGGCGATCACGGTGATGCGCAGTTCGCCGTCCACCTTGTCGTCCACGACCGCGCCGAAGATGATGTTGGCGTCCGGGTCCGCGGCCTCCTTGATGATCTGGGCGGCTTCCGACACCTCCAGCAGCCCCATATCCAGCCCGCCGGTCACGTTGATGAGAACGCCCCGAGCGCCCTCCATCGAGGTTTCCAGCAGCGGGCTGCTGATCGCCGCCTGGGCCGCGCGGATGGCGCGGTCCTCGCCACTGGCCACTCCGATGCCGATCAACGCCGACCCCGCCTCGTGCATGATCGTCCGCACGTCGGCGAAGTCCAGGTTGATGAGCCCGGGCACCGTGATCAGGTCGGCGATGCCCTGCACGCCCTGCCGCAGGACGTCGTCGGCGAGACGAAAGGCCTCCACCACGGTGGCCGCGCGGTCGATGATCTGCAGCAGCCGGTCGTTGGGAATGGTGATCAACGTGTTGACTTTTTGCTTGAGGTTGCGCGCGCCCTCGTCGGCGGCCTGCGACCGCCGGCGTCCCTCAAAGGCGAAGGGCTTGGTCACCACGCCGATGGTCAGCGCGCCCAGTTCTCGCGCCACCTCGGCCACAATGGGCGACCCGCCGGTCCCGGTCCCGCCGCCCATCCCGGCCGTAATGAACACCATGTCGGCGCCTTCCAGCACTTCGAAGAGATCCTCTTTGCTCTCCTCGGCGGCCTGCCGCCCAATCTCCGGGTCGCCCCCGGCACCCAGCCCTTTGGTGAGCTTGCTGCCCACATGGATTTTCTTGTCCGCGTTGCTCATGGCCAGCGCCTGCGCGTCGGTGTTGATGGCGATGAATTCCACGCCGCGCAGCCCCGCGGAGATCATCCGGTTCACCGCGTTGCTGCCCCCGCCGCCGACGCCCACCACCTTGATCGCCGCGTACCGGCGCAGATCGCGATCGATGTGCCCCATAACGATGGCCCCCTTGACTGCTGTCTCTACGCTACGTCGTGTTGCCCACCACATACGGAGTTGGAGAGTTAGGCTCCCTGCACCATCTCCCGCAGCCAGCCACGCATCCTGCCCAGAATCCCGGCGCCGTTGGTAGCGTGGACCGGCTGCGGTCCACCGTGGCGGACGCCGTACTGCACGAGCCCTACGGCCGTGGCGTAAATGGGACTGGCCACCGCATCGATGAGCCCGCCGACCTGCTCCGGCACTCCGACGCGCGCCGGCAACTCCAGCTTCTCGCTGACGTATTTGGCGATCCCCCTCAGCAGCGCGGTCCCACCGGTAAGCACGATCCCGGCCGGCACGAGGTGGCCGTAGCCGCTGCGCTTGATGTGCAGCCGCAGCAGGCTGCAGATCTCCTGCAACCGCGGCTCGATGATCTCGCAGAGCACCTTGCGGGGGAGGATTCTGGGCTCGCGATCGCCGACATTGAACACCTCGATCAGCTCGCCCTCGTGCACGTCGGCCACCGATGCCGCGCCGTGGCGGATCTTGAGCTTTTCCGCCTCCGCCACCGGCGTCCGCAGCCCCACGGCGACGTCGCTGGTGAGGTGATGACCTCCCACGGGCAGGATGGCCGTGTGACACAGACCGCCGCCGGCGAAGACTCCCACGCTGGTGGTCCCCCCACCGATGTCGGCGAGCACCACGCCCAGTTCCCGCTCCGCCTGCGTCAGCACCGCTTCGGCGGACGCCAGAGGCTCCAGGACCAGTTCTTCCAGCTCCAGCCCTGCGCGCTGCACGCATTTCAGCAGGTTCGCCAGGACGGTGGACGTGCCGGTGACGATGTGCGCGTCTACTTCGAGCCGGGAGCCGTACATGCCGATCGGATTGCGCACGCCGTCGTGCCCATCCACCACGAAGCCGCGCGGCAGCATGTGCACGATCTCCCGGTCCGCCGCGGGCAGTGCGGCCATGCGGGCCGCCTCAATCACCCGGTCCACATCGGCGGAAGAGATCTCGTGGTCCCCGCGGCTGACGGCGATCACCCCGCGGGAATTGGTGGAGGTGATGTGCTCGCCCGAGACGCCCACATACAGCACGGAGATCGTCATGCCGGCCATGCGTTCGGTACGCTCGACCGCGTCTTCGATGGCGCGGGTGGTGGCGTCGATGTCGATGACCACCCCCTTGCGCATGCCGGAGGACGGGGTGCTGCCGACGCCGGCGATGTGCACCTCGCCGTCCTCATCCGCCTCGCCGACGACCGCGCAGACCTTGGTGGTCCCGATGTCCAACCCGACGACGTGTTGCCTGCGCAACATCACCGCTCCTGGGACCTGCTATATCTAGTAGCCCGTGTCGAAGTTTTCCCCCATATCTTGTAGCAGGATTCCACGCTCAATGTCGCACTCCTCCCCGCGAGGGCGGGGCGCCCTGTTTGAGGATCACGCTGCCTGCGAAACGCAGATCGACGTATCGCACGCCCAGCCCCTGGCGGCGAATGGCGGATAACACCTGTGGCAGCGATACGATGCGGCCAATCAGACCCGGCGGCGCCCCCAGCAGCACTGTGACGTCATCGACCGTCGTGAGCATGACCGATCCCGCCCGATCCACCCGCAGGCGCAGGCCGCGCGTGACCTCGCCCTCGGGCAGCGCCGCCAGAACCCGCATGGCGTCCAACAGGGAAGCCGAGGGGATGCGGTCGCCGATCCGGACCCAGCGCAGCGCTGGGCCGTCGGCGACGACCACCGGCACCGGCGGCGTGCCGTGGACCACGGCCAGCGCCACCCCGGTCTGATCCAGCAGGAGATGGCCATCGCGGTACGGGAGGGCCGCGTACGGCACGCGTTCCTGAATACGGATGATCACACGCCCGGCGGGCGACACGTCAAGCCGGGCCGCGGCCACCCACGGGTGCTGCGTCAGATGCTCCACGACACGCGCGGCGTCAACCGTGACGAGTCGCTGCCCCACCCGCAGGCCGCTGCGGGCGAGAATGTCGTCTGTGGACACGCGGCTCGTGCCGGTAATCATGATGTCCGACACGGTCAAGAAGGAGGATTGCAGGAATGCCGCGGCAGCCAGCAGCATCGCCATCACCGCCGCAAAGCGGAGCAGCTGGAGGCCAGGTGCAGGAGGGTGGGCGACCTGCGGGCGGTCGCGGACCGGTGGACTCAGGGGGTACGCTGCGACGTGTGTGTGTGTCATGCGCTGCGACGAAGGAGCGTTGAATGTATCGACGGTATGCTGGTTTCGCTGTTTACCCTACTCGAAATTCTCCCAACAGTTTGATCTCAGGTTCCAGCTCGACCCCGAACTTCTCCGCGACCAGCGCGTTTACCTTGTGCATCAGGGCCAGCACGTCGGCCGCGGACGCCTCTCCGGTGTTCACGATGTAATTGGCATGAATCTCGGACACCTGGGCCGCCCCAACCTGCAACCCCTTGCCGCCGGCGAGGTCGATCAGCCGGCCGGCGTGGTCCCCCGCGGGATTGCGGAAGATGCAGCCGGAGCTGGGGGGGCCGATCGGCTGAGTGGCGGCGCGATGCGCCAGCCACTCGTCGGTGCGCCGCCTAACCACGTCGGGCGTGCTGCGCTGCAGCTGCAACGTCGCTTCCATCACCACCGCCGCGCGCTGCTGCAGGACACTCGTCCGGTACGCGTAGCCCAGCGTGGCCGGGGTCATCGTGTGCTCGCCGTCGGGCATCAGTACGCGCGCGGAGGCCACGATCTCAGCCATGGCATGTCCATGCGCACCCGCATTCATCACCACGGCTCCTCCCAGCGACGCTGGGATGCCGGCAGCGAATTCCAGTCCAGCCAGCCCCTGCCCCGCCGCCGCGCGCGCCAGATGCGGGAGCCCTGCGCCGGCCATCGCCGTGATGCGGTCCCCGTCCAGCGTGATCCGGTCCAGCCCTTTCCCGATCTTTAGCACGATGCCGCGGATCCCCTGATCGGAGATCAGCACATTGCTGCCCTGCCCCAGCACCGCAAACGGCACGCGCTCCGCGAACAGCCAGCTGGCGACGGCCCGCACCTCCTCACGCGAGCGCGGCACCACCAGCAGGTCTGCCGGGCCACCGATTCGAAACGAGACATGCTTCCGCAGCGGCTCGTGTTCGCGCACCTCGTGGCAGAGGCGCCCCAATGCGCGCACGACGTCGGCGTGCCCGGCGGGTTTGGTCGTCACTTGCGTGCTCCACCCTTTGTCCGCGTCCGCGCGCGCCGCCCCGAGTCTGCGTGGGGGTTCCCGCGTTCCCGCGCTCCGCCCCGGGCCCCCGAAGGGGGCGTGGGGAGTCCCGACTCCTGCCCCTTCAGCGCCGTCACCAGTTCCTCAGCGGTCTTCCAGATGTCGCCGGCGCCCAGGGTGAGAACGAGATCACCGGACCGCAGCACGGGCAGCAGGTGTTTGACCACGCGCGCTTGCTCGGCAATGAATGTCACCGGGCGATGCGGCCGCACCGCATCCACGATCAGCGCGGCGCTGACACCGGGAATCGGCTGCTCGTCGGCGGGATAGATGTCGGTGACAATCAGATGGTCGCAATCTCCGAACGCCGTGGCGAAACGCCGGTACGTGGTCTGAGTGCGGGTATAGCGATGCGGCTGAAACACCGCGATGATGCGCCGGTCCGGCCAGGACTCCCTGGCGGCGCGCAGGACCGCGGCAACCTTGATCGGGTTGTGGGCGTAGTCATCCACGACCATGATGCCACCCACCTCACCGCGGACGGCAAAACGGCGGCTCACGCCGCGGAAGCTCTCCAGCGCCGGGGCCACCTGCGCGAAGTTCAAGCCTAGTTCCAGCGCGACCGCCGTCGCCGCCAGCGCATTGAGCACGTTGTAGCGGCCGGGGACGTTCAGCACGATGGGTCCCAGACTGATCCCGTCGCGCCGGATCGTGCATCGCGTTTGGCGGCCGGCGAGACCCTGGAGCGTGGCCGAGTAGCGGGCCGACGCGGTCAGGCCGTACGTGATGGTGCGGGCCGAGACGCGGGACAGGAGGTCCCGCACGTGCCGGTGATCGGTGCACAGCACCGCGAATCCGTCGGCAGGCAGCGCGGCGAGGAATTCGGTGAATGTCTGCGTCAGGCGCTCCGGCGTCCGATAGTAGTCCCGGTGGTCGGTGGTATCCAGGCTGGTGACCACCGCCGCCGATGGACGCACAAACAGGAGCGACCCGTCGGATTCGTCCACCTCTGCCACCAGGTACCGGCCGCGGCCCACGCGGACGTTGCCGTCCAGCCCTTCCACGTCGGCGCCGATCAGGGCGGTGGGGTCGAGCCCGCCGGCCGCCAGCACATGTGCCGTCATCGCGGCCGTGGTCGTCTTGCCGTGCGTCCCGACCACGGCGATGCCGAACCCTTCGGCCAGGATCTGCCCCAACACCTGGGCACGATGATGCACCGGCAGCCCTTGGTGTCGCGCCGTGACCATCTCCACGTTGAGTTCCGGGACGGCGCGCGAGGCCACCACCACGTCCACGTCGGCCAGATGGCCGGGATCATGACCGAGGTACACGGTCGCACCCAGCGCCGCGAGGCGCCGGGTCGCCTCCGAGGCGCGCAGATCGGAACCGCTGACGCGGTACCCGCGGGCCAGCAAGATGTGCGCGATAGCGCTCATCCCTGCTCCGCCGATGCCGATGAAGTGGACGCGCGCGTTGCGATCGATCACGAGGATCCCTTTTCTGCGGCGGCGATCACCAGTTCCGCCACGTGCCGCGCCGCCTGCGGCCGGCCCAGCTGCCGGCTGGCGACCGCCATGGCGTGGAGCCGCGCCGGGTCTGCGTGCAGGGCGCCGACCGCCTGCGCCAGGCGGAGGCCACTCAGCTCGCGGTCGGGCACAACCATCGCTGCTCCGGCTGACTCCAGCAGTCGGGCGTTGGCATCCTGATGCCCCTCCGCCGCATACGGATAGGGCACGGCGATCGCGGGCAGTCCGTTGGCGGTGACCTCCGCGAGCGTCCCGGCGCCCGCACGACACACCACCAGGTCTGCGCAAGCATAGGCATCGCCCATTTCCTCAATGTACGGGACCGCAACGTAACGCAGACTTCCCCCGAGCGATCCCAGGCGCATGCGGACCCACTCCTCATGCTCTTGCCCCGTCTGATGCAGAATCTGGACATCCCGCTCTCCGTTGAGCCGCTCGGCCATGCCCATGACGTGCGCGTTGAGATTGCGGGCGCCCTGGCTGCCGCCCAAGACCAGGATGGTGAGTTGACGGTCCCCCAGCCCGAAGCGCTGCCATCCCCGCGCGCGGTCCCCCCCCAACGCCCCGGTGCGCACGGGAACGCCGGTCACCACCGTCGCGCGCCCGAACCGCGCGGCCACACGTTCATGCGGCACCGAAATAATCTGCGCCCATCGGGCCAGGATGCGGTTCGCCACGCCAGGATACAGATTCTGCTCCTGGACCACCAGCGGAATCTTCAAGACTGCCGCGGCCGCCCCGACCGGCGCGGCCGCATAGCCCCCCGTGGCGACGACCACTTGGGGCCGCCATCGCTGCAACAGTGCGAGCGCCTGCGCGGTGCCGGCTGCCGTCAGCATCATCGCCCACGGAAGCGTCCACGACAGCCGTCTCGGCCATGGCCGAGCGGCGACGCGATGGAATGGCCAGCCGGCGCGCGGCACGACCCGCCGCTCCACGCCGGTGCCGCCGACAAACAAGACCTCTGTCTGAGGCTGCAGGGCGACCAGGGCCTCGGCGATGGCCAACCCCGGGTACACGTGGCCCCCGGTACCGCCCCCCGCGATCACGACGCGCACCAAAGATCACCAACTGACGGGAATGGGGGAACGGGGGAACGGGGGAACGCGGAAATTCGCCAAACAACCCACGTCCCATCGATTCGCTTGCCCGTGTGGTCGGCTCAACGCATTCCCATGTTCCCGCGTTCCCGCGATCCCGCGCTCCGCCCCGAGCCGGCGAAGCCGGCGTGGGGGCTCCCGCAGTATTGTGAAATGTTCAGCACAATCCCCATTCCCATCATCGCAAAGAGCAGCGATGATCCGCCGAAGCTGACAAACGGCAGCGGGACGCCGGTAATGGGCAGGACGCCGGTGGTCACCCCGATGTTGATGATGGCTTGCAGGACGATCATCAGGGTGATGCCCCCCGCCACCAGGCTGCCGTACCGATCGGGCGCCTCGCGCGCGATGCGCAGGCCCCGCACGGCCAGGATACCAAACAACACCAGCACCGCCACCGTCCCGATCAGACCGAGTTCTTCCCCGAGGATCGCGAAGATGAAGTCCGTGTGGCGCTCGGGGAGGTAAAAGAACTTCTGCCGGCTCTCCCCCAGCCCCAGGCCGAGCACCCCCCCCGATCCCAGTGCCAGCAGGGACTGGATAATGTGAAAGCCCGCGCCCTGAGGGTCGCGCCAGGGATCCAGAAATGCCAGCAGACGTTGCCGCCGGTATTCCTCGCCCAGCGCCGCCACCGTCAGCAGGGGGATGCTGGCCATGCTCAGCCCCAGCAGGTGGACCAGGCGCACGCCCCCGATGAAAAACACCGCGGCGGCAAGCAGCGCGACCAGCAGCGAGGTCCCCATGTCCGGCTGCAGCAGGATCAGACCGGAGATCAGCGTCGTGACGAGCAGTGGCGACGATACTGCGCGGGGGTCACCCAGCCCAGGGCCGCGTTTGGTCAGGACGTGAGCCAGGTACAGCGCCAACGCCAGCTTGGCACCTTCGGCCGGCTGGAACGCGAACGGCCCAGCCAGGACAATCCAGCGCCGGGCCCCCCCGGCCACCCGGCCGATGCCCGGCATCAGCACGAGCGTCAGCGAAAGGATCGCCATGATCAGGAGCCACGGCGTCAGCCGGCGCAGGCGCGCATACTGCGTGCGCTGCATGATCAGCAGCGCCATCATGCCCAAACCTGCCCACGCCACCTGCCGCTTGAAAAAGAATGCACCATCTCCGTAACGGTCTTGGGCCACGATCGCGCTGGCGCTATACACCATCACCACGCCGGTGGCCACCAGCGCAACCACGGCGCAGAACAGCCACGAATCTGGTGCTCGCTTCGGGACGATGTCCATCGCGCTCCAAGGTGTGTCGTTGAGTCCGATGAGTCGCTGCGATGTCTGCGTGAAGGCTCGCTAGCGCCCTGCCGCCCGCTCACCTCCACCGGTCGTCCGGACATCCGTCCGTGCGTAGTAGATGTTGCGTCCCCCCTCAGGAAGTTCCTGCGCTGCCATCTCTGACCACCAGTTGGGCATAGCGGTCACCGCGTTCCCGGTAGTCGCGGAACTGGTCGAAGCTTTCACAGCCGGGGGAGAGCAACACCGCATCCCCGGACCGTGCCATCCGCTTGGCCTCCGCGACGGCCCGCTCCAGCGTTCCCACGGCAGACACCGGTAACCCCGCCAGAGCCTCCTGCAACTGCGGCGCGGTCGCGCCGATGAGCAGCACGCCCTTCACCGGGGACGCCTGCAGCGCTGTGCGCATGGAGGCAAAATCGGCGGCGGTGGCATTGGGACGCGCGCCGCCGGCGATCAGCACGAAGGGCCGGTCCATGCTGGCAATCGCCGCCGCGGCAGCGGTCGGATTGGTGGCCAGGGAATCCTCGTAGTACCGCACCCCGCCGGCGTCGGCCACGAGGCGGAAGCGATATGGCAACCCGCGGAACGCTGACAGCGCCTCCACCATCGCCCCCGCCGACGCGCCGGCCAGAGCGGCGGCCAGGCAGGCGGCGAGCGCGTTTTCAACGGTGTGCGCGCCGGGCAGCTGCACTGCACCGAGCGGGATCACCTGCTGCAGGCGGCCGCGGGTGATTACGATGGCGTTGCCGTCAAGGGCCGCCCCCTCGCTCACTGCGTGGGTGCGGCTGAACAGATACGGATGGGGGCAGTCGCTGGCCATGGCCTGCGTGTACGGGTTGTCGGCATTCAGCACCGCCAGATCGTCCCGGCCCTGGTGCTTAATGATGGTGCGTTTGACCTCGATGTACGCGTTCATCGTGCCGTGATCGTCGAGGTGGTGCGGGACGATATTGGTGATCACGGCAATGCGCGGGCTGTAGGGGAGGTCAATCAGTTGCCGGTTGCTGAGCTCCAGCACCAGCCAGTCCTGCGGGGCCAACTCGTCGGCGTAGTACAACATGGGGACATGCGAGCGGTCGTTCCCGGAGAAGAACGCCCGCAGCCCGCTGCGCACGAGCATTTGATGGATCAGGTACGCCACCGTGAACTTGCCGTTGGTGCCGGTGACGCCCACGATCGGGCACGGGCTGACCTCGAAGAACAGGTGGGTCATCGAGGAGAACCGCGTGCCGCGCTCCTGTAATCGCTGCAGCGGCGCGTTGACCGGATATCTGAACCATGACTGGGGCACGAAGACGACGTCGGCCCGATCGATGCCGTCCAGGTAGCGGTCGGCCCAGCGGATCTGGATGGGGTGGCTGCGGACCCGCCGGGCGGCGGGCTCGCGCTGGTCCGCGGGCAGCCACTGATGGGTGCGGGTGAATTCGGCTGCGAAGTCGTCGGGCCTGTGCACGTCGTGGGCCGTGATGCCGGTCACGCCCCTCCCCACCAGGAAGTCGACAACCGCCGCGCCCTCGGTGCCGGCCAGGCCGACGACGTGAATGTTCTTTCCTTTAAGATTCTGGATGACGTCGTGGACGCTCATCTCTAGAAGACCATTGTCAGTCCGAGCAGCGCAGCAAACACGGCGATGATCCACAGTCGTGTCACCGTCTGCGTCTCCGTCCACCCAGAGAGTTCGAAGTGATGATGCAGCGGGCTCATCCGGAAAATCCGCCGGCCCCCGGTGGCTTTGAAGTACACCACCTGCAGCAAGACCGAGGCGGCCTCCAGGACAAAGACGAGCCCGATCACGAGGAGCAGCCATTCGGTCTGGGTGACGATCGCCATCCCGGCGAGAGCGGCACCGAGCGCGTTGGACCCGGTGTCGCCCATGAAGACCGCAGCGGGATAGGCGTTGAACCAGACAAATCCCGCGCAGGCGCCCGCCACGGCAGCCGCCAGCGCCGCGACCTCGGGCCACCCCGTCTTCACCGCCACCACCGCATAGGCTCCTGAGGCAATCGCCACGGTGCCGGCCGCGAGGCCATCGAGCCCATCGGTGAGGTTGACCGCGTTGGTGAATCCGACGACATACAGAATGGCCACGACGACATACGCCCAGCCAAGCTGCACCGGGCCGAGACCCGGGAGGATCAGCGCGGTCCCCAACTCCGGCCGCCGCATGACATACACCGCCAGACACGTGGCCAGGATCCCTTGCACCGCCAGCCGTTCTCTCGCCCGCAGACCGAGGTTTCGGCGGTACCGGATGGCCAGAGCGTCGTCCAGAGCTCCCACGGCACCGTACGCGACCATCGCCAGGAGCGGCAGCAACAGGCGCCACCCGGCTTGGGGAGTGGCCAGCACGGCAGCGATCGCGGCCGGGGGGATCAGGAGGAGCCCGCCCATCGTGGGGGTCCCCGCCTTTCCGCGGTGCTGGGTGGGCGCTTCTTCCCGAATCCGCTGAGCAACATGGGAACGCGCGAGTAGCGGGATCCCCCACCGGCAGAACAATAGCGTGAGGACAGCGGCCAGAATCGCGGCGAGGACGATTCGCTCGATCATGTCTGCGCCAGCGCTGCAACGATTCTCTCCATCTGCAGGACGCGCGACCCTTTGATCAACACCACGTCTCCCGCCCGCAGGATGGTGCGGAGCCGGGTGGTGGCCTCTTCGATGGTCGGGACATGCTCGATGCAGCCGGGGGCGACGCCGGCTGCCGCCGCACCCTCGCCGATGACCTCGGCGCCTGGGCCAACAGTCAGCACCAGCGCAATCTTCCGGTGCGCCAGATCACGCCCCACGTCCCTGTGCAGCTGGGGGGAACCGGCACCGAGTTCCCGCATCTCCCCCAACGCGACGACCAGCCGGCGTCCCTGGCCAACGTGCTCGAGGACATCCAGCGCCGCGCGCACCGACGCGGGGCTGGAGTTGTACGTATCATTGATCACCAGCACGGTGCCCAGCTGGACCGGCTGGAGGCGCTTGGCCGGCGGCGTCCATTCGGCCATGGCGGCGACGATGGCGTCGAGATCCATTCCCAACTCGAGCCCCACGGCGGTCGCGGCAAGCGCGTTGGCTACGTTGTGCTGGCCCCAGGCAGGCAGGCGCGCTTCCGCGCGCTTCGGGCCGGCGAGGACACGGAACGCCATGCCCGCGGGTTCGAAACGGATTTGATCCGCCCGCACGTCCGCCGGGCCGGCCAGCCCGTACGTCACCACGCGTCCCCGGCACAGACGCGCCAGTCCACCGACCAGTTCATCATCGCGATTCAGGATGGCCGCGCCGTCATCCGGGAGACCGGCCACCAGCTCGCCCTTGGCCCGCGCGACATTCTCTCGGCTGCCCAGGTACTCGAGGTGCACGTCGCTGATGCAGGTCACCACGCCGACCGAGGGGGCGGCCATCGCGACCAGCTCCGTAATTTGGCCCAAGCCCCTCATCGCCATCTCGATCACCGCGACCTGGTGCTGCGGCCCCAGGCCCAGCAGCGTCAGCGGCACGCCGATTTCCGCGTTCCAGACTTCTGCCGTGGAGGCGACGGTGAATGCCCTGGCCAGCACTGCCGCGCACAACTTCGTGGTCGTCGTCTTGCCGACGCTCCCCGTGACTCCGACGACCGTGACCGTGAGCGTACGGCGGTAGGCACGCGCGATCTGGCCCAGCGCGCGCAACGGGTCATCCACGCGGATCACCACCGCACCGGACGGGAGACCGTTGGTTGGCCGCGTGGTCAGGGCGGCCGCAGCGCCTCGCTGGAACGCGTCGGCAATGAAATCGTGGCCATCGGCCCGCGGTCCGCGCAGAGGGACGAAGAGGTCGCCGGCTTGCAGGGTGCGGGTGTCGGTGCTGATGCCGGAAATGACGGGCTTCGGGTCTCTGGCTCCGGGCCTCGTCACAACGAGGCCTCCGGTCGCATTCACGATGTCATTGAGGGTAAACTTCATCGGCGTTCTTCTCTCGGTGCCTGTAAGTTCCGCAATGCCTCCCGCGCCACCACGCGATCATCGAACGGATGCTTCACACCATGGATTTCCTGATACGGTTCATGCCCTTTGCCCGCGATCAAGACGACATCGCCCGGCCGCACGAGTTCTATGGCCCGTGAGATGGCCTTCCTGCGGTCGGGTTCCACCTCAATTTGTGCCTTGGATGGCTGGTTTCGGATCCCGGATCCCGGATCCCGGATCCCGGTCAGGATCTCCTCAATGATCGCCGTGGGCTCTTCACTGCGTGGGTTATCCGAGGTGACAATGGCGACGTCGGCGAGTTGGGCCGCGATCCTCCCCATCACCGGCCGCTTCGTGCGGTCCCGGTCCCCCCCACAGCCGAAGACGACCAGCGTCCGGCCGCTGGCGAACGAACGCGCCGCCTGGAGCACATTCTCCAATCCGTCCGGCGTGTGCGCGTAGTCCACGATCACGGCAAAAGATTGTCCTTCGTCCACAGCCTCAAACCGCCCCGGCACCCCGGCAAATCCTTCCAGGGCCTGTCCGATCACATCGAGGGCAATCTGCTGGGCATCCGCGGCGGCGATGGCGGCCAGGGCGTTGTAGACGTTGAACCGGCCGTGCAGCCGCAGCCGTACCGGGAGCCGTCCGCGGGGCGTGACCGCCATAAACTCACTTCCGCCGAGGTGCAGGCGCACGCGTTCGGCGCGCACATCGGCGCGGCTGGTGAGTCCGTAGGTGACGACCGGCGCGCGGCTAGATGCGGCCATGGCGGAGGCGCTGGGATCGTCGACGTTGATCGTGGCGTTCCCATCCGCATCCACCATCTCGAAGAGCGTGCGCTTGGCCGCGCGGTAGGCGTCCAGCGTCTTGTGGAAATCCAGATGGTCCTGGGTCAGATTGGTAAACACGGCCGCGCGGAACCGGCACCCGTCCACGCGGTGCAGGGCGAGAGCGTGTGAGGCGACCTCCATCATGACGCAGTCAAGATGCTGGTCTGCCATCTGACGCAGGATACGCTGGAGGTCCGGCGCCTCGGGCGTGGTGCGATCGAGCGGGGTCGTGCGCGCACCGACCTTCACCCCAAGGGTGCCGACCACCCCCGTGCGCCGTCCGGCCCGGGCCAGCACCGCATCGAGGAGATACGCGGTCGTGCCTTTCCCGTTTGTCCCGGTGATGCCGATGAGCGAGAACGCGCGGGACGGCTCGCCGAAGAAGGCGCAGCTGAGGGAGGCCAGGGCGATGCGGGAGTCGGCGACCACGACCTGTGTCACACCTGGGGGCACCTCCGTCGGTCGCTGCACAACCACCGCCGCGGCGCCACGGGCGATCGCCTCCGACACGAACGCATGCCCGTCGTGCTGCAGGCCTGGAATGGCCACGAAAAGCCCGCCGGACCGGACCGCTTTGGAATGGTAGGCGATATCAGCGATCGGGGTCGCCGTTGAGCCGACGACCCGTGTCGTTGGAAGACCGCGCAGCAACTCGCCGAGGGTCATCATCGTGGGTCTCAACGTCATTATACAGAGAGGCACTCACCCCTCACCCTGCACCCTCTCCCGTGGGGAGAGGGGAAAGAGGATTAGGCCGCCTAACGGCAGCCTCCCACCATTATCGCGTGCCTGCGGCCGCCGGGAGGCGCGGTGCGCTGCCTGATGGCGTCGACGACGGAACCAGGGGGGGCACGCGCAGGTACCACAACACCTGCGACGCGAGTTGCCGGAACACCGGGGCCGCCACCTCGCCGCCGGAGTACGCTCCGCGCGGTTCGTCCAGCGCGACGAGCACCGCCAGGCGAGGATTGGGAATGGGGACGATCCCCAGAAAGGACGCCACATAGCGGTCGGGGTCATACCCTCCCCGGCGGGCGGGCTTTTGCGCCGTAGCCGTCTTGCCGGCGACCGTGTAGCCGTCGATGCGCGCCTGAGTGCCGGTGCCGCTCGTGGTCGTCCCCACCATCATCTGCAGCACCGCGGCGGCGGTTTCGGGTCTGATCACACGGCCCACCACCTGACGTCCGACCGCCTCGGTCAGCCGGCCCTGGTGGTCGCGCACGGCGCGCACGATGTAAGGGCGGAGCATCGTGCCGTCGTTCACGAGGGCCGTGGCCGCGGTCAGCATCTGGATGGCTGTCGTGGATACGCCCTGGCCGAACGAGATCGTCTGCAGGCCAGGCCCCCGCCACGCGGACGGTGGAGGCACGATTCCGGCCGACTCGCCCGGCAGATCGATCCCGATCGGCTGGCCGAACCCGAAGGCGCGAATATAATGGAAGAACTGCGCTTTGCCCAGCCTCGTGCCGACCTGCGCCGCGCCGATATTGCAGGAGTTCTTTACAATCTCGCCCATCGTCTGCCACCCGTGCCGTCTCCCGCCGGCATCGCGCAGCACCGTTCCTCCCGGTGCCGGCAGCGATCCACCGCAGAAGAAGTGCTCGGTTGGGGGCACGACGCCGGAATCCAACGCCGCGGCCATCAAGAAGATCTTGAACGTGGAACCGGGCTCCTGCGCCTCAGCCACCGGCCGGTTGATCCAGCGCCGGGCGTCCAGATCTGGGCCGGCGTTGGGGTTGAAGGAGGGGACGGTCGCCATCGCCAGGATCTCGCCGGTGATCGGATCCATGACCACCGCCCACCCGCCCTTCGCGACGGTGCGCTCGACGGCAGCGCTCAGCTCGCGCTCGGCGATGTGCTGAATCACCTGATCGATCGTCAGCTGGATGTCTTGCCCATCCTGTGGCGTGCCCAGCACCTGCTGGGTCTCCACCATCACACGGCCCAACCCGTCGCGCGCCGCGATGGCGCGCCCGATGGTGCCATGCAGGACATGCTCGTAAGAGAGCTCCACCCCGGTAAGCCCTTGATTGTCGATTCCCGCAAACCCGATCACCTGGGCGGCAAGGGGGCCGTTCGGATAGGCACGCTTGTCCTCGGTGAGAAACCCGATCTGGTCTGCCATCCCCGGGGCGCGCACGCGGGCAACCATCTGCGGGCTCACTTTGCGGGCCAGCCAGGCGAAGTGCCGGCCCGTGGCCAGCCGACGTCTCACCTCATCCACACGCTGGCGCAGCAGCGGGGCCACGCGCGCCGCGAACGCCTGGCGATCGGCAATCGCGCTGGGCACGGCGTAGATCGATGTGGCCTCAACGTTGATCGCCAGGGGGCGGCCACGCCGATCAAGGATCAGGCCGCGGTGAGGTTCGATCGCGATCACTTCCATCTGCTGGCGCTGGGCCAAGTGTTGCAAGCGCCCGCCCTGGATCACCTGCACCTGGGCCAGCCGCAGCGCGAGCACGGACAGTGCCACACAGACCACGCCTGTCATGACCATCGTGCGGCGGCGAATCACGGTCCGGTGCTCAGTCAGAAGGTCGGCGCGCGTCTGGAACCATCCCGGGACAGGACGGCTCGGCCGTCTGCGGAACAATCGACCAGCGCGACGGGGGTTAGAGCGCCGGCGTGTCCCGCGCGACGGGAGGCGCACCCGTGCTCACTGCGAGGGTTCGCCCGCGGCCGCCTCGCTGCGAATGAACCAGGCGGCGAGGCGATCCCAGGCCGATGGAGAGGGACCGGCGATCGCGCGGGTGGGGGTGGTGATCGGCAGTGCCGCCACCTGCTGCGGCCGCGGGGTCAGCATCCCCAGGTCCGCCCGGGCGATGCGTTCGATCCGGTCCGGCGCACGCAGCGCTGAAGCGGTGGCGACCAGCCGGGCATGTTCGGCCTCGAGCTCCTCGACCTGCTGTCGCAAGCCCAGGATGACGTATCCGGTGCGCGCGGCCGCAGTGCGCTGGGAGACGAGCGTGACGGCGGGAAGCACGGCGATGACCGCCACCGCCACAATCGTGGGGAGGGGACGGCGACGGGTCCGCCGCCGGGCCGGCTCTCGCTCAGCCGAGGGGCGGTCCGGCAACAGCACCGGATAGGTTCGTGATCGAGGTGCCAGTGCAAACATCCGCTACTCCCATGTCAGAGTTGGAGAGTTGGAGAGTTGAAAAGTTGGAGAGACGATGCTGTTATTCAACTCTCCAACTTTCCAACTCTCCAACTTGCCGTTTCGTGCTGGGGCAGGGCGCCGGGCATCGGTTGCCGGAGGTGCTCGTGAGGTGTATAGGGGAAGGTTCGGGGTGTGTGTGAAGGTGCGAAGACCGACCCCGAACGCCCCAGCCCCAACTCTCTATTCAGTTGAATCGTCTGGCATCCGTTCCGCCACGCGCAGCTTTGCGCTGCGCGCGCGGGGATTGCGCGCGATTTCTGCAGGGGTCGGCGTGATCGGCTTTTTGGTCAAGACGCGCAACCATCGCGTTTCCCCATTCGTGCAGGCGGAGGACCCGGGAGATCGGGTGCACCCACGGGAGAGGCGCAGGAGGGTGTGTTTGACGGTTCGATCTTCCAGGGAGTGGAAGGTAATGGCGCAGAGTCGACCCGCCTCCCGGAGTACCTCCGCCGCAGCTGGTATGGCGTTTTCAAGGTTCGACAGTTCGTCGTTCACCGCGATGCGTAGTGCCTGAAACGTCCTGGTGGCCGCATCAATCGTCCGCGGCCACGCCCGCCGTGGGATAGCCCGGCGGACCACCTCGGCCAGGTCCTCCGTGGTCAGGAGGGGCCGCGCCCGAACGATTGCGCGGGCGATCCGCCGTGACCACCGCTCCTCGCCGTATCGCCAGATCAGGTCGGCGAGCTCTCGCTCCGGGAGCTCATTCACCAGATCCGCCGCCCTGAGCGGCTGCCGCCCGTCCATCCGCATGTCCAGCGGTCCTGCCGCCGCGAACGAGAACCCCCGCCCTGGATCCGCGAACTGCATCATCGAGGCACCGAGATCGAACAGCACCCCGTCGACCCGGTCGAGACCCAGCGACTGGAGAACCACTTTGAGTGCCGCGAAGTTCTCGCGGATGAGCGTGACGGCCCCGCCGAACCGCTCCAGCCGCCGGGACGCCTGCTCCAGCGCCTGCTCGTCCCGATCGATCCCGATCAGCCGCCCACCTGGAACGATGCTGTCAAGGATCGCCTCGGCGTGTCCCCCTCCGCCCAGGGTGGCGTCGACATACACCCCGCCGGGCCGGGGTTGTAGCCACGTGAGCGTTTCCATCAAGAGAACCGGTACGTGCTCGATCGTCCCACCGGTTCATGCCATCACAGGCTCAGGTCTTTCAACTCAGACGCGATCGAGGTCGCCTCGGCCTGGACCCGCGCCAGGTATCGCTGCCAGTTCACCAGACTCCAAATCTCCAGGCGACTGCCCACCCCGACGACCACCGACTCGCGCTCGATCTTGGCGTACTCGCGCAGGTGCGATGGAATCGTCATCCGCCCCTGCCGGTCGAGCGCTACATCTTCCGCACTGGCCAGCACGAAGCGCACGAAGTCGCGCCGGCTGACTGACAACCCTCGCAGCTTCTTCTCGTTCCTCGCCCACTCCGCTGGCGAGTACACCGCCACGCACTCATCGAGCCCCCGCGTGACAACCACCCTGCTGCCGAGGGCGGCGCGGAATGTCTGGGGCAGGACGAGCCGCCCCTTGTCGTCCAGGGAGTAACGATGTTCGCCTCTGAACAAGCTCCCCACCATTCCCCACTTCGTTCCACCGTTATTCCACTCGTACCCTCTAACTCCTTCCATCAGACCCGCGTTTCCTGGGGAAATTGAAGAAATCTCGTCGAGGAGCAAAAACCCCTACATCGGGGGTCGGCGGGAAGACAAACTACCAGATGTGGGGGTCGCGGCTAACGCGAGAACCAGCGATGCAGTCGCGACTGTTCAAATTCCACCTTCTGCCGGTACGCGTCCGCGCTGGGTGGCGTGACCTGCACGGCAGGCGCGGGCGTGGCGAAGAAGTCGCCCTGCACCATCGACGCCTGCTCGTTGCCCGTCTCGATGAAGCAGTACCCGTGCCCGCGATATGGCGCGGGCTGTGGGCGGTGAATCAGCTCACTCGCAATCTGCGCGGCGACGACTCTGGCCTGTTCCTCGGCAAAGACGCCGGCTTTGGGCAGCGGCATGCCGTTGGCCAGCGGGATCTCCACCACATCGCCGATCGCGAAGATGCCATCGGCGGACGCACGCAGCGTCCCGGGATCCACGGCAATCCACTCCCCGCGCATCGCCAGTCCACTCTCACGCGCCACCGCCGGCGGGCGATGCGGTGGCACCCCGATGAGGAGATCGGCCGGGATCGTTGCCCCGTCAGACACCAGCGTGTGCCCGTCCACCTTGACGACTTTGCGGTTCGGTGTAAATCGAATGTCCTTGCCGGCCAGTTGCCCCTCGACCTGCGCACAGCCGGCGGTCCCGACGACCGGCAGCGACATCGGCTGCGGCGTGGACGCCTGGATCTCGATGCTGTCTCGAAGGCCCCGCTTGCGGAAGAGATCGTCCAACATCATCGCCGCTTCAAACGGGGCGGGCGGGCACTTGTACGGGCCGCCCAGCACAGCGACGAGCAGGCGTCCCTCGCGGAACGTCCGGACGCGCGCCGCCAAGCGCTCGACGTCGTCGGGATCGTAGAGGTTGAAGGCAGGAGGGCCGAAACCGGCAACCAGGTCCGGCCTCGCCTCCGCGCCAAGCGCCACGATGAGATAGTCGAACGGGATGGATCCGGCCTCGGTCCGCACCGCGCGAGTGCGGACATCGATCGCCGTCACCGCGGCGCGGTGCACCTGGATGCCTCTGGCCGCCAGCGCCTGAAGCGAGCGCGTCCCTTCCTGACGGGTCCCCCGGCCCACCAGGACCCACAATTTGCGCAGCCCCATCATGAAGACCCCGCCCCGGTCCACCAGAGTGACCTGATGCTCGGATGGCAGCGCCTGCTGCAGCTCGAGCGCCGCCGTGATGCCGCCGAACCCGCCGCCCAGAATGACGATCTTCTTACCGGCCATGGATCACCTCGAGTCCCGGGAACGCGGGATCGCGGGAACACGGGAACGCGTAACTGTCTCGATCACCGTGAATGCCGCGTTCGCCCGTTCCCGCGTTCCCCTGTTCCCGTCAGTTAGTGGAAATCGATCTCTTGTCCAACCCCTCTCTCCCGAGCACGCGTATACACGTAGTGCGCCGTGGCCACATCCTCAACGGCCATGCCCAGGGATTTGAAGAGGGTGATGTCACGCGCGCTCGTCCGCCCGGCCATGGTCCCGGCCAGCACCTCCCCGATCTCTCCCACGATGTGCGCCCGTCCAATCGCGCCCTCCTGGATCGGCAGCAGCAGATCGCCGGATTCGAGGAGCGCGCCGGCGCGCGAGTCCACGTACACGCGCGCCCGGCGGACCGCCTCCGTGTCGAGTTCGCGCCAGTCCGGGCGCGGGGCGCCCACCGCATTGATATGCGCGCCTTCGGCGAGCCACGCCCCTCGCAAGACCGGCGCCGACGCCGACGTCGCCGTCACAATGACCTCCGCCCCGCGGACGGCCTCCTCGGCTGACGCGCACGCCGTCATGGGCGCGCTGGCGTGGGGCTGCATGTCTGTGAGGAACCGCTGGACGCGGCTCGGCGTGCGGGACCACACCCGCACCTGCCGCAGCGGCCGCGCCGCCCGCATGGCCTCCAGGTGGCTGCGGGCCTGGACTCCCGCCCCGAGCACCGCCAGGATCCCTGCGTCCTTCCGGGCCAGCGCTCGCGTCGCCGCCGCCGACGTGGCGGCGGTGCGCATCTCGGTGATCAGCCGGCCATCCATCATGGACAGCAATTCCCCTGTGGCACTGTCCCACAAGAGCACCACCGCCAGGTGCGTGGGCAGATCGCGCGCCGCATTGCGCGGGTAGAAGGTCACGGCCTTCGCACCCATCGTCTCCGGGATCCCCGGCCCCGGGCCGGGACGGCCGGCGCGCAGATGGGCCGGCATGAGCCCGAGGTAGCCGGCATGAGGCTCCACCACCATGGCCAGCCGCACGGGCTGGGCCACCCCGCCGGTGGAATAGGCACGCAACGCCTCCTCCATCAGGGGGATCAGCGCCTCCATCGAGAGCAACGCCCGCACATCTGTCTCGCGCAGCAGCAGCATGACAGGCCGGACCCGGGCTACTCTTTCAGGGCGCCGGTGAGGCCGGCGACGTAATGTTCCACGAAGAACGAATAAATGAGTGCCACCGGGACCGACCCCAGCAGGGCCCCGGCCATCAGCGGCCCCCATTGGAAGACGTCGCCGGTGATGAGCTCGGTGGCCAATCCGACGGGAATCGTCTTCGATCCCGTGGAGGACAGGAAGACGAGCGCGTAGAGGTACTCGTTCCAGGACAACGTGAAGGAGAAGATCAACGCCGACAGGATCCCCGGCAGCGCCAGCGGCAGCAGGATGTGACGGAGCACCTGAACCCGCGTAGCGCCGTCGATGCGCGCGCAATCTTCGAGCTCGACCGGAATCGACTTGAAATAGCCCATCAGCAGCCAGGTGGCAAACGGAATAAGAAACGTCGGGTAAGTGAGAATCAGCGCGGCCGGGCGATCCCACAACCCGAGCTCGTTGATGATGCGCGCCAGCGGGATGAAGAGGATGACCGGCGGCACCAGGTAGCTCAGGAAGATCGCCACCCCGATCACCCCCGAGCCGCGAAAGCGCAGGCGCTGCACCGCATAGGCCGCGAACACGGCGCACGACAGCGCGAGTACGGTGGCCCCCAGGGCGATGAGCATCGTGTTCTGCAGCCAGGGAGCGAAGTGGGTGGCGAACAGCAGCTTCTGGAAATGCTGCAGCGTGGGATGCGACGTCCACAACTGGTTCAACGACAAATTGTACAGCTCTTTGTTCGGCCGCACCGCGGTCACCAGCATCCAGTAGAAGGGAAAGAGCAGCAGCACCAGAAACGCCCACAGCGGCAGGTAGAAGGTCAGCGTAGAGGTCAGAGCCGACCGGCGCATCATTCCCTCCGCAGGTAGTGGAAGCTCACCATCACAGCCCCGACCAGCACCGGCAGCACGAACGCGGAGATCGCCGCCCCTTCCCCGATGAATCCGCCCTGGATCGCGCGCTGATACGCCAGCGTGCCGAACAGATGCGTGGCATTGGCCGGCCCCCCGTGGGTGATGATCCAGATCAGCTGGAAGTCGCCCACCGTCATGATGGTGGAGAAGACGGTCACCACGACGGTCAGCGGCAACAGTACCGGCCAGGTGACGAACCAGAATTTCTGCCACGTGCCGGCGCCGTCAATCGCCGCGGCTTCGTACAGGGTGGGGCTGACGGTTTGCAGCCCTGCCAGCAGGCCGATGGCAAAGAAGGGGATCCCGCGCCAGATGTTGGCAGCGATGAGCGACGCCCGCGCGAGGTTCGGATCCCCAAGATAGTTGATAAACCCATGCAGCAGCCCGATCCGCCGGAGGGCCCAGGTGATGATGCTGAACGTCGGATCGTAGATCCAGTAGAACACCAGCGCCGAGAGGGACGTCGGCACGATCCATGGCAGCAGCATGATCGCGCGCACGATGCGCTTGCCGCGGAATTCGCGGTTGACCAGCAGCGCGAGGAGGAAACCCAGCACCAGTTTGCAGACGACCGCCGCCGCGGCGTAGAGTGTGGTATTCAGCACCACCACGCGGAAGACGGAGTCGCCGAGCAGGTAGCGGAAGTTCCCCAGGCCGACAAACCGGCCGGCCTGCCCGATCGTCGCGTTGGTGAAGCTGAGCCACACCCCCAACCCGAAGGGGTAGGCGAGGAAGATGGCCAGGATGAGCAGCGCCGGGGTTACCATCATCACCCCCAGCGCGTGATGATTCTCCAGGACGCGGCCGACGAGACCGGCGGGCCGGACGACACGGGCAGCGGTCGTGACCTGAACGCTTGGCATTAGCCCCTCGTGAGCTTGACCCCCTCACCCTTGGTCCCTCTCCCTCCAGGGAGAGGGGAATGAGGATGGGCCCTGCCGGGCCCTCGCTTATCCCTCATAGATGCGCTTCAAGCGCGCTTCAGCCGCCAGGATCGCGTCGCGCACGCTGCGCCGGCCGGTGAGCGCATCGGCCACCATGTCCACGATGACAAATTCCGACAATGCCCGCGCAGACTTCGGCCCGGGCGTCCCCTGATAGGAATGCGGAAGCATCCGCGCCACGGCATCGCGGAAGGGCACGGCCTTCGGGTCAGAGCGCCACACCGCCAGATTGGTGAACGCGCGCAGGGGGTGGCTGACGTACCCCAGCATCGCGTTGATCCATCGCGGATACTGCGGATCCTCCATCATGAAACGCAAGAACTCCTTGGCGGCATTCGGGTACCTGGTGTACTTAAAGATGTACGCCTGACTGAACGAATGGAGCTCGGTCGGCCGCCCCGCCGGTCCCTGCGGGTAGACGGCATGGTTCATATCGGCGGCGACCTCGGGAAAATCGTTCTTCGCCGCAAAGTAGATGCTGATCCCGTTGTTGGTCAGCGCGACCTCCCCGGCGAGGAACGCTCGGTTGTTGTTGGGATCGAGCCATCCCGCCACGCCGGGAATCATCGTCTCGAAGAGCTGCCGTCCATACTCCAGGGCATTGACCGTCTCGGGCGCGTTGAGCGTGATCGTCGTGTTGTCCGGCCCCACGGCATGAGCGCCAAACGTCCACAGCAGCCAGTGACACCACGAGTTGGCATCGCCCACGGCCTTTCCCAGTGCAAACCCCGTGGGATGCCCCCGGGATTTGAGGGACCGGCAAAGGCGTAGAAACTCATCCGTCGTCTTCGGAAACTTGGCCGGATCAGGGTCGAATCCGGCCTCTTTGACCCACGACATCCTGTAGTTGAGGCAGGATCCTGGCGCGCCGATAGGAACCGCAATCCATTCTCCCATCTGCGCGCTGTGCCCATACTGGGGCGCCACCGGAAACCATCCGCCGTACTTGCGGCCCAGATAGTCGGCGAGGTCGGTGACCGGCACGAGTTTGTCGGGCCACAGGTGCGGTTCATCGAAAAAGCCCAAGACGATGTCCGGCCCGGCCCCAACGTTGGCGGCCGCCGCCGCTTTCGGCTGAACATCGGGCCAGGCCTCGTACTCGAGGCGGACCGGCACGCCCGTGCGCCGCGTAAAGTCCTGCGCCATTCGCTCGTACGTGGGCTGGTCCGTGCTCACAAACTGCGACCAGCGCAGAATCCGGAGCGAGGCTCCCGGCTCCACGGGAAACGACAGTTGCAACTGTGGATTGTATGATCCCGGCGGCAACTGCGCCAGGGCCTGCTTGAGCCATCCACCGACCCCCGAGAGCGCCAGCCCGGTCGCCCCCGCGACGCCAGCCTGCAAGAACCGCCGCCGCGTCAGCCCGCCAGCGGGTCTCTCCCGGTCCTGTGGTTGCATCCGGTTGCCTCCCTTCGCGCGCCCGTTTCACGCGCGGCACAGTCTGTGGGTGTTGTCGGTATTCGCTCCTTCATCCGCAGGCACCCTGCTCGATCAAGTCATCTCTGGCCTGGACCGGGGGGGCCCATACCGTAGCGGATGTTGTTCCACACCGTGCTCAAGCTGCTCCACCGCCCTCACCCCTAGTCAGCCCCGTGGACCCGTAGGAATTCTGTCACCGCATCGGCTAGCACCGCCCGGTCCCGGTCCAGCGTGGCCACATGACCGGAGCGCTGCAACCACAGCATGGTGGCAGGCACTCCAGCAGCCAGGCGTAGGATTTCATCTGCGCTATCGCGGGGGATGATCCAATCGCGGCGTCCCTGCACCACCAGCAGCGGCACCCGCACCTCTGGGAGTACCCGCCGGGTCTCCGCCAGGAGCAGCTCCAGCTGACCCGCGGCCACGAGTGGGATTCGCGAGTACGGAGACCAGTACGGGCGGACATCTGCGTCCCGGGGCACCAGGCGAACCAGCACCGGGACCACTGGCATCACCTTCGACGCCACCCGGGTCGCCGACGCCAGCAGCGGCCGGATCCGGACTGGCGCCGAGATTGTCACGACGGCGGCCGGGGGATCTGCGGCAGCGAGGTAGAGGGCCAGGGCGCCTCCCATCGATAACCCGACGAGAGCAACCCGGCGGCATCGTCGCCGGAGGTCTTGATACGCCTCACGCGCCGAGGCCACCCACTCCTGCCATGTCACGCGGGCGAGATCATCAGGGGACGTTCCGTGCCCGGCCAGCCGCGCGATTGAAGTCTCCCAGCCCGCCCTGGCCAGTGCATCGGCCAGCGGAGTCATCTCCAGTGGAGAGCCTGAGAATCCGTGCAGCAGCAAGACACCAGAACGCCCCGTCGTGCCCATCGCAGTCGTTTTCGGCGGGACGCAGGAGGTTCCCGCCGCCGTCCACGGTCACATTCTTTGTTCTCGTTCCGTCATAGTAGTGATAAGCGAAATCCAGCCGGTGTGACAAGGAGGGACTGGAACGATGAAACCACACGTCAGCGGCATCACGCTCGGGGTCAAAGACGTGAACCGGGCGAAGCAATTTTACAACAAGGGTCTTGGTTGGCCGATCCAGCAGGACTACCAGGGCCAGTGGGTTTCCTTCAGCCTGAACAATGGCTCGTCCACGCTGGGGCTCCGTCCCTGGGATGTGGTTGCCGGCGACGCCGGCCTAGCTCCGGACGGCAGCGGCTTTCGCGGCATCACCTTCTCCTACGACGTCCGCTCCAAAGACCGCGTCGATGCCGTGTTGGCCGAAGCCAAGCGCGCCGGCGGCACGATTGCCAAGCCAGCGCAAGATGCAGCGTGGGGCGGATATTTCGGCTACTTCACGGATCCAGACGGCTATCTCTGGAAAGTCGGATGGGCGCCAGCCACCACGGAGCAGCCGTCTGCCGCTGAATAGCCTGGCTCGGCCTCAGCCTTCGCTCTGGCCTTTCGGCTTCCGCGGCGCGTCGAGGAACACCACCTGGTCGGCCACCACCTCGGTCGTGGTCCGGCGAGCGCCGTCTTGTCCTTCGAAATTGCTGATTCGCAGCCGGCCCGTTACCCCAACCAGACGCCCTTTGGTCAGGTGCTCGGCAACGGTCGACGCCAGCTGTCGCCAGGCGACCACATTGATGAAGTCAGCTTCTCGATCCCCGTCGGCGCCGGCAGATCCGCGGGGGACGGCCAGGACAAACCAGGTCCGGGGAACCCCCTCACCCGTCGTCCGCATCTCAGGATCTCGAGCCAGGCGACCGACCAGTATGATCTGATTGATCCCCCGACCACTGGCGCGGCTGTCGAGTTTAGCGGCGCGTTCCTCTGTCGCGTCCTGTGCCTGTGGCATTGTGACCCGCTCCTTTCGCGTGAACTGGCGGCACCACCGTAGCGGACTGAGGGCCCGCGGGCAATAGCTCAACTGAGTCATTGGCAGCAGGGAGACGGGCTGCGCAGGCAGAAAACAAGCCCTACTTCGTCTTGTGGCGACAGTTGGATCGGGGGGACGTGATGGAGGGGTCGCCAATCACTGGAGACGAGCGATTCTCGTTCGCCCGGTTTGCCGGCCACCCATTCTTCAAGCAGGTCAACGCCTGGCTGGTCTCGCACTCCCAGATCCACGCGGATTCCGCCGTGGTTGATCTCGCCTGCGGGCCCGGGGCCGTCACGGAACTCATTCTGGGCGAGTTGGACGAGACGCTCCCGGGGGCGTGCGTCTATGCGGTGGATCCGTCGCTTTCTGCCCTCGAACTGGCCCGCCAGCGCATCCGGTCGCGTATCGTCCATTTCGTGCAGGGCACGGCCGAGCGCCTGGCCACGCTCGTCCCCCAGGTGGACCGCGTCGTGTTTGCCAATGCCGTGCATCTGATTGCGGACAAGGCGACCGTTTTCGACCAGATCTTCCGGTCCCTCCGCCCCGGCGGCGTCCTGGCCTTTAACACCACCTTCTTCCACGGCGCCTATCCGGAGGGGACCCAGCGGTTCTACAAACTCTGGGTGCTCCGCGCGATGCGGTGGCTGGTCACGCAGGGCCACTCGGTCACGCGGGGCGCCAAAGCCACCGCGATGCAATGGCTGACGGTGGAGCAATATCGAGACGCTCTCCGGTCGGTGGGATTTGCCGATCCGGTGATCGTCATGCACGAGAAGCCCCTCAGCGCAGAGAGTCTGCAGGACATCGGATCGTTCTCGCTATTTATTGAAGGAGCCCTGCCGGGCGTCCCGCTGGAAATCGGGGCGGAGGCGCTGCGGCGGGGCGTGGAAGAGGCGTTCGAGGAACTAAAGCTCGCCAACGTCCCGCGCAACTGGCTCCAGGTCGTGGTCCAGCGCCCCCTAAACCCTACAGCCGGGTAGCCAGCTAACCGAACAGGCGCACCTTCCCCAGCAGCGCTCGCAGGGTCGTCATCTTTCCGATGTGGTAGCCGCGGTGATACGTGGCGAAGACCAGCATCTCTCCAATGGTGGCGAAGTTGCGAGATTCCACCTGCTGAGCGAGGTCGGCAGACTGGGCCAAGCGTTCCAGTTCCTGCTGGGCCGCCTCGAAAACGGGCCTCACGTCGCTCAGCGGGGGGTAGTCTGCTGCGCCGCCGCTGCCCGTCCTGAAGAATCCTTTAAACGAATCGGGCGCAGGCGACGTCCCGCCGGCCAGCCGGAAGAACCCGCCGTCCGACAGCGCCAGGTGGCCAAGCTGCCAAATCATCGGGCTCAAGTTGTTGGGCAGCTGCCCGGCCTCAGCTTCGGAGACATCCTCCACGCACCGGAGCACGCGGGTGAACGAGGCGGTCAACCCAAAGCGGATCACATCCCGGCTCTCCACGCTCATCATTCCTCCTGTCAGGGGATCGGGTGCTACCCTCTTTTCAAAGGGGTCTGACCCCTTTGAAAAGAGAGCCCTCTAAAAAGGAAAGAGGAGAAGTGAAAAATCCACCTCTCCTCTTTCGATTTACTCCCGGCAGCGACCTACTCTCCCACACCGTTACCAGTGCAGTACCATCGGCCCTGGAGGGCTTAACTACCGTGTTCGGAATGGGAACGGGTGTGGCCCCTCCGGCATCGCCACCAGGAATTCTTATGATGTCGAAGGTCAAGGTTGGCTTCGGCACAAACCCCTAGGGCCTCGGCCGTCGACCTTGACCTTGGATCCTTCGACATCACACTTTTACCCGCAGGCTCTATACAGCTACCCCTAAAGCAGTGATCAAGCCCTCGCCCGATTAGTACCGGTCAGCTCAACGCCTTGCGGCGCTTACACCCCCGGCCTATCAACCAGGTAGTCTACCTGGGGGCTTACCCGGTTAACCCGGTGGGTGGCCTCATCTTGGGGTGGGTTTCGCGCTTAGATGCTTTCAGCGCTTATCCCGTCCGGACATAGGTACCCGGCACTTGCCCTTGGCAGGACAACCGGTACACCAGAGGTCCGTCCACTCCGGTCCTCTCGTACTAGGAGCAGATCCCCTCAAGCCACCTACGCCCGCAGTGGATAGGGACCGAACTGTCTCACGACGTTCTGAACCCAGCTCACGTACCGCTTTAATGGGCGAACAGCCCAACCCTTGGGACCTACTGCAGCCCCAGGATGCGATGAGCCGACATCGAGGTGCCAAACCTCCCCGTCTATGTGGACTATTGGGGGAGATTAGCCTGTTATCCCCAGAGTAGCTTTTATCCGTTAAGCCACGGCGCTTCCACTTGCCACCGTAGGATCACTAGGCCCGCGTTTCCGCCCTGATCGGCTTGTGAGCCTCACAGTCAAGCTCCCTTATGCCCTTGCACTCGCCGCACGGTTTCCAACCGTGCTGAGGGAACCTTTGGGCGCCTCCGTTACCATTTGGGAGGCGACCGCCCCAGTCAAACTGCCCACCTGCCACTGTCCCGAGAACCGGTCAGGTCCCCGGTTAGGACTTAATCTTGCCAAGGGTGGTATTCCAAGGTTGGCTCCACCGAGGCCAGAGCCCCGGCTTCTCAGCCTCCCACCTATCCTCTGCATGGTGAGACCAAATCCAATGGCAAGCTACAGTAAAGCTTCATGGGGTCTTTCCGTCCAGCTGCGGGTAACCCGTGTCTTCACGGGTCGCACAACTTCGCCGAGTCTCTCGTCGAGACAGCGCTCAGCTCGTTACGCCATTCGTGCAGGTCGGAACTTACCCGACAAGGAACTTCGCTACCTTAGGACTGTTATAGTTACAGCCGCCGTTCACCGGGGCTTCAGTTCGGAGCCTCGCCTTGCGGCTAACCCCTCCCTTTAACCTTCCGGCACTGGGCAGGCGTCAGCCCCTATACGTCGCCTTGCGGCTTAGCAGAGACCTGTGTTTTTGTTAAACAGTCGGCTGAGCCTATTATCTGCGACCTCTTCGGGCTTCCGCTGTACGCAGTCACCCTACGGAGGCACCCCTTCTCCCGAGGTTACGGGGTCATTTTGCCGAGTTCCTTGACGAGAGTTCTCTCGCGCGCCTTGGCACTTTTCGTGCCGGGCCACCTGTGTCGGTTTGCGGTACGGGCGCCCTGCACCCTGGCCACGAGGTTTTTCTTGTCAGTGTGGGCTGAGCCACTTCGCCTTTGCTTGCGCTCGGGCTCGTATTCGCGTCTCGGCGTTGAATGGAGATCCGGATTTCCCTGGACCTCCCGCCTACCCGCTTAACCCGGGACAACCAACCCCCGGTAGGCCTACCCTCCTGCGTCCCCTCTTGGCTCGTAACGGATGCAGAGCGGGGCCGGAATATCAACCGGCTGTCCATCGGCTACGCCTTTCGGCCTCACCTTAGGTCCCGCCTAACCTTACGCGGACGAGCCTTCCGTAAGAAGCCTTGGCCTTACGGCGGACAGGATTCTCACCTGTCTTTTCGCTACTCATGCCGGCAGACGCACTTCCGCTTCGTCCGGCAGTCCTTACGGTCTGCCTTCACCTATCGCGGAACGCTCCCCTACCACCCGGCGCGGGACGATACCCGCGCCGGATCCGCAGCGTCGGTAGATGGCTTGAGCCCCGCTGAATCTTCGGCGCAGCACCACTCGACCAGTGAGCTGTTACGCACTCTTTGAAGGATGGCTGCTTCTAAGCCAACCTCCTGGCTGTCTGAGCGATGCCACTTCCTTTCCCACTTAGCCACCATTCCGGGACCTTAGCTGGCGGTCTGGGCTGTTTCCCTCTCGACCATGAGGCTTATCCCCCACGGACTCACTCCCGGTGAGCACCGCATGGCATTCGCAGTTTGGTTGGGTTCGGTACGGGATCTCCCGCCCTAGCCCATCCAGAGCTCTACCACCACACGGCTCGGCACCGAGGCGGCACCTAAATGCCTTTCGGGGAGAACCAGCTATCTCCGGGTTCGATTGGCATATCACCCCTACCCCCAACTCATCCCATGGTTTTTCAACACCAATAGGTTCGGGCCTCCACGAAGGGTTAACTCCGCTTCACCCTGGCCAGGGGTAGATCACCCGGTTTCGGGTCTGCCGCGTGCGACTGGTCGCCCTATTCAGACTCGGTTTCCCTACGCCTTCGGCCATGATGGCCTTCAGCTCGCCACACGCGACAACTCGCCGGCTCATTCTTCAATAGGCATGCCGTCAGGCATTCCGATCCTTGCGGATCGGCATAGCCCTCCGACTGGTTGTGGGCACACGGTTTCAGGTTCTATTTCACTCCCCTCCCGGGGTTCTTTTCACCTTTCCCTCACGGTACTCGTGCACTATCGGTCGCCAAGGGTATTTAGCCTTGGAAGGTGGTCCTCCCAGTTTCCCACGGGATTCCACGTGTCCCGCAGTACTCAGAACGCCACCCAGGAAGTCCTCGCTGTTTTGCCTACGGGGCTGTCACCCTGTATCGCCTGCCGTTCCAGGGCAGTTCGGCTACACCGAGGATTGCTCACTTCCCGGCCGGTCCGCAGCCCGGCCCGGTAACGTTCTACAACCCCGCGCGGACAACGCCCGCGGGCTATCACGCCCGCGCGGTTTGGGCTCTTCCCCGTTCGCTCGCCACTACTAGGGGAATCTCGTTTGATTTCTCTTCCACCTGGTACTGAGATGTTTCAGTTCCCAGGGTGCCCTCCACACCGCCTATGAATTCAGCGGTGGGTCCCGCGGTATGACCCGCGGGGGGTTCCCCCATTCGGACACGACCGGATCGAAGGTTGTTAGGCACCTCCCCGGCCCTTTCGCCGCCGACAGCGTCCTTCATCGGCCCTTAGCGCCAAGGCATCCACCGTGCGCCCTCTGTAGCTTGAGACCCGCTTTAGGAGTAGCTGTTTAGAGCCTGCTTACCCCCTCGCGTCTGCACACCCAGACACGATGGGCCCCATCTGGCGATGGGGAACGATTCCAGACGCCTCGGGAGCCTCTGGAATCTCACTGTACGGTTGTCAAGGAACAAGTCCGGGGATGCGGACGGTGATTGTTGGGGTCTGGAAGACATGAAAAGAGGGGATGAGCAGCCATCCCCTCGGTGCTCATCTGGACAACGTATTCGGTTAGCCGCTAAGCGTACCGAAGATCCGTGTTCCCTCCCGCGTCTTACAGACCATCCTTCATTATAGACCCGGTCAAGGGGTTGTCAAGGACTCAGGCATCTGCACGGCCACGACCTCCCCGCGCGCGCACACCTCGCCCGAGGCGAGCAGGTTGATCTCCACCACCACCTTCCGGCCCCGCACCTCTCTGGCGCGGCCGCGCAACTGCAGGGGCACGCCGAGCGGTGTCGGTTTCACGTAGTCGACATGCAGAGAGGCCGTGACGAAGCGCAACGGAGGATCCGTCCCGAGGTCGCGTCCGGCGGCGCGATAGGCGGCCGCGGCGGCCGTCCCGGTGCCGTGGCAGTCGATCAGTGAGGCGATGAGCCCGCCGTACACGTACCCTGGGATGGCGATGTCGTACGGCCGCGGGATGAAGGTAGCGACGGTCTCGTCGCCGTCGAGGTAGGTCCTCAGATGCAGCCCGCGGTCGTTGCGCTGGCCGCACCCGTAGCAGTAGTTCCACTCATTGGGGTAATACTCTTGAACCGCTTTGGGCTCCATCGTCATCCTCCGAGCTCATGATCGGGGCTTGGCCGGCATCCACCGCCGCACGTCCCGGCAGTACTGAGCATAAGCGTCACCGAAGCGCCGGCGCAGGTCCGGCTCCTCGACAGACACGACGAAAGCATGAAATCCGATCCACAAGGCACCCGCGTACAGCAGCAGGGCCGGGGACGATAAGTACGCGGCCCATCCTACCACTACGGTGAGCGCCGACAGGTAGATGGGGTTCCGGACATATCGATGCAGCCCCCGGATCACCAGTCGCTTTGGAGGGTCAATGGGGGCGGGTGTTCCCCGGCCGAAGGTGGCGAACTCCCACTGGCACCAGAGGTAACCGACAGTCCCAAAGGCGAGGAGCATGATACCGGCGACCGGGCGCAGGCCCCATGCCGGGCGGGGGATCGGTCCACCCGCGATCCGCAGCGGGAGATACACGCCTGCCACGCCAGGGACGAGGATGGTGAACAGGACGTTCTTGGCAAGCAACCACACGGTCTCGCTCCATGGCGCGTTCCCGCCGGACATGCGGCCGGCTACAGGTTTTCGATCGGCACAGGCTCGATCAGATCGGCCGGCTGGAATCCGAGGACCTTCGAGTAAAAGTACAGCTCGGCTTCCAGGGCTCGGCGGATGGTGGCGGCGTGGCGAAATCCGTGCTGCTCTCCCTCAAAGGCCAGATATGCCGTCGGGATCCGCTTCGCGCGCAGCGTCTCAAACATCCGCTCCGACTGATTGGGCGGCACCACCGCGTCCTCCAGGCCTTGAAGGAAGATGACGGGGCAAGAGAGCCGGTCGCTATGGTGGATCGGGGACCGGGCAAGGTAGAGATCGCGCCGTGCGGGGTAGGGACCGATCAGGGAATCGAGGTAGCGCGACTCAAATTTGTGGGTTTCTTTCGCCAGGCCTTCCAGGTCGCTGACCCCGTAGTAGCTGGCGCCCGCCCGAAACGCGTCACGAAACGTGAGCGCACAGAGTGTCGTATAGCCGCCCGCGCTGCCGCCGCGGATCGCGGTGCGCTCCAGGTCCACCACGCCCCGGGTGGCCAGGTATCGTGCGCCGTTGACGCAGTCGTCTACGTCGACGATGCCCCATCGTCCGCGGAGCCGCTCGCGGTAGCTGCGCCCGTACCCGGTGCTGCCCCCATAGTTCACGTCGAGCACGGCAAACCCGCGGCTGGTCCAGAACTGGATCTCGGGGTCCAGGGCCATGGACGTGGCACCCGTCGGCCCGCCGTGGGACAACACGAGCAGCGGGGGACGATCTTTACCTGCTGCGATGTAGCCCGGGTTGCGCGGCGCGTAGAAGAATCCGTGCGCCGTCACCCCGTCTTCGGTCGGAAACTCGACTGCCTCTGGCTGCGAGATAAAGGCCGGATCAAGCGCCAGAGCGCTCGACGGCTTCAGGACCGTGACCCCTTTGTTGCGGAGGTTGACCAGCACCACCGACGGCGGCTGCGTCGCTGAGCCGGCGGTGAAGACCGCCTGCTCATTTGCGACCTGCACGTTGCTGGCTATATGCGTGTAGGGAAGGTCGATCAGCTCGAGCTGTCCCGTCCCCAAACGCAGCCGACCCAGCCGCCAGAGGCCCCGCACTTTGTGCGCACAGATGATCTGATTCGGGGACTCGAACGCGTACGTGGACATGGCGAAGACCCACTGCGGGCTGCCGAACTCGGCGGCCATCGCACACAGCGGCTCGATGCGCCTATCCTTTCGCCGGTAGAGATTCCACCAGCCGCTGCGATCCGATACGAAATAGAGTTCGCTGCCGGGGGACCACTCCGGTTGAAAGATCGACTCGGACGGCCCGCCGGCCACCTGCTGACTGCTCGCGATCGAGCCGTCTTGGCGGAAGGTGCCCAGCCACAACTCTGTGCCGTCCCACGGCATGTTCGGGTGGTTCCAGCTGAGCCAGGCCAGCCGTGATCCGTCTGGGCTGAGGCGCGGGGAGGCGTAAAAGTCACTGCCGGAGACGAGCACGGTCCCCGCCTGACCGCTGCGCAGGTCCACCGCCGCCAGGGTATTGATCGCTTGCCGTCCTGGCTCGGTATGATCCTCCCGCACGCACACGATCCGGCTGCGCCGGCGGTCAACAACGGCATCAGCGTAGCGGAGACCGCTTTGTGCGGTCAGCCGTTCCGGAGGGCTGCCCGGCCGCTGACGGTAGAGCTGCTGGTCTTCGTCATTCGCAAAGTACACCACGCCATCGGCCACGGTGAAGGCGCCGCCCCCGTACTCGTGCACGCGCGTGCGGGCGCTGAATGGGGGCGGGGTGACGTCGGTGATCGCCCCGCCGGACGCGCGGCGTACCACCACGTGCCGTCCCCCTTCAGCCGGCCGCTGCTCGATCCAATAGATATCCGCTCCGTCGGTCACGATCTGGCCAAACGTCACCGAGGACGTCGCCACAAGGTTGGCGGAGATCGGGGATTTCCACGAACCGTACGGGGCGGGCTGCGCCATCTTAAGACGCCTTCACCTGCATCGCGTACACATGCCTGAGGATGCCGCCGGGACGGACGACCGCCCTTTCGAATTGCATGCCGACCTTTTCCGCCACGCGGGCGGAGGCGGTGTTCTCGGGATCGATCAAGGCGATCAGGCGCGGCACCTTGAGGGGTCCGCGCGCATAGTCGCGCAGCGCGCAGGCGGCCTCGGTGGCGTACCCCTGGCCCCATGCGTCTGCCGCAAACACGTATACCAGCTCCACCTCGTCTCGCCCGTCGACATCCTTTTTCGTCAGGCCGCAGTCGCCAATGACGCGCCCTGACGTCTTCTCGACGACCGGGTAGAAGCCGAATGCATCGGCGGAACCGGTTCGCAGCTCGTCTTCCAGGATCCGGCGGACTGTTTCAGTCTCCCGTGGGCCGCCCATGTAGCGCGTCACGTTGGGATCGGCCCAGAGGGCGATGAGGACGGCGACGTCGGAGGCCTGCAGCGGGCGGAGCAGGAGCCGCGGGGTTTCCAGGCGCGGCATCAGGAGGCTAGCCGACTTTCTTAAGCCGGTCCAGGTACTGCTTGCGGAACTTGGCGACCTTGGGAGCGATGACCACCCGGCAGTATCCCTGGTTGGGGTTGCGCCGGAAATATTCCTGATGGTACTCTTCCGCCGGGTAGAACGCTTCGAAGGGAACAACCTCCGTGACAATGGGGTCGCCCCAAATCCCCGCGTCGTTCAGCTCGGCGATGACTTCCTCCGCGACCTTTTCCTGCGTCTCGTTGTGAGTGAAGATGGCCGAACGGTACTGGGTGCCCATATCCGCCCCCTGACGGTTCAAGGTCGTGGGGTCGTGAATCGTGAAGAACACCCTGAGCAGGTCCCGATAGGAGATCACGTCCGCATTGAAGGTGACCTGCACGACCTCCGCATGTCCGGTCTCTCCGGTGCACACGTGCTTATACGTCGGATTGGGCACCGAGCCGCCCGCGTACCCCGAGACGACGTCCTCGACCCCTTCCAGGTCGTCGAAGACGGCTTCCAGACACCAGAAGCACCCACCGGCCAGCGTGGCGACGTCCTTACGCATCTGTCTGTGCGCCCTCCTCTTCTATCCTCACGTTCCATGATACCTGATTCTAGT
>Ga0209689_1000044_pt1 | contig 59317 bp, 59 predicted proteins | sample GraSoiAngelo_149_FD_187119 | JGI IMG/M metagenome (GOLD analysis project Ga0209689, IMG submission 187119) | Grasslands soil microbial communities from the Angelo Coastal Reserve, California, USA - 14_1009_09_30cm (SPAdes) (version 2) | ecosystem: Environmental > Terrestrial > Soil > Grasslands ... | reverse complement strand
TCACGGATCCCGAGGGCGGCTCATGGATCTATTCGACCGGCGGCTACGTGGCGGGGAACCCGTCACTGCATCAGTGGGCGCTGCGCGCGCTCAAGTACGTGGCGCAGCATCCGGATCCTGTGTAGTCGGGCGAGCCGCTTTATTTCGCTGAGCGCGTTTTGAACAGCTTCTCGATGTAGGCGTCCTCGGCCCTGCGCGCTCGTTCTGCGCTCGCGCGGCGCTTTCGCCACTCGGAGACAGACAGCTCACGGTCCCGGCGCAGCCAGGAGAAGAAGGCCTCGTCCGCGGTGGCTCGCTCTTGGATCGCCATCTCCAGACCGGCGAGCTCTTTGCCGGTCAAGCCCCGCTCGATCTTGGCCGGCTCGGGCGCACGCTTCAGCTTCGGCTCGGCCAAGTCCTCTTGTGACTTCGCGCCGCCCTTCACCGGGTTGATGAGGAAGGCCGCCTCAGGAGAGTCGCTCACCAGCGGCGCGAGCTTCGCGATGATCTTCGGAGTCACCTTCTTCGCGGCATTCCAGACCGCCTCCGTGCCGGAGTCGACCGCGTCGAGATCGCCCCACGGGACGTCGAGCGCGTCGCGCTGGGACGAACTCAGCCGGCGCGCGGCGTCACGCATCGCCTCGAGCCGTTGGCGCAGCGCCTTCACGTCGGCGGGATCGTCGAGCACCTGCTTCTTCGGGTATCGGCTGAGGCCGTAGACGAACTGCGCTTGCCGCAGCGTCTCGAGCGCGGCTCTTCGATCGGCGTCGCTGATGGCCACTCCCGGAGAACCCTATCGCGACTTGCCACATAAAGAAGGACGGCGACCTTGCGGCCGCCGCCTCCTCGCCTTTGTCCCAGCCCGTTGTTAGTTGGTTGCGAGCGCGTCCATGACGGTCCGCTCGATGAGGCCCGCCGCAAGGTCGACCTTGTAGGCGTTGAGGCTCATCGGGCGCGCGACGGTGCGGATCTGCGCCGCTGCCTGCTTGATGTTGGACTTGATGTCCTTGCCCTTGAGGGCGTCCTCGATCACCGTGGCTCGGTACGGCACCGGCGCGACGCCGCCCAGAACGATGCGGCCGTCCTTCCAGTTGTTGCCGTCCATCGTGAACGCGACCGCGACCGAGGTGAGTGCGAAGTCGTACACCTGGCGGTCCTTGAGCTTGTTCCAGGCCATCTTCGTGCCGCCCGCCGGGTTCGGGATGGTGACGTGGGTCATGAACTCGCCCTTCCCAAGGACGTTCTCGCGGAGGACGTCCTCGCGCGGGCCGATGAAGTACTTGTCGAACGCGACGGTGCGGTCACCGTTGACTCCGGCGATCTTCGCGCTCGCGTTCAGCGCCAGGAGCGCGGTCGAGGTGTCGGACGGATGGACGATGTAGCAGAGCTCGCCGCCGATGATCGCGTGGTAGCGGTTGTCGCCGGTGACGGCGTAGCAGAAGTCGCCACCTTTCTTGTAGCAGTTGAAGTCCTCGCCGCGGAAGTACCAGCAGCGTGGCCGCTGGTTGACGTTGCCGCCGAGGGTCCCGAAGTTACGGATGAGCGGTGACGCGACGGTGAGCGCGGCGGCGGTGAGGAGCGGGAACTTCGATGCGATGTCCTTGTGCTCGATGACGTCGGTGAGCGTCGCGGTGGCCCCGATCGTGGCGCCGCCACCATCGACGGAGATCGTCGAGAGGTCCTTGATCGTCGTGAGGTCGACGATGACGTCCGGGAACGGGAGGCCGGCTCCGTGGACCCAGTCCTTCAGGATGCCGCCGATGAGGTCGCTGCCTCCACCGACGACCTTCGTGGCCCGGCTGGAGTTCTGCTTGAGAAGATCGACGGCCTGCGCGACCGTCGTGGCGTCGTACAGCTCGAAAGCTCTCATCTTCTTCCTCCCTCCTAGCCGGCCTTGAGCGCGGCGAGAAGCTTCTCCCGCGTCAGCGGCATGTCCGTGACCCAGACGCCGACCGCGTTGTAGACCGCGTTCGTGATCGTCGGCGCGGGGAGAGCCATCGGCGGCTCGCCGATGCCATGCGCGCCGAAGACGCCGTACTCCTTGGGCTTCTCGATGATGATCACGTTCGCGAGCGGCGCGTCCTTGATGGAAAGTGGCTTGTAGTCGAGCAGGTTCGGATTGAGCGGTAGGCCCGTCGCCTTGTCGATGAGCAGCTCCTCGGTCGTGGCCGACGCAGTCGCCATGACCACGCCACCCTCGATCTGCTGCTGCACCGCGAACGGGTTGATCGCCTTACCGAGGTCGTGAGCCGCGACGTAGTTGGTGATCTTGATCGAGCCGAGCACCGTGTCGACCTCGACCTCGGCGGCGTGCGCCGCCCAGGCGGTCCGCTGCCACTTCGGGTCCTGGACGTAGTCCGCCCGGCCGACGATCGCGCCCGAGGTCTTGAACGCCATGACCTCGGCGAGGGTGTGCGTCTTGTTCGCAGCGTTCTTGTTGAAGACCTTGCCATCGACCATATCCATGTCGGCAGCGGTGTTGGTCGCGGGCTGGCTGGCCTTCGTCGCATCGTCGTTGAACTTGCGGGCGCCCCAGTCGAGGATCTGCTTGCGCGCGTCCGTCGCCGCCTCGAACTGGCCGCGGCCGCCGGTGTTGGTCTGCTGGCTTCCGAACGTGCCGCTGGCGTCGGTCGTGAGATCGGTGTCGACGTATGGCGTGATGGTTACCGAGGTGAGCGGCACGCCGAGCGTCTCGGCCGTGATCATCATCATCTCGGTCCGCTGGCCGTCGCCGATGTCGTTGTTGGCGGAGATGCACTGCACCGTGCCGTCGCTGTTGATGACGACCTGGCCCGATGCGGGGTTGCCGCCGGCGCCGTGGCTGCAGGCGTGCGCCGCCATGCCGATGCCGTGGTAGACGCCTGGACGGACCTGGTTCGCCTTCGGCGCGTGCCACTTCTGGGCCCAGCCGACCTGGTCGCGGACGGCGGTGATGCAGTCGCGGATGCCCGGGTTCGAGAAGGGCGCCTTGGTGTCGGGGTTCCCGACCTCGTTCAGGTTCATCAGCCGGAAGGCGATGGGGTCCATGCCGATCGCGTAGGCCGCCTTCTCCATGGTGATCTCGAGCGCGAACGTCCCGTTCGGGTGCGACACGCACCGGTAGGGCCCCGACTTGAAGCTGTTGGTGAAGACATCGATCGCTTCGAGCTTCAGGTTCGGGATCTTGTAGAGGTTCTGCATGTTGAACCACGCGCCGTTCGCGGCGCCGGCGCGTTGCGCGCCGACGTTCGCGATGACCTTGAACTGGCCGAACGCGAGGGTCCCGTCCTTGTTCACGCCGAGCTTCATCTCGTCGCGGAACTCGTTGCGGTGCGTCCGCGTGACGAAATCCTCGTAGCGCGTGTAGTTCATCTTGATCGGGCGGGCCGTGAGCTTTGACAGGATCGCGGCGTGGACCTCGGCGAGGTCGATGCCGCTGCGGTAGCCGTAGCCCGATCCAACGTAACCGGGCTGGACTACGCGGACCTTGTTCTGCGGGATCTTGAGCGCGGTCGAGAGATTCGCGCGCACACCGTGCGCCCACTGGCTCGTGTAAACCGCGTTCAGCTTGTCGTTGTCCCACCAGAACAGCCCGTTCGTCACTTCCAGAGCGACGTGCTGCTCGACCGGCTTGTGCGCGATGACGTCGACGACCGCGTCCGCGCGCGTGTTCGTGGGATCGCCACGCACGAGTGGCGGGGTGACGGCGATCGTCGTGCCGTCGAGGTTGCTGGTGAACTGCTTGGGCGTCGTCGCCTTCATCGCCTCGAGGAAGTCGAGCGCCGCCGGCAGGACCTGGTACTGGACGTCGATCTGGCGAAGCGCCTCGTCGGCGACGTGCTCGCTCTCGGCCGCGACGACCGCGATCGGCGAGCCGACCTCGAAGACTTCCTCGTTGAAAAGGAAGCGCGTCGGATTGGCCGCGCCGAGGAAGACGTCGGCGTACTCCGCCGGGAGGTTTCCGCGGTGGAGGACAGCCTTCACGCCCGGGAGCTTCTGTGCCTTGCTGATGTCGACGCTCGTGATCTTCGCGTGCGGGTAACGGCTGCGGAGCGTCCGCATGAAGAGCATGCCCGGCATCCGCATGTTCTCGGTGTACTGGCCGAGATTCGTGACGATGCCGATGCCCTGCATACGCGCGACGTCCGTGCCGGCGATCTTGAATGCGGTGCGCGGCGCTTCCGGCTGCGTCGGGCGGGCACTTGCCGCCGCGGAGAAGCTCGGAAGCTTGTGCCCGTGTGTCGCGATGACTCCCGCGACCATCTCGGATTGCTCGGCCACGAGCTGCTGCCAGTCAGGGTCGAGAGAGAGCTGGTGCCAATCGGCGTCGCTCAGGCTTGCCGCGTATTCGGCGTCCTGGGCGACACGGATCGCTTCGATACGAGCCATGTCCTTTCTCCCTCCCTACTTCACGCCGTGTCCGGCGGCTGCGAGCAGCGCGCGGACCTTGGCTTCATCGAGCTTCGCGGGGTCCCACTTGACGGTGATCTGACGCTCGCTACCCGAGACATCGATGATGCCGTCGGTCTTCTTGACGGCCGTTGCGAACGGCTCGAGCTGCTCGATCGTATCGAGCGGGGTCGCGAACTCGAAGTCCTTCGAAGCCGCGGCCGCCGTCGGTGACGTTGTGGCGACCTTTTGGACCTCGACGACCACCGGGGTCGCACGGTAGGTCACCTTCTCGCCGCGCATCTCGGCCGCCGCGGTGTTGACCGCCTTGAAGATTTTCGCGTATTCGCCGCACCGGCAGATGTTCCCCGAGAGCGCCTCGGAGATCTGGGCCGTGTCCGGCTTCGGGTTCGCCGTGAGGAGCGCGAAGGTCGACATGATGAAGCCGCGCGTGCAGATCCCGCACTGGAAGCCACCTTCGAGCCAGTACGCGCGCTGGATCGGGTGGAGTCCTGCGACCCCCGGTCCGGTCGCGAGGCTCGCCACGGTCTTGATCTGCTGACCGCGACCGAGCCGCGCCGACAGGATCGTGCAGCTGTTCATCGATCGTCCATCGACGAGGACCGCGCACGCGCCGCACTGGGCGCGGTCGCAGCCGAGGTTCGCGTTCGAGAGGCCGAGCTGGAAGTTCATCGTCTCCCAGAGGCTCTCGCGTGTGTCGACGACGACGGTGTGCTTCGCGCCGTCGATGTTCAGCTCGACACGGCGCATCGTTGCGGGAAGGGTTGAGAGATTCGCTGTGCCAGTCGTTGACGCAGTCGTGGTGGTCGGCTGGAAAGCCTTGGTCGCGACAGCCGTACCACCGAGGACTACACCTGCTGTTGCTGCGCCGGCACCTGCACCGATGAGAAAGTCACGTCGCGTGACGGTCGCTTTCGCGCGCTCGGCAAACGATTTCGTGTCGCTTCGGGTAGGAGTGGTTCCCCCCGCTTCCCCCATAGGTTCACCCCCTTGGCTCCTGGTCGGAAAGCGCGCCCAAATGTAGCAGTCTGCGAAAGTGGCCGACGCTCGGTCGGGGTGCGCGTAAGGGTCCGCCGGAACGTGACGATGCCGGCGTTCCGCGGCGCGGAACGACCAAGCGATCGGAAAGACGGCGAACCGCCGCCGCCGTCAGCGGATACTGAGGTAGATGAGGGAGATCTACGCGCGGATCGCCGAGCTCGAGCGGGAAGGCCGCCGCTTCGCGGTCGCGACGGTCGTCCGGACAACCGGGAGCACGCCGCAGGTCGTCGGGGCGAAGCTGCTCGTCGACGACCTCGGCCGCCTGGTCGGAACGCTGGGTGGCGGCTGCGTCGAGGGAGACGCCTTCGTCGAGGCCAAGCGCGTCATCGAGACAGGAGACTCGTCGCTCCGCGAGTACGAGCTCACCGAGGAGCTCGCCTGGGACACCGGCCTCGTCTGCGGCGGGACGATGTGGATCTCGATCGAGCCCGGCGAGCGGGTCCTCCGCTTCGCTGGGCGGGACCTTCTGGGCGACGTGCTCGCTGCCTCCGCCGGGGGGCGGCCGGTCGCGCTCGCGACGCTCATGCGCAAGCGGGGCAAGGACCTCGTCGCGGCCGGCAAGCTCTTCGTGGAGACCGATGCGAAGGGGGGCGGCACCCTTGGCGACGCCGCGCTAGACGCCCGAGCGCGCGAGGCGGCTCGGGATGCGCTACGGCAGGGGACCGCGCGCACGGTGGCGCTGGACGACGAGACCGAGCTCCTGGTCGAGCCGGTGCTCGCCAAGCCCCGTCTGGTGGTCGCGGGCGGCGGCCACGTCGGTCTGGCGATCGCGAACCTGGCGGCGCAGCTCGATTACGACATCACCGTGATCGACGATCGAGCTGAATACGCGAGCCGTGAGCGCTTCGCGGGCGCGGCGCCCGGCCGCGGACCGATCGAGGTCATCAACATGGACATGGTCAAGGCGCTCGAGACCATGCCGATCGGGTGGAACACCTTCATCATCGTCGCCACGCGAGGCCACAAGCTCGACGCGCACTGCCTCCGCGCGGCAGTTAGGACCGAGGCGCGCTACGTGGGACTCCTCGGCAGTAAGCGCAAGACCATCCTTATCGCGCAGATGCTTCGCTCCGAAGGGATCTCTGAGGAACGGCTTCGCGCGGTTCATGCGCCGGTCGGTCTCGACCTCGGCGGCCGCACCCCCGCGGAGATCGCGCTCTCGGTGATGGCGGAGCTTTCGATCGAACGTTACGGCGGCTCGGGCAAAGCGCTGCGTCTCTCGGACGAGCTCCTCGATCGGACGATCGGCCGACGCGCCACGTAGCGCCGCGCGAGGGCTTCGCGACCATCCCAACGGAGCGACTCGACCTCGTGCTCATGAGCCCGGCGCTCCTGGATGCGTTCGCTCGCGATGATCGCGACGCGATCGCTCGCCTTGCTCCCTATAGCGTCCCCGCTGAGTTTCCGGGCGATGCGATCGGGCTCATACGGTTTCGGCGAGAGCAGCTCGCCAGCGATCCGACGCGCGCTCCCTGGCTGCTCCGCGCGATCGTGCGCCGGTCCGACGCGCGGATGGTGGGATACGTGAACTTCCACGGGCCACCTGGGGTGAACGACACGGGAACGCGCGACGCGGTGGAACTTGGCTGGACGGTCTTCCGCGAGGATCAGCGTCAGGGGTACGCGACCGAGACCGCGACCGCGCTGATGGAGTGGGCTGCGCGGGAACACCACATCGATCACTTCATCTCGAGCACGACCGAGGACAACGCCGCGTCGCTGCGCGTGCACGAAAAGCTTGGTTTTCGGCGGACTGGCGAAATCGTCGACGGCGAGGTGATCTTCGAGCTACGCCGCTAGCCTTGCTCGGCGATCTCGTTGACGTCCTGCGGATGTGGCGGCGCGTTCTCCGGGCGATCGCTCGGCGCAGCGGGGCTGCCCCGACGATCGGACGCGATCCCTTCGCGACGCTCCGCGGGCCGCTCTCGCTCTAGCTTCTCGGCCTTGTCAGGTTCCATGGCGTGCGATCGCGCATGTCCCATGCCATCTCACAGCTGAGGGCTGCTCGCCGTTCTATCGTCGTGAGACCGTCGTGGTGACCTTCGGCGAGCTCCTCGAGCGGCATGAACGCGAGATCTTCGCGTACGCGCTGCGGCTCACCGGGGATCGCGACGACGCCGACGACCTCTATCAGGAGACCTTCCTCGCCGCGTTCCGAGGATGGCCACCGCCGCGCTCGGGCAACGAGCGGGCGTGGCTCTACAAGATCGCGACGAACAAGGCGATCGATCGCGCGCGAAAACAGCGCGGGCTCGTGTCGCTCGCGGATTTGCGGCTTGCCGCGCCCGAGCGCGACGGCGTGACCCTCGCGGACCTTCGGAACGCTATCCGCTTGCTCCCTGGCGGACAGCGTGCCGCGTTCGTGCTGCGGAAGATCGAGGGCCGCCCCTACCAGGAGATAGCGGACACGCTCGGCTGTAGCGAGGAAGCGGCGCGGTCCCGCGTGGCGGAAGCCATGAAGAAGCTCAAGGAGGCCATTCGATGACCCTCGAACCATTGATGAGCGAAGCTCGCGAGCGCTTGATCACACGGGCGCGTCGAGAGGATCTCATCACCGTCGGCTACGACACGATGGATTCGCCGCTCGGCCCGCTCTGGATCGCCGTCGGACCCCGCGGGGTCGTCGCCATCCACTACGGCAAGCCCGACGAGCGCGAGCTCGGGCGCATCTCGCGCACATACGGGCCCGCTGTGCTGCCCGATCGCCGGCGCTGCGATCGCATCGAGATCGAGCTCGATCAGTACTTCGCCGGCCGCCGGCGTGCGTTCGACGTCCACTTCGATCTCACGCCGCTCACGCCGTTCCAGCGAAGCATCCTCGCCGCGACCGCCAAGGTCCCCTACGGGGAGGTGACGACGTACCGCACCGTCGCGCGAAAGGCCGGCAACGAGCAGGCCTCGCGCGCCGCCGGCGGAGCCCTCGGCGCGAACCCCATCCCGATCGTCGTGCCCTGTCACCGCGTCGTCGCGACCGACGGAAGCCTGGGTGGATACGCGGGCGGGCTCGACGCTAAGCGGCGCCTGCTCGCTCTCGAGCGCGGCGAGGCGCGCGTGCCCGCCGGCGGGTGGCCGCCCGCGCGGAAGGTGTAGCCCGCCGTACCCTGTCGAATCGACGGGAGGCGGTTCGTCGTATCGACAAAGAACGGCAAGGGAGGCCGAACAGCATGGGCAAGTACGCATTCCTGTTCCTGGACGACGGTGTGGACTACCAGACCGCGCCGACCCCGGAGCAGCAGCGGGTGTATGCCGACATCTTCAAGTGGTTCGAGACGAACGGCCCCAAAATCGTGGACGGCGGAGCGGAGCTGCAGCCGACTCGCACCGCGACGACGATCCGTCACGCGGGCGGGAAGGCCACGGTCGTAGACGGACCGTTCATCGAGGCAAAGGAATCGATCGGGGGCTACACGATCTTCGAGCTTCCCGACAAGGACACGGCGATCGCGCTGGCGAAAACATGGCCAGGCCACGGAGTCGAGATCCGTCAGCTGGTCGAGGCGCGGGACGAGCAGAACGTGCCCGCCGACCTCGCCGCGCGCTAGGAGAACGACGATGACGCAATACGTTCTGATGTTCGTCGGTTCCGACGAGTGGCGTGAGACCAGTAGCAAAGAGGAGATCGCGCGCGGATACGCCGCCGTCGGCAAGTGGTGGGACGAGCTGTCGGCCAAAGGCGTCCTCAAAGGCGGCGAGGAGCTCGCGAAAGGTCCGGGGACGGCGACGACCGTCCGCCGAGTCAACGGTCAGATGAAGGTCTTCGACGGTCCGTTCATCGAGTCGAAGGAGCAGGTCGGGGGCCTCGCCCTGATCGAGGCGCCGGATCTCGACGCGGCGATCGCCATCGCGAAGAGCTGGCCGGGCGGCGACGTCGAAGTCCGCCCGATCGTGGTGCACTGACCGCGAAGATCACCCCCGACGTCGTGGCGGCCGTCTTCCATCAGGAGGCCGGCCGCCTCGTCGGGTCGCTGACCAAGTCGCTCGGCAACTTCGATCTCGCGGAGGAGTGCGTTCAGGACGCCCTCGTGTCCGCTCTCGAGCACTGGCCGCGCGACGGCTTGCCCGACAACCCCGGCGCCTGGCTGATGACCACCGCGCGCCGCAAAGGCATCGACCGAGTCCGGCGCGAGAAGCGCTACCAGGAGAAGCTCGCGACCCTTGAGGGGGCTGTGCCCCCTCAGACCCCCGAGGTGCCGAACATGGAAATGCCTGACGAGCGGCTCGAGCTCATCTTCACGTGCTGCCATCCAGCGCTCGCTCGCGAAGCGCAGGTCGCGCTGACGCTTCGTTCCGTTGCGGGTCTCACCACCCCGGAGATCGCCCGTGCGTTCCTGGTGCCCGAGTCGACGATCGCACAGCGGCTCGTCCGCGCGAAACGAAAGATCGTCGACGCGCGCATCCCCTTCCGAGTTCCGGAACGCGAAGCGCTGGCGGACCGCGTCGAAGAAGTGCTCGCCGTCCTCTATCTCATGTTCAACGAGGGCTATCTCGCCACGGGCGGACGCGGCGCGCAAGATCGCGACCTCGCCGCAGAAGCCGAGTGGCTGACGAACCTGCTCTCGGGCCTTCTCCCAAACGAGGCCGAGATCCTGGGGCTCCTCGCGCTCATGCGGTTCAACCTCGCCCGCAACGCCGCCCGATTCGACGACCAGGGTCGGATGGTGCTTCTGCGAGATCAGGACCGCTCGAAGTGGGATCGCCGCAAGATCGATGAGACCTTCCAGGTCGTCGGGCGCTTTCTGCGGTTCGGACGTCCCGGCCCCTACCAGCTGCAGGCCCTCATCGCGGGCGCGCATGCCTCCGCGCGCACGTGGGAGGAGACGCGCTGGCCCGAGATCCTGCGCTCCTACGACGCGCTGGTCGAATTCAACGACTCGCCGGTCGTGCGGCTCAACCGTGCCATCGCGATCTGGCACGTCGCCGGCGCCGAGGCCGCGTACATCGAGCTCTTCGATCTTGCCGGCGCGCTCGATCGGTACCACCTTTATCACGCGACGCGCGCGGAGCTGCTGCGGGCTCTCGGGCGTCCGGAAGATGCACGCGCTGCGGATCAGCGCGCGCTCGAGCTCACCGAGAACCCAGCGGAGCGCGCGCTGCTCACCGCCCGTCTCGCCTGATACTCGACATGTGCCCGCACCCCATGAAGAGCTCCGGCGTGCCCCCCTGCCCAACGCGATGGGACACGTCGTCCTCGCCTTCGCCGAGCGAGTGCTGAGTCCCGGCGACCTCGCCGGACTTCGCGAGCAGCTCTGGCGATCTCGTACCTATCTCTATGTGACGCCCGGGCCGGCGCTCGTGCAGCGCGCCCTCGAAGGCTTTCCTCCGGACGTGCGCGCGCTCGGCGAGCGCTGTCCGTTTCATCGCTACGACGCCCGGGGCGGCGGTGGCTATTGGCCCGACCGCAACGAGATCTGGCTCGCCGCAGGAGTGGAGACGTACGAAGGATTGCGCCAGGTCCGCCTGTCGGCGTGCCACGAGCTGTTCCACTTCGTCTGCTGGAACGAGCCGCGCTATCGCGCCGACGAGGATCGAGGCTTCGCGCGCCTGCGGCGCGTCCTGGCGCAGAGCCGCGAGGTCATGAACGCTTACCCGCGTTACCGCGACTGGATCACGGGCTCGTTCCTGCGGCAAGGCGACCACGCCAACGTGGTCGAGTACTTCGCCGACATCCCGACGAACTTCCGCGACGTGGCCGAGCTGCCGCCCGCGATCGCAACACACTTCGCGCCGCTCATCAGTGGCGGACCGTTCAGTCCGGACTTCGATCGCGACCTGATCGCGGAGCCGTACGACCTCGCAGCGTTCCAGCGTTCGCTCTCGCCTTAGCGCGGATCCGCGCGGCGATACCCCTACTCGGTCGGCTCGAGGGTGACGACAGGGATCCGGCGACTCGTGCGCCGCTGGTATTCGTCGTACGCGCGGTCGCGAGCCACGATGCGATCCCAGAGCAGCTGGCGCTTCGCGCCGTCGCACAGCCGCGCACGGACGCCGATCCGCCTGCCGCCGACGAGGATCTCGGCATCGGGATGCGCTTTGAGGTTCAACCACCAGCCGGGATCACGGTCCTCGCCGGCGTACGAGCCGATCACCACGTACGCGTCGTCGTCGCGGATGTAGTTCAGCGCGACATCGCGGCGCTCGCCGCTCTTTCGCCCGCGCGTCGTGAGAAGCAGGACGGGGAGGGCGCCGATGCGTCCGAAGCGGCCGCCGGTGAGGCGCATGAAGGCGCGATGGATGCGCCAGAGGACGCGGAGCGGCGTGCCAAGCCGGGCCGCTGGCATCAGCTCGCCTCGCTGATCGAAGCGAACATTTCGAGACCGCAGAGCTCCTTGAAGCCGAGCTTGGCACAGATCGGAGCGGACGTCGCGCGATCCGCCTGGATGACGGCTGCGGTCCGGCCGTCGGCGCGGGCGTCGGCGAGACGGCGCGCGACGAGCGCGGTGTACAGACCATGTCCGCGATGCTCGGCCAGCGTGGCGGCGCCGCCGAGGAGAACGATCGGCGAGTCGGGGAGGTAGACGAGGTAGCTCCAGGCGAGGGGCGGGCCACCGTCGAGATGGCCGAAATACGTGCGGGACTTGATCCGCGACGCGTTGGCCGCGAGGACCTCGTTGAAAAAGCGTATGACCTCGAAGGGGCTACCGTACGCGTCCGCCATGAGGTCGCTTCGCGAGAGCGCATCGGCGGCGGTGACCTCGTCCACGCGCACGCTGGGGTTCACCTCGATCACCCGTGTGAGGTCGCTGAGCGCCATGCCAGCGAGGCTCTCGGCGTGGGTGAGGCCCGCGGCCTCGAGCCGGAGCGGGAGATTTGTCGGCCGGCTTGAGGGTCCGGTGACCCACCCGAAGGTCATGCCGCCGTAGCGGTCGCGGACCTTGGCGATCTTCGCGTCCGCCTCGAGATCGGAGAAGCGCGCGTCGCCCGCGAGATTCGTCAGCGGATGGGGGATCTTCGAGATCCGCCCTCGCAGACCGGGAACGCCGAGCTCCTGGAAGAGACCGGCAACCGGCGGGTACAGAAAGAGCGTGGATTCGATCGCGTCGACCAGGTCGCGCTCGGAAATTGCCATTTTGTCGATTCTGCCTCGGCGCCGGCGTCGTTAGCGTGAGCCTCGGAAAGAGGCAGGAGGGCGAAGTGCGCTACATGCTCACCTTCTACGCGGTCGAAGCGGAGTGGATGGCGCTCCCCGAAGCCGAGCGGGAGGCCGGGATCGCGGATATCGGCAAGTGGTTCGCGGAGCACGCGCGCGCTGGGAAGATCGTCGAGGGCCATCGCCTCGGCCGCGGCACCAAGACCGTGCGCCACGGGCGCGTACGCAAGAAGGATCTCCCCGTCGTGAGCGACGGCCCGTTCATCGAGGCGAAGGAGACCGTCGGCAGCTTCGCGATCGTCGAGGTCGCCGACGAAGGAGAAGCGGTCGCGATCGCGAAGCGCTGGCCGGCGGGCGGGATCGTGGAGATACGGCCGGTCGCGGATTGAGCAGATAGAGCCGAGCGACGAGCAGTTCACCTGCGAGGAGCGAGACCGACAGTCCTGAGCGCGTCTCCTGGGCGCAGCCCAGAGATTGATCAGCTGACGAGGGAGCGCAACGCGCGACGGACGAGCTCGCGGGCGAGCGTGACCTTGTAGCCGTTGTCGCGCAGTGGCGTCGCGCCGGAGAGGATGCGCTCGGCGGCATCGGTGCACGCGGCGTCGTCGAGCGCGCTGCCCTCGAGGCCCTTCTCGGCGGCGAGCACGCGCCAGGGCACCGGCGCGACGCCACCCATCACGATGCGCACGTCGCGCGCCACCCCGCGATCGATCCTCGCGGCCGCCGCGACCGAGACGAGGGCGAAGCTCCAGGCCTTGCGGTCCATTGCTTTGAGGTACGTGCCCTTTCGCGCGAGCGCAGCCTCGGGCACGCGCACCTCCACGATCAGCTCGGCCGGGCGAAGGGTGTGCTCTCGGCGCTGACTACCGTGTGGCGCGACGAAGAGGTCGGCGAGCTTCATGCGGCGCTCGCCGCGCGAGCCCGTCAGCGAGATCTCCGCGTCGTACGCGATCAGCGCCGGTACCAGATCCGAGGGCGAGACCATCGCGCATTCGCGTGCGCCGATGATCGCGTGGTAGCGGTTCTCACCATCGACCGCGAAGCACCGCGTGCCACCTTTGAGCCAGCACACCGTCCCCTCGTCGCGGAAGTACCAGCAGCGGTTGCGCTGCAGCAGGTTTCCGCCGACCGTGCCCATCGTGCGAAGCTGCAGCGTCGCGGCATCGCGCAACGAATCGCGCAGGATCGGCATCGTCTTCGCCAGCGTCTCGTCCGTCTCGAGCTCGACCAGCGGTGTGAGAGCGCCGATGCGCAGGCCTTTGCCGCGCGCGTGCGACCAGCCGCGCAAGCCTTCGATCCCCGTGAGGTCGACGAGCGCGTCCGGTCGCGCGAGCCCATCCTTCATTAGCCCCAGTAGGTCGGTGCCGCCAGCGAGCGCGCTGGCCGCGCCGGTGCGGAGCATGCGCAAGGCGTCGGCAAGCGCGCGCGGGCGCGCGTAGGAGAACGCGTTCAAGCCCGCGCTCCAGCGACCGCGAGAGCCTCGAGCACGCGAGCGCGGGTAAGAGGCGCATGTCGCACCCGCGCGCCGGTCGCGTTCGCGACCGCGTTCGCGATTGCCCCGGCGGTCGGGATGATCGGGGGCTCGCCCAGCCCCTTGACCCCGAGGTTGTTCGCCCGACGGTCCGGACGATCCACGAATTTCACCGTGATCTTCGCCGGAACGTCGCGCACGGTCGGCACCTTGTAATTCTCGAGGTTCCCATTCATGACCCGACCGGTCGCGCGATCGAGGAATCGCTCCTCGGTGAGCGCGAAGCCAACGGCCTGCAGGACACCGCCCTCGACCTGCGAACGCGCGGTGAGCGGGTTCACGATGCGGCCGATGTCATGTACGGCGACGACGTGCTCAACGGAGATCTCGCCGGTCCGCACGTCTACCTCGACCTCGGCGAAGTGCGCACCAAAAGTGCGCTGCGATAGATCGGGATCGTTCGGATGCCGGCCGCCCTTGCCGATCACCGTGTTGTTGTCGACCTTCCCGAGGATCTCGCCGAGCCGCGTGCGCGCACCCTTGCTCACGATCATGCCGGCCTCGAGCCGAAGCTCTGCCTTCGGCGTCTCGAGCACGCCGGCCGCCGCGCCAAGCAGCTGCTCCTTGGCATCGCGGGCCGCGATTCGCACCGCGGGACCGACCGACGCGAGGGTGATGGAGCCCGCGGAGATCGGGCCATAGGGGGTCTCCGTATCCCCAATGCGCACGTCGACGTCCGCGAGGTCGACGCCAAGCTCATCGGCGCAGATCTGCGCGAGCACGGTCCGCGTCCCGGTGCCGATGTCCTGGGTGCCCGCGGTGACGACGGCGGTGCCATCCGGGTTGACGTGCACCGTCGCGTACGCGGGCGGCCCACCGCCGCCGCCCCAGATCTGCGTCGCCATGCCGATCCCGCGGCGCCGGTAGAGCGCGGAGCCGCGGAGGCCGCCGGATCGCCGGCGCTCCCAGCCGATCTCCTTCGCGCCGATGCGGTAGCACTCGAGAAGGTGCTTGTCCGAGTAGCGCTTGCCGCCCATCGGATCCTTCGGTGAACCGGCGTGCTTGCGCCGCAGTGCGAGTGGGTCGACGCCCATTTTGATCGCGAGCTCGTCGACCGCGGACTCGAGCGCGAAGGTGCCCTCGACGTAGCCCGGTGCGCGGAACGCCGAGAGCGCGCCGGCGTTGGTGATGACCTTGTAGGACTTCGAGGTCAGGTTCGGGACGTCGTAGATCGTGTTCGTCGGGCCGGTCGGGTTCGCGACCCACTTGCCCTGTCCTGCGTTCGCCCAGGAGGTGTGCTCGATCGCCGTGATGCGGCCGTCTTTGCCCGCGAGGCGGAGCTGCTGGAGCGTCGCCGAGCGATTCCCCGCCGCGAGATTCTCCTCGTCTCGGGTCAGGATGCAGCGGATCGGGCGTCCGAGGCGCATGGCGAAGAGCGACGCGACGATCGAGTACTTGCCAACGCCGCCCTTCGAGCCGAACCCACCGCCCATGTAGTCGCAGATCACGCGGATCTTTGAGAACGGAAGCCCAAGCGCGGTCCGTAGGCCCTGACGCACGCCGAAGACGTGCTGCGTGGACTCGTAGACCGTGAGCCGCTCGCCGTCCCAGGTCGCGACGGCCCCGTGCGTCTCAAGCGAGTTGTGCAATTGCGTTGAGGTCCGGTATGTGGCGTCGATCACGGCATCGGCGTCGCGGATGGCTTTGCGCACGTCGCCCCGCTTGTGCGTCGCCGATTCGGCGACGTTCCCGTCGGTCTCGAGCGGCGGCGCCATGTCGCCGATCGCCTCCTCCAGGTCGACCACATGCGGCAGCAGCTCGTAATCGACCTCGACGAGTCGGAGCGCCTCGGCTGCGGTGTCTTCGTCGTCCGCGGCGATCGCGGCGACCTCGTCGCCGACGAAGCGCACCTCCTCGCGGAAGATCGTGTCCTCGCCGCGGAATGCCGCCTTCGGCGCGTTGAAGCGATGCAGGACGCCGCGCACGCCCGGCAGCGCTTCGGCCTTCTTCGTGTCGATCCGACGCACCCGCGCGCGCGGATACGGGCTGCGCAGAACGCGGACGAACAGCATGCCGGGGAGATAGATGTCCTGCGTGTAGCGTGCGTGCCCGGACACGCGCTGCGTGCCGTCGATGCGACGGCGTGCGTGCGCGATCTGGGTGTGCTCGGCGCCGTCGAGTTGAGGGAGATCGCTCCCCTCCACGAGGACGAGCGACTCGTAGACCTCGCCTTCGAACTCCTCGCGGCTCTTGACGACCCTGGGCATTACTTCTTGCGCCTTCCCGCGTTCACGCCGGCGGCGACGATGTTGGGATAGGCGCCACAGCGGCACAGGTTGCCGGCCACGGCGCGACGTACGTCGTCCTCGGTCGGCGACGGCGTCGCGCGCAGGAGCGCGACGATCGACATGATCTGTCCGGGCGTGCAGAAGCCGCACTGGAACGCGTCGGCATCGATGAACGCGCGCTGCACCGGATGCAGCCCTCTTTCGCCTTCTCCCGACGCGTCCTTCATCAGCCCCTCGATCGTCTCGACGCGCTTGCCTTCACACGCGATCGCGAGCGTCATGCACGCGTAGACCGGGCGGTCATCGACGATCACCGTGCACGCGCCACAGGTCCCCTCATCGCAGACGCGCTTGCTCCCGGTGAGGCCGAGAGACTGCCGAAGCGTGTCGAGCAGCGTGCGCCGCGGCGGGACATGGACGCGCACAGCTTCACCGTTGACGGTGAGGCCGAGGTCGATCGCGCCGGGACCGCGCAGCACGGCACCATCGGTGGAACGCGCAGGGGGCACGACGAAATGTTATGTCCGCACGCCGTCATATGCTGTCGAGGCTTCGCCAGGGGGTCACAAAGCGATGGCCATTTCGCGCGTTGGCGTGGTCGGGTTCGGACAGATGGGATCGGGTATCGCGCAGGTCTGCGCGCAGGCCGGCATCGATACGCTCGTTCGCGAGGTCGAGCAGCCGCTGATCCAAAAGGGCTTTCAGCGCGTCGACAGCTCACTCGCGCGTTTGGTGAAGTCGCAGCGCGTAAGCGAGGGCGAAGCTCGTGCCGCGCGCGGACGGATCCGCGGGACCGTATCGCTCGCCGACTTTGGGGACCGCGAGCTCGTGATCGAGGCGATCGTCGAAGAGATCGGCCCGAAGAAGAAGCTATTCGCAGAGCTCGACACGATCTGCTCTCAGGCGACGATCTTCTGCTCCAACACGTCGAGCCTGACGATCGTCGAGATGGCCGCGGCGACGAAGCGGCCGGACCGTTTCGCCGGCCTTCACTTCTTCAACCCTCCGGTGATCATGAAGCTCGTCGAGATCGTGAAAGCGCTGACGACGAGCGATGCGACGATCGCGACACTGAGGGATTTCGTCGCGCGGCTTGGAAAGACCGGCGTGCTGTGCAAGGACACGACCGGCTTCATCGTGAACCGACTGATGGTCCCCTACCTCCTCGGCGCGGTCCGCATGCTGGAGCTCGGGATCGCGACGAAAGAGGACATCGATCAGGCCGTCAAGCTCGGCCTGGGTTATCCGATGGGCCCGTTCGAGCTCATCGACTACACCGGCGTGGACATCAATTACCACGTCGCCAACGTGTTCTTCGACGAGTTCAAGGATCCCAGCATGGCGCCGCCGTCCCTGCTTCGGAGGATGACGCTCGCGGGACAGCTTGGGACGAAGACCGGCAAAGGCTTCTACGAGTACGACGAGCAGGGGAAGCGCAAGTCCTAGACCCTCATGAGCAGGTCGCCCTCAAGAAGGCGGCGATCTGGTCCGTGGTCGCGGGTATCGCGCACGTCGTCACCGCGGAGTTCGGCGCGAACTTCTTTCCGTCCTGGTACTTCGCGCTCGCGGCGGTCGGCTATGGCCTGCTGCTTCCGATCATCGCATCGCTCCAGGTACTGCACCGGCCGGTGCGCGAATCCGGCGCCATCCTCGGCACCATCGCCGGCGCGTCGGTCGTGACGCTCGGTCTCGGCGCCGCAGCGAACACCGACCTCATCCCGGCCGCGCTCTTCGTCCGTGGCATCTGGTGGTGGACGATCGGCAAGATGTGGGCGGAGACCGCGGTCATGCCGCGCATCTTCGGATTCCTCACGATGCTGCTCGCGGTCCTCTGCGTTGGTCTGGTCGGACTCTATGCGGCGACGGGTCTGCCGATGGCTCCGCCCGATCTGCCGCTGCGCATGATCCTCGGCGTGTGGCTCATCGGGCTCGCCGCATTCCTCTGGCGCACCGCGAGCCCTCCCACGTCACCCACCTAACATGGACCGCGGATGGCAGTGACAAATCGGGGGACTCCGCCCCCCGGCCCCCGAGCACTCGCTCAAACACGGCACGAGCAGCTCGGCCTGTCGATGGACGACGTCAAGGGCATGTACCGCTACATGCTCATGACCCGCCTCGTGTCCGAGCGCATCCTTCAGCTCAACCGGATGGGCCGCACGCCGTTCGGCGCAGGCACCGACGGTCACGAGGCAGCGCAGGTCGGCGCCGCGTGGTGCATCCAGCGCGGCAAGGACTGGACGGTCCCGTACTACCGCGACATGGGAGTCGCGTTCGTGCTCGGATTCAGCGCGCTCGACGAGTTCCGCGGCGTGTTCGCGAAAGCGACCGACATCAACTCGGCGGGCCGGGCGATGCTCAACATGTTCAGCTCCCCGAAAGACCGAGTTCTGTCGCGTTCGGTGCTGGTGGGAACCGAGTTTCCGCACGCGGTTGGCCTCGCGCTCGCGCTGCGGCAGCGCAAGGAGGCACAGATCGTGTTCGTCTTCGGCGGCGACGGCTCGACCAGCCCCGGGGATTTCCACGAGGCCGCGAACTTCGCATCGATTCACAAGCTTCCGGTGGTGTTTGTTATCGAGAACAACCTGCTGGCGATCTCGACGCGCTTCGAGAAGCAGACCGCGGTAAAGGACATCGCCGAGAAGGCCGCCGCCTACGGCATGCCGGGATACATCGCCGACGGGATGGATGTGCTCGACAGCTACGAGAAGACGAAGCTCGCGAGCGACCGCGCCCGCGCCGGCGGCGGGCCAAGCCTCGTCGAGCTCAAGTGTTATCGCTATCAACCCCACACCTCCGACGATGACGACAGCCGGTATCGGACCAAGCAAGAGGTCGAGGAGTGGCGCGCGAAGGACCCGGTGAAGCGCGCGCACGCGTACCTGCTCTCGGCGGGCGTGCCCGAGGCAGACCTCTATTCGCTCCGCGCATCGCTTGCCGACGAGATCGAACGCGCCATCGCGCAGGCCGAGAGCGAGCCGGATCCAAAGCCTGAAGATGCCGCAAAGCACGTGTACTCCGAGGACGCCCCTCTTCCCGACGGCACGCGCGCGTAGCGCCCGCATGCGGGCGCTCCTCCTCGCGATCGTCGCCGCGCTCGGGGCATGCACGGCGCCGGCCAAACCCGTCACCTCGCCGACACCGATTCCCACGCACGTGCCTGGCGCGCTGAACGTGACCGCGCTGCTCGACCTCTCTGGCTCGCGCTGGCCGAGTGGCGCGCCGCAGCGTGACGCGCTGCAGCTATGGACCGATCAGCACGCCACGGCGACTCCACGAGTTCGTCTGCGGATCGTTGATGTCGCCGGCAGTGCATCGCGGACGCTGATCGAGCTTCGCCGCGCCGCCGTCGAGGATCGCGCGGATGCGATCATCGTCGGGGTTCCCGTCGACTACGACGACGCGTTCGCGCGCGCGGTCCAGCTCACGCAACTGCCGGTCCTCTTCACGCTGCCCATCGCCGATCCCGTCACGACCGGTGGCGGGTGGGCCTTCGCGCTCGCGCCGACGCCGAGTCAGCTTGCCAGGACGATGCTCGACGACGCTGCCGCGCGCGCCGTGCTCGGCTCGAGCGTCGTCGTAACGGACGAATCCGCGCCGGCGATCATCGAACGCGCTGCGTTCGTTGCGGAGCTCGCCAGCCGCGGAGTCACGGCGACGATCGTGAAAGCCGCTGACGGGACGAAGCTGCGGACGATGCTCGCCTCGGCGTCAGTCGCCCTCTTCGCCGGTCCGCCCAAGCCCTACGTGGATGCCGCGCGTACGGCGACGACCGGGACGCTCCTCTATTTCTCCTATCTCTGCGACGGCGGGGACATCGGCGATCTGCGCGACGCCGCGCCGCTTGCCACTTGGCCGGGGGTCAGGTGGATCGCCGCGAACGCGACCGGCGCGACGCCCGGGCGCGCCGCGTTCCTCCAGGCGTTCCTGGATCGCGCCGGCCCGCCGACTTCGCCTGCGGCATCGGCGTTCGATGCCCTCACGCTGCTCGCAGCCGTGTCCAACGGGAGCGGTGATCCGGTGCGGCTTCGCGACCAGCTGCAGGCCGGATCGTTCATCGGGATCGCGACGACGTACACGTTCAATCCGGCGCGGCGCGCCGGCTTCGCCAGCCAGGACCTCGCGTTCCTCCGCTACACCGGCGCGCGAGCGACGCCGGTGCTTCGGTAGCGGTCGTTTCTTTCCGTTTTCTCACCCGAGCCTCATTTCTCGGTGGGCCTCGCGGGCCTGATCGCCTCGCTGATCGTCGTGATCGTCGGGCCGAAGCTCGGCGTTGCTGAGGCACCATACGCGCGATGGAGAGCGAGCTCGATCGGCTGATCTACGACTGGAATCGCGACGGCCGCGCCGCGCGCGCCGACTACCGGGCGGTCGAGCTCGACGACGAGACGCTACGCGATGGTCTCCAGGGTCCGTCGGTCCGCAACCCGCCGCTCGATGTCAAGAAGCGACTGCTTTCCCTCATGGACCAGCTCGGGATCGATAGCGCCGACATCGGGCTGCCCGGCGCGTCGCCCCAAGCGCGCGCGTCGATCGTGGCGCTCGCCAAGGAGACCACCCGCCTGGGGCGCCTGAAGCCGAACTGCGCGATCCGGACACATCCCGACGACGTGCGCGGCGCGATCGAAGCGTCGACCGAGGCCGGCGTGCCGATCGAGTGCTGCGCCTTCATTGGCAGCTCTCCCATCCGCCGCTTTGCCGAGGACTGGGCTCTTGACACGATGCTGCGCAGCGTCGAGACGAGCGTGTTCACACTCGCGAAGGCAGGCCTGCCGGTGATGTTCGTGACCGAGGACACCACACGCGCCGATCCCGAGACGCTCGTGCGGCTGTACGACACCGCGATCGGCGCCGGCGCGAAACGCATCTGCGTCTCGGACACGGTCGGCCATGCGACCCCCGAGGGCGTGCGCAATCTCCTCACGTTCGTGCGCGACGAGATCGTGCGCGAGCGCGACGTGAAGGTCGACTACCACGGGCACAACGACCGTGGCCTCGGGACGATCAACGCGCTCACCGCGACATCGCTCGCGGATCGCGTGCATGGATGCGCCCTCGGCATCGGCGAGCGCGTCGGCAATACCTCGATGGATCAGCTCCTCATCAACCTGCAGCTCTGGGGGTTGATCGAGCGAGATCTCACGCCGCTCGTCGAGTACACAGCGCTCGTCGCGGAGCACTGCGGTATCCCGATCCCACCCAATTACCCGGCGATGGGCGCCGACGCGTTCCGGACGGGAACGGGCGTGCACGCGGCCGCGGTCATCAAGGCACTCCGCAAGAAGGACCGCGCGCTCGCCGACCGCGTCTACAGCGCGGTGCCGGCGTCCGTACTGGGACGCCAGCAGCGCATCGAGGTCGGACCGATGAGCGGCGAGTCGAACGTGATCTTCTGGCTCGAGCAGCATGGCATCGAGGCGACGCGCGAGCGGATCGAGCGCATGTTGAGCGCAGCGAAAGCAAGCGATCGCCTGTTGAGCGACACGGAGCTCCGAACGCTCGCGAGCTAGCTAGTCCGCGGCGGCGGCGACCTGCGGTTGGCTCGCCGCGCGGTTCGCCTGCTGGCGCCAGAGGATGAACGCGACGGCGGTGACGATGACGAACGCGCCTGCGACGATCGCCGGCGTGATCGGTTCACCTCGGAAGAGCGCGCCAAGGATCACCGCGACAACGGGATTCACGAACGCGTACGTCGCAACGAGCGACACCGGCGCGTGCTGCAGCAGCCAGGTGTACGCGGTGAAGGCGACGATCGAGCCGAACACCACGAGATACGCAAGCGCGACGAGCGATCGCACCGAGAAGCTGGCCGGATCGAGATGCGCGGCTTCTCCGCGCAGGACGCCGACGACGACGAGCGCCGATCCCCCCGCGAGCATTTGGTACGCAGTCGAAAGGAGCGCGATCCGCGGGGACCGCAAGCGTGGCGACACGAATGTGCCGATCGCCCAGGAGATCGTCGCGCCAAGAAGGATCGCGAGTCCATAGGGATCGAGCGTGCCATTGAGTCCGCCCGGGATCACGAGGATGGCGACGCCCAAGAGGCCCAGCAGCACGCCTGCGATGAGGTCGCGGCCGACGCGCTCGCCGATGATCCCCCGGAGCACGACGATCCAGAGCGGCACCGACGCGACCACAAGCGCCGTGACCCCCGAAGGGACCGTTCGCTCCGCGAGGACGACGAGCCCGTTTCCGCCGAGGAGCAGGAAGAGGCCCACGGTCGCCGACCCAGCGATCTCGCGAAATGTCGCGCGAAGCGGTAGCCCGCGCAGCACGAACCACAGGCAGATCAGGATTCCCGCGGTGAGGAAGCGGATCCCGGCGCTGAGAAGCGGCGGCAAGCTTTCGACGGCGAACGCGATCGCGAGATACGTGGATCCCCAAACGAGATAGACGGTGCCGAGCGCGGACCAGAGCGTCAGGCCCGACGCGCGTTGCGGAGACGCCATGCCCACGTAGAACGTAACCGCCCGAGCCTCCGTGAGATGCCCGCCGCGTGGCTCTGTAACGAAAGCGACGTTCCGCGAGGGATCCGTCGGGGTCGCGGGTCGCAGCGCAGGATGAAGATGTGCCGCCGGAGGCTGTCATCCCGCTCCATCTGGCCGACGTGATCTACCCGGCGCGCCACCCGCTCGCCGGCCAGACCGGCGTCGTCCTAGGGTTCGCGGTCCGGTCTGGCGATGACGTGGTGCTGGTCGACACGGGCGTCGGCTTTGGCGACGCGTGGATCGATGACAACTACAAACCGACGCGACGCGAGGTCCGCGAGGCTCTCGTCGCCGCCGGGTTCGATCCGACCGCGGTGCGCACGATCGTGAACTCGCACCTGCACTTCGATCATTGTGGTCAGAACCGGGCGTTTCCCGACGTCCCGATCGTCGTGCAGCGAGCCGAGCTCGATGCCGCGCGCGGCGAGGGCAAACCGATCCAGGACTGGATCGATTTTCCTGGCGCGACGTACCGCGTCGTCGACGGCGATACCGAGGTAGCCGACGGTATCAGCGTGCTCGCGACGCCCGGCCACACCGCGGGACACCAGTCAGTGACGGTCCGGACCGGCGACGGTCTGGTGTTGATCGTCGGCCAGGCCGCGCAGGACGCACGATCGTTCGCGACCGCCGAGCCCGATCCGAGCCTCACGCGTCTGCGTGACCTCAACGCCGACCGGATCCACTTCGCGCACGATCGCGCTGTCCTGCGAAGGCGCCGCTGAGCTAGCTGCCGCCGCCCCAGCTGCGTCCGCGCGCGCCGCCGCCCAATGCGCCGAGATCGACCAGAAAGCCGAGCACGAGGACCAGGAGCCCGAGGCCCGAGAGCCCGCCGAGCTCGTTCTGGGCGATCGCGTAGGCGAGCGTCGTCCACGGCAGGAACAGAAAGCCGAGGAAGGGCAAAAGGAAGGCATCGAACGCGCGGCTTAGGTAGTCCGTGAGCAGCCACAGGATGACGAGTACGAATCGCGGGCCTACGAGTGCGAGCAGGACGAGGATGCAGCACATGGCCGGGATGGTGGCACAGGATGGATAGTTGACGGAGTCAACTATCCTGTCTCGCGTGGCGACTGCATTCGAGGCCCGCGTGAGCGCCGTGCGTCGCTTCAACCGCTTCTACACGCGACAGATCGGGATCCTCGACGGGCGCTATCTTCGTAGCCCGTTCTCGCTGACCGAGGTGCGCGTGCTGTACGAGCTCGCCCATCGCGAGGAGACCACCGCCAGCGAGCTCGTCCACGATCTCGCCCTCGACCCGGGGTACCTCAGCCGGATGCTGCGTTCGTTCGTTCGCCGCGGAATCGTTGCGAGGAGCACTGCGGCGGCGGATGGACGAAAGAGCCTTCTGACCCTGAGCGCGCGCGGGCGCAAAGCCTTCGCGCCACTCGACGCGAAGGCGCGCGAGCAGATCGGCGAGCTCCTCGCGCCGCTCGCGCCGCGTTCACAAGATCGGCTCGTGGCCTCGATGCGCGAGATCGAGACCGCGCTCGCGGCTCGGTCGAAGCTCGCCCGGACGATCAGCTTGCGCACGCACCGGCCCGGCGACATGGGCTGGGTCGTGCAGCGTCACGGCGCTCTGTACTGGGAGGAGTACGGCTGGGACGAGCGGTTTGAAGCGCTCGTCGCCGGAATCGTGGCCAAGTTCATCGAGCACCTCGATCCCGCTCGCGAGCGCTGCTGGATCGCCGAATTGGACGGCGAACCGGTCGGCTCGGTCTTCTGTGTGAAGCAGTCGCAGACCGTGGCGAAGCTTCGCCTGCTACTCGTCGAGCCGCGCGCCCGCGGCCTCGGGATCGGCCGGCGCCTGGTCGACGAGTGCGTCGCGTTCGCTCGCTCGGCTGGCTACCGCGAGATGGTCCTCTGGACGAACGATGTCCTTGTCGCCGCCCGTCACATCTACGAGCGCGCCGGCTTCACGCTGGTCGAGAGCGAGCGGCACACGAGCTTCGGAAAGCGCCTCGTCGGCGAGAGCTGGCGGCTGCGGCTCTAACGCCGTCGCGAGAGCGAGCGCCACAATTGAGGGGTGCAGACGATCCAACCGGCGCGATTGATCGCGGGCGCCCGAATCGAGGACTCGCCCGCCCCGGAGCGCGCTGAGACCGGTCGTGCGGCGCCGGTCGTCCGCGGCAAGGCGCTGATCTTCTGGGACCCGAAGGTCCCGGGCAAGAAGCTCGACGCCATCGACACGGACCAGATCACGCCGGCCGACGACTGCGTTTCCGAGAGTCTCGAGACGCTCGACGAGCGCTGGAAGGCCGGCTCCTTCCGCTACCTCATGCCCGACTTTCGCGACCGCGTGCGCCGAGGCGAGACGTTCATCGTCGCCGGTGACCGGTTCGCGATCGGGAGCTCGCGCGAGATGAGCCCGGCCGGCCTCAAGGGCGTCGCCGACGAAGCCGGGGTCGAGATCGTCATCGTCTGCGGGGCGGCGATGGGCGACATCTTCCGCCGAAACGCGCTCAATCTCGGGCTGCACGTCGTGCAGAGCCGCGAAGCCGTCCAGGATGCGCAGGAGGGCGACACCTTCGCCTTCGATCCGGCGACGCGAACGCTGAGCAACGAGACGCGCGGCAAGATCTACGAGGCGGCAGCGCTGTCGCCGCAAGAGGAGGAGATCCGCCGTTCGGGCGGGATCATCAAGGTCGGACGCCGCGAGTTCGCCGCGTCGGTCAGGCGAGCTCCGAACATCGAGTGGCCGGACCCGGCGACCGCCCGACGCCTCACGTCGACGGAGCAGATCCTCTGGGCGCACCGCGTCGACAAGGACGCCGAGATCCGCCCGGGCGCGACACTCCGCGTCTACGCCGATCTGCTCCCGGCCTCGGACGGCACGGCCCCCTTCGCGATCCACACGTTCAACGAGATCAGCGGCGGCGACGTCGTACGTCCGCGACAGATCGCGATCGCCAACGATCACTTCGTGTTCAACCGGCGCGAGGCCGACGACAAGCAGACCGAGATCGGGCGGCAGTTCGCCGAGCGCCACGGGATCCGATCGCCGTACTACGCGACTCCGGGCGACGGCATCTTCCACTTCTACTTTCCGGAGCAAGGCCTCGTCGTCCCCGGCGCGCTCGTTCCGGGGGCGGACTCGCACAGCCGCGCGTACGGGGCGTACGGCGCGCTGGGATACGGCGTCGGCTCGACGACGCTCGGCTTTGGCTGGGCCACGGGCTACGTGTACTTCACGGTCGCGAAGCAGCGGCGCGTCGCGTTCACCGGAAAGCTGCAGCCGTGGGTGAGCGGGAAAGACGTCGTGCTCGCGCTCCTGCAGCGGTGGGGAGCGAAGCAGTCCGGCGGCATGAGCGTGGAGTTCATCGACCGCGATCGGCAGCTTCCGATGGCCTACCGCAACACGATCGCGAACATGATGGCCGAGGGCGAGGCACTCAACGGTATCTTCGCCCCCGACGACATCACCTACGCCCACTTCGCGGAGAAGGGCATGCACGATCTTCCCTACCCGCGGTTCGGCCCGGGCCCCGACGCGACGTACGAGGCCGACGAGACGCTCGATCTCTCGCAGGTCGTCCCGCTGATCGCCAAGCCCTTCAGTCCCGCGAACGCCTTTCCCGCGACCGAGATCGCGCGCGAGCGGCTGGCTTTCGACAAAGCCTTCATCGGCTCGTGCACGAACGGGGGCTATGGCGATCTGCTCGAGGCGGCCCTCGTCTTGAAGGCCGCGCGCGCGAAGGGCGTGGCGACGGCCGCGAAAGAGTTCGTCGTGTTCCCCGGGTCCGGGGGAGTGAAGCGCGAGATCGAGAAGACCGATCCCCGCCTCGGAGGGGAGTCCATCGCCGCGGTCTTTCGCGCCGCCGGCGCGGTGATCCGCGAGTCGTGGTGCGGGCCGTGCTTCGGACAAGGTCCGGACGCGTTGACCAAGGGCGAGACCGCGATCACGTCGTTCAACCGCAACTGGACGAACCGCATGGGCGTTGGCGGACTCGGCTACCTCGCGAGCCCGGCTGTGGTCGCCTCGAGCGCCCTCCTCGGCTACATGGGGCCCCCCTCGGAGCTGGGCATCGAATGGCGCGCGGAGCGCTTCGTCTAGAGAGCGGCCAGTCGAGCGGGCGTCCGTTCGGCACGGAGCGTGCGGTCGTAGGGCGCGATGCAAGAAAAACCGGATCGTGCCGACGCGACCGAACGGATCGAGCCACCGCCCGAGGTCGTCGCGAGCGCCGCGCCGCCGCCGCCGCCGAGCGGGCGACGGCCGGCCGATCGCTGGTCGACGGTGTTCACGGTCTTCGCCGCGCTCGCTCTGGTCTGCTTGCTTCTGCTCGGCGGCGCGATCCTCGCATCGCAACAGATCGCTCCTCCGACGACGCCTTCGCCGTCCGCATCGGCGACCGCTTCACCCTCGGCCTCGTTCACGATCGCGCCGCGTACCGTCGCGCCCACCGCGACGCCGGCGCCGAGCGAGACGCCGGCTGCGACCTCCGCACCAACGACATCGCCGCCGACTGCGACCGCGACCGCGACGCCGCCACGCACCACACCCCCGCCTCCGCCGACGAAAACGCCTTGATACGAAAAGGTGGCGGCGACAACGAAAGAGAAAGGCCGCTGGGCTTTTTTTGCGCAGCGGCCATGGTCCGGGCGATGAAAATCAGCTAACGACGGGTCTCGGCCTCACGGGGGTCGCGCTCCATCGGCAGGCCGCCCATCTTGCTGCCGCCGTGTAGTCGCTCGTCGTGATCCTGCAGCTCAGACGGTGACGTGAACTTCTGGCCACACTCTTTGCACTTGAGCTCTTGCATCGGATGATCACGCGAGCATTCCCGATGCCGTCGCGGATCGGATTCGTGCGCTCACTTGCCACGTAGCTCGGCAACGATGGGCGCGAACGCTCTCATCGCTGTGCCGGGCAGGGCGATGTAGCTGACTCCGGCGCGTTCGCGGCGCTCGAGCAGCATCTCGACGAGGCCACGGCGCGAGCCATACAGGAAGAACGGCGACTCGACGAGCGCGGTGACCGTCGCCTTGAGTCGGGCGGCGATCATCTGGGCAAGCGATTGACGTGCGTCGGTGACTTGCGCGTCGAACACGATGACGTTGAGCTCGAGATCGGCAAACCGCGCGCGGGCGACGTGACGGAGACGCGAGATCCGCTCTGCGAGCGAAGCGATGGTGAGCGTCCGCAGCTTCGGTCCACCACGTGCGTTCACCGCCGGCGCAAGCGCAACGATCTGCGCCTCGCGCGCGGCGATCCGCAGCATCCGCGGCCCACCCCCACCGACCATCACCGGTGGGTGCGGCCGCTGCGTCGGGCGCGGAAGCACGGTCGCGTCGGCGATGCGGTAAAAGGCGCCACGGTGGGTGACCTTCCGCTCTATCCAGAGACGTTTGATGAGCGCGAGCGCCTCTTCCATTCGATCGACACGGAGCTTTGGCGGGTCGTATGGGATGCCGAGCTGCCGATAGTCGCGCTGGTTCCAGCCGGCCCCGATGCCGAACTCGAGCCGGCCGTCGGAGAGGAGATCGAGCGTCGTCGCTTCTTTCGCGAGCATCACCGGATCGCGGTAGTCGTTGTCGAAGACGAAGCTGCCGATGCGCAGGGTCGTCGTCGCCGCGGCCGCGGCCGCGAGCGCCGGCACCGGAGCGAGCTGGTCGGTGATGTGGTCAGGCATCAGCAGGACGTCGTAGCCCAGCGACTCGGCGCGGCGTGCGACCTCGCGCCAGTGCTCCGCGGACCGGCCCCGCGAGACCATCGTCGCGAAGCGAAATGGCCGCAGTCGCTGCGAGGCGCTCAGGGCGACCGATGCTACGTGGTTGCCGGCTGTTGACGTTGCCTTCGGTCGCGAGGTCCTCGCGGCGGTCGCCTGATATCGGGCACCATCAACCCGTGGAGGCGGACGTCATCGTGGCGGGTCTCGGCGCGCACGGGAGCGCGACCGCCTACGCGCTCTCGAAGCGCGGCGCGAGCGTCCTCGGCTTCGATCGTTTCGCGCGCGGTCACACGCTCGGCTCGTCGGGCGGGCGCTCGCGGATCATCCGCACGGCGTATTACGAGCATTCCGACTACGTGCCGCTCCTGCGTCGCGCGTGGGAGCGCTGGCGCGAGCTCGAACGCGAGAGCGGTGAGCATCTCCTAACCGAGACCGGCGGCCTCTACGCAGGACCGCCCGACGGGGAGCTCGTCGGGGGCGCCCTCAAGAGCGTGCGGAGCCACGGCCTCGAGCATGAGCTGCTCGACACCGACGATCTTCGCGCGCGGTTCCCGGTGTTCGAGTGGCTCGAGGGCTGGACCGGCATCGTCGAGCGGCAGGCCGGATGGCTCGCACCGGAGCGCTGCATCGAGGCGCACCTTCGTCTCGCCGAAGCGAACGGCGCGACCTTGCGCTTCGAGGAGCCCGTCGAACGCTGGGAGTCGACGATGGAGGGCGTCCGCGTCCAGACCCAGACCGGTCAATTCGATGCCGCGCGGCTCGTGCTTGCGGCGGGTCCCTGGATGAGCACGCTCGCGAAGTCCATCGCGACCGAGCTCTGGGTCGAGCGCAACGTGCTCTTCTGGTTCGAGCCACGGGGTGACCGCAAGGAGTTCGAACGGTTGCCCGTTTACATCATTCAGGACACCGATCGCATTTTCTATGGCTTCCCGTACATCGGCGGACAGGGCGTAAAGGTCGCCGGGCTGCACTTCGGTGACCACGCCGACCCCGACACCATCGATCGCGCGGCTTCGGCCCACGACGAGGAGCGGGTCCGCGACTGGCTCCGTCGTCGGGTCCCGTTGCTCGACGGCCCGCCGCGCGAGGCGAAGGTGTGCATGTACACGAACACGCCGGACGCGCACTTCATCATCGATCTGCTCGTCGAGGACACCAATGTCGTCGTCGCCTCAGCGTGCTCGGGCCACGGCTTCAAGTTCGCCAGCGTTGTCGGCGAGATCTGTGCCGACCTCGCGCTCGACGGCGAGACCGCGTACCCCATCGGTTTCCTCGCGGCCGAACGTCTTGCGTAGGCTCGTCCTCCTGGCGGTGCTCGTCATCGCCTGCGCGCCTTCCGCCGCGCCGCCGACGAGCGCGACTCGCTCGGGCGGCACGCTCGTGTTCGCCTGGCAGCAACCCGACACGCTCAACCCGCTGTACTCCACGGGCACGCAGACGAACGCGCTCGCGCTACGGTTGGCTGTCGAAGGCCTCGTCGGCATCGGCCCGGACGGTGCGCCGTACGCCGCGCTCGCCGAGACGATCCCGACAGTGGCAAACGGCGGCGTGACCATCTCTGGCGGCGCGATGACCGTTCGGTATCGCCTTCGCAGCGGCGTCGTGTGGTCGGACGGGGCGCCGTTCGACGCGAGCGACGTGCTCTTCACGTGGCGGACGATCATGAGCGACCCGCGCGTCGCGACGCGCGAGGGCTACGACCAGATCGACGGTATCGACGTCCCCGACGACCACACCGCAGTGGTGCGCTATCGCGGGATCGATCCCGCATATGCGATGCGGTTCGACGCGATCCTCCCGCGGCACCTTCTGGACGGCGCGCCGCAGAGCGTTTTCGACGATTACGGCCGCAAGCCCCTCGGGACCGGTCCCTTCCGCATCACCGAGTTCGCGGCGGGCGATCACCTGACCGCCGAACGCAATCCGCGGTACCGGACGAGCGGCCGTCCGTTCCTGGATCGCGTCATCGTCCGCTTCGTCGCCTCGGTCGACGCGGCGAAGGCTCAGCTTCGCGCCGGCGAAGTCGACGCGATGGGCAGCCTCGCCGAGCCGGACGTCGCGGATCTCGAGAAAGACACCACCATCGCGATCGCGAGTGCGCCGTCGCCCACGGTCGAGGCGATCGCGTTCAACTTCGCGAGCCCGCGCGATCCCGCGAACGCGAACCCCGTGCTCGGAGACATCGTCGTCCGCCGGGCGCTCGTTCTTGCGACACCGAAGGCTCAGATCGTCGAGCGGCTGCTCTTCGGCCGCGCCACGCCGGCGATGAGCGAGATCCCGGTCGGCTGGGCAGCGCCCGCGGTCGCGCAGGAGTCGTACGACCCCGCAGCCGCGCGCACGATGCTCGAGAAGGATGGCTGGCGTCCCGGCACGGACGGCATCCGGAGCAAGTTCGGTGTGCGCGCCTCGCTTCGTCTGGTGAGCACGACGGGAAACGCGCTTCGCGAGCGGGTCCAGCAGGTGCTCGTCGATGAGTGGCGCGGGATCGGGATCGAGGCAACGATCCACAACGTTCCCTCGAGCACCCTCACCGCGGGATGGCAGGCGGGTGGGATCCGCAAGATCGGCGACTTCGACGCGTTGCTCGCGAATGTCGGCCTCGGCATCGGCAGCGTCGACCCGCAGAGCTATCTGGCGCAGCGACACCGCTGCTCGGCGATACCGAGCGCGACCAACAATGGCGCTGGCGCAAACTACGAGCGCTTCTGCGATGGGCGCGTCGACCAGCTGCTTGACGATGCCGGCGCGACACTCGACATGGCGAGGCGCGCGTCCGACTACGCGCAGGTCCTCACCATCCTGAACGAGAAGGCGATCGCGATCTGGCTCTACGACCGCGGCCGATACGACGCGTTCCGAACGCGCGTTGGCGGATATCAGAGCAACGGCTGGGACGTCGTGACGTGGAACGCCCAGGACTGGTTCGTTCGCGGTTAGGTGGACAATGCGGGGCGGGAGGTGCGGAACATGCGTGGGATCACCGTCGCGCTCGCACTCGTCGGCCTGCTGGCCGCGGCGTGTGGCGGCACGACGACACCGGGAGCCGGCACTTCTGGACAGACGACCGTCAAGAAGGACCTCATCATCGGATTCACCGCGTCGCAGACCGGCGCGCAGAACGTCGCGTCGAACAAACAGACCGAGGGTATCAAGCTCTGGGTCGACGACGTCACCAAAGCCGGCGGCATCAAGCTCAAGGACGGAACCATCCTCATGCCGCAGATCAAGTCCTACGACGACCAGAGCGCGACCGACCGCGTCCAGGCGCTCTACACGAAGCTCATCAACGACGACAAGGTCGACTTCCTGCTGAGCCCGTACTCGAGCGGTCTGGTCAAAGCCGCGGCGGTCGTCTCGGAGCAGAACGGCAAGGTCATGATCACCGCGGGCGGCGCGGACGACGCGACCATGGAGCAGGGCTTCAGGAACATCTATCAGGTCTACACGCCGGCCTCGAAATACCTCACCGGCGCGATCGACCTCATGCTGAAGCTCGATCCCACCATCAAGAAGGTCGCTATCGTCAACGAGAAGGACAGCTTCTCGACCTCGGTCGTGGCGGCGGCGAAGCCGTACGCGGAGAGCAAAGGCCTGCAGGTCGTGGTGAACCAGGGCTACGACACGGGCACCGTCGACTTCGGCCCGTTCATCAACCAGATCTCGGCCGCCGCGCCGGACGCGATCATCGGCGGCGGCCACCTCCCCGACGGCACGACCCTCGCGAAGCAGCTGTACGAGAAGAAGGTCAGCGCTCGTTTCGTCGCGCTGCTCGTCGCGCCGCCCGAGCCGACGTTTGCGGACATCGGTGACGCCGCTCAGTTCATCGTCGGCCCATCGCAGTGGGAGACCCAGACGAAGTACTCGGCCGAGGCTGCGAAGACCGCCGGCGTGCCCTTCTATGGACCGACCGGCGCCGACTTCACCACCGCATATAAGGCGAAGTTCAGCGCGCCGCCCTCGTATCACTCGGCGGGCGGGTACGCCGCCGGCCTCACGCTCCAGAAGGCTCTCGAGGACGCCGGCAGCACGGACCCGGAGAAGGTGAAGACGGCGCTCGACAAAGACGACTTCATGACCTTCTACGGTCGCATCAAGTTCTCGACCGACCCCAAGACGCATGGCAAGCAGATCGCGCACGAGATGGTCTACGTGCAGTGGCTGAAAGGCAGCGATGGCAAGCTCGCGACGCAGATCGTGTGGCCGGCCGAGGCGAAGTCCGCGGACCCGCAGCTAAGGAAATAACGCCACCAGGCCGAGCGTGAGCGTCGACGCCCTCGTACCGTCGGCGATCGACGGCCTCATGCTCGGCTTCGTCTACGGGCTCGCGGCCATGGGTCTCACGCTCATCTTCGGGGTCATGCGCGTGATCAACCTCTCGCACGGACCGGTAATCGCCCTCGGGATGTTCGTTGTCTACGTGCTCTTCACCGGCGCCGGCGTGAATCCGTATCTCGGGCTGATCGCCGCGGCCGGGCTCGGCATCCTCTTCGGCGTCGCGATCTACTTCGTCGCGGTCGACCGGATCATCAACGCGCCGGAGCTCACGACGCTTCTCGCGACGTACTCGGTGAACCTCATGATCGTCGGCGTCGCGACCTCGGTGTTCACGACGACACCGCGCGCGGTCGACATCAGCCTCGGCTCAGTGGGTGGGAGCGGCGTCACCATCCTGGGGACGCATGCGGTCGCTGTCGCGATCGCGATCGCCGGCGCCGCGCTGCTCTACGCGATCCTCTTCCGCACGCGCATCGGCAAGTCCATCCGCGCGGTCGCGAACAACCGGGCCGCGGCGGAGCTCATGGGGATCGACTCGCGGCGCGTCCTCGCGCTCTCGTTCGGCATCGGCACCTCGCTCGCGATGACCAGCGGCGCGCTCCTCTCGACGCTCTTCTCGTTCACGCCGCTCTCGGGCGCGACCTATGAGGTGAAGAGCTTTGTCATCGTCGTGCTGGGCGGGCTCGGCAACCCGACCGGCGCGCTCGTCGGGGGCATCGTGCTCGGTCTCCTTGAGGGCGTGTCGACGGTCTTCATCCCGGTCTCATGGGTCCCGGTGCTCGAGTACGTGATCTTCATCGCGATCCTGCTCGTGAGACCCACCGGACTGCTGGGTGCGCGAGCGTGATCCGCGTCCGCGCGCCGTTCCTGCCCGCGCTGCTCGTGGTGCTCGCGGTCGTCGCGGCCCTGCCGCTGGCCGTCAACAACAATTCGCTCCGCGAAGAGCTCTTCCTCATGTTCATGCTCATCACGCTCGCGTCGAGCATCAACATCATCATGGGGTACACCGGCTACGTCTCGTTCGGCCACATCGTGTTCTTCGGCCTCGGCGGGTACTTCGCCTTCTATCTCATGCAGAACTTCAACGCGCATTTCCTCGTCGCGGCGCTCGCCGGCGCGATTCCGGCGAGCGCGATCGCCCTCGTCATCGGCGTCCCGATCTTGCGTCTTCGCGGCGCGTACTTCGCCCTCGCGACGATCGGCATCAACGAGGCCATGCGCACGGCGATCAACAACTTCGAGCCCTTCGGCGGCGCGGTCGGGATGTTCTTCAACTTCTCCGTCTATGACACGTACGGCGGCGCGCGCAACGCCGCGCTCCTCGCGTACGGCGTTATGGTCGTCGTCGCCCTCGCCACGGTCACCACGTCCTACCTCATCCGACGCTCGAAGTTCGGGCTCTCGCTCATGGCGATCCGCGAAGACCAGGACGTCGCGATGGTCGTCGGCATCGATCCCGCCCGAGCGAAGGTCGTCGCGTACGTCATCTCCTCGTTCTTTCCCGCCCTGGCGGGAGCGACGTTCTTCTTCAAGAACGGGATCATCGAGCCTGGCGTCGCCTTCGATCTGCTGCGCTCGATCGAGTCGCTGGTCATGTGCGTCCTCGGCGGCACCGGGACCGTGGCGGGGCCCATCGTCGGAGCGGCGCTCTACGAATGGCTGCGCGGCTTCCTCATCACCACGCCCGCCCTCGCGAACTTCCAGCTGTTCCTCGCGGGGCTGTTGCTGCTGGTCGTCGTTCTGTTCGTGACCGCCGGGCTCGTCGGTTGGCTGCGCAATCGCTATCCGGTCCTGCGGGCCTACATCCAGTGATCCTCCAGGTCGACGCGGTCACGGTGCGGTTCGGCGGGCTGGTCGCGTGCGACGCGGCGACGTTCGCCGTGGAGGAGGGCGAGATCCTCGGCCTCATCGGCCCGAACGGCGCGGGGAAGACCACCCTTTTCAACGCCATAAACGGGGTGCACCGACCGCGCAGCGGAAGGATCGTGTTCCGCCGCGAGGAGATCACCGGCCTCCGACCGTTTCAGGTCGCGCGTCGAGGCGTCGCGCGCGCGTACCAGGTCGTGCGTCCTCTCAACGACCTGTCGGTGATCGCGAACGTGACCGTCGGGGCGTGCTTTGGACGCGAGAACCTGAGCCTTAGGGCCGCGCGAACGGTCGCCGAGGAGGTCCTCGCGTCGCTCGGCCTCGCCGACAAGGCCGAGGTCGCCGCGGGCAAGCTCAACGTCGCGCAGAAAAAGCGTCTCGAGCTCGGGCGCGCCCTCGCCGCCCGGCCGGCGCTCCTCCTCGCGGACGAGGTGCTCGCCGGCCTCAACCCGCAGGAGGTCTCCGCGATGCTGGCCGTGTTCCGCTCGCTCCGCGAGCGCGGCGTGACGGTCATCATGATCGAGCACCTCATGCACGCGGTCATGAACGTGTGCGACCGCGTGGTCGTGCTGGATTACGGGAAGAAGATCGCCGAAGGCTCGCCGCAGGTGGTGTCGAGCGATCCCAAGGTCGTCGAGGCGTATCTGGGCGACCCCAAGGCCGCGCAGCGCTTCCTCGAGGAGGCCACATGACCGCCGGTCCCGCGGCCGCGCTCGCGGTCCGCGATCTCGAGTCCGGCTATGGCGAGGTCCAGATCCTCTGGGGAGCCTCACTCGATCTCGCCGCGGGAAAGCTCACGACCCTGCTCGGCTCGAACGGTGCCGGCAAGACGACGCTCCTGCGGACCGTGATGGGCGCGCTGCCAGCGTGGAGGGGCGGCGTCCTGTTCGACGGCCGCGACGTCACGAAGCTCTCGCCGCACGAGAAGGCGCAGCTTGGCCTCGTGCTCGTGCCCGAGGGACGCCAGCTGTTCTCGACGATGACCATCCTCGAGAACCTCGAGATGGGCGCGACGCCGACGCACGCGCGCGCCACGATGCGCGAGACCGTGGACCAGGTCTTCGCGCTCTTCCCGCGTCTCGGCGAGCGGCGCACGCAGCTCGCGGGCACGCTCTCTGGCGGCGAGCAGCAGATGCTCGCGATCGCACGCGGCCTCATGGCCAAGCCGCGGATCCTCATGTTCGACGAACCGAGCCTCGGCCTCTCGCCGATCTTCACGCTCAACCTCTTCGAGATCATCCGGAAGCTCAAAGGCGAAGGCATCACGATGCTGCTGGTCGAGCAGAACGTGCAGCTATCGCTGGCCGTGAGCGACGACGCATACGTGCTCGAACATGGCAAGGTCAGCCTCCAGGGCACCGCCAAGCAGGTGCGCGAGATGCCCGAGGTGCGCAGGGCCTACCTCGGCCTGTAGCGATGAAGCTCGACGCGTTCCACACCTCGCTCCCCATCGAGCGAGCCGGCGGATACGCGAGGTCCCTCGAGGCCGCAGGCTTTTACGGCCTTTGGGTCGCGGAGACGCAGACCGACCCATTGCTGTCGCTCGCCGCCGCCTCGGTCGCGACGCGGACTCTGCGGCTCGGCACGGGCATCGCGATCGCGTTCGCGCGCAGCCCGATGGTCATGGCCATGGACGCCTGGGCCCTTCAGCGCGCCACCGGAGGGCGCGTCGATCTGGGCCTCGGGGCACAGGTCCGCGCGCACGTCGAGCGGCGATTCGCGATGCCGTACGACCGGCCCGCCGCGCGTATGCGCGAATACGTTCTAGCGCTTCGTCACATCTGGGGCGCGTTCCAGCACGAGCATCCGCTCCGTTTCCGCGGCGAGTTCTACCGGCTGGATCTCCTCTCGCCCTTCTTCGATCCGGGTCCGATCGAACATCCGCGGATCGCCGTCTATCTCGCGGCGGTGAACGCGGGGATGTACCGCGTCGCCGGCGAGGTCGCCGACGGGATCGTCGGCCATCCCTTCTCCACGGCTTCGTACCTGCGCGAGGTGGCGGTGCCGGCCTTGCGCAAGGGACTCCAGAGGGCGAAGCGCGAGCGCGCCGAGGTCGAGTTCGCGTGTCCGGTCTTCACCCTCGTCGAGGCGTCCCCGTCGCGCGCGCAGGACGAGACTTACGTGCGGCAGCAGATCGCCTTCTATGCGTCCACGCCCGCGTATCGCGCGGTGTTGTCACACCACGGCTGGGACGCGATCGGCGAGGAGCTCAGCGCGCTGGCGCGCGACGGGCGGTTCGACGAGCTCGCCGGACTTGTGACCGACGCCATGCTCGATGCGTTCGTGACGCGCGCCGCGACTTATGCGCAGCTCGGGACGCGGCTGCGCGAACGCTACGGCGGAATGCTTGATCGGATCGGCCTCTACGGAGACGCAAGCCGCGTTGGGGCGGCGGATGTGACCGCATTGGTCGACGCGCTGTCCCGCCCGGTCGGCCAGGTCTCATAAAGCAGGGGCTGCCGCGAGGACTCTGGCGAGGGACCGGACAGCCGGAGCGATGTCCTCCTCGGGCAAGCGGCCGTATCCAAGCAACAGGCCCGACCGCGCCGGGCTCGTGAGGTACATCGGCGAGAGCGGGCCCACGCGAATGCCGTTCTCAGCGGCCCGATCGCTGATCGCGACGTCGTCGGTGCCGGCCGGCAGCCAGACGAGGATGTGCATCCCGGCCGCGGCGCCGCGCACCGGGAGCGCCGGCAGAGACAGCGCGAGCGCGCGCTGAAGCGCATCGCGCCGCGAGCGATAGAGCTGACGCATCTTCGCGACGTGGCGCTCGTAGTCGCCATCGGCAACGAGCCGCGCCAGCGCTAACTGGTCGATCGATGGCGATCCGGAATCCGCCTCGCCCTTCTCCCGGCGAAGGTCTTCGACGAGAGCGGCAGGGACGCTCATCCAGCCGAGCCGGATCCCGGGAGCGAGCGTCTTCGACGCCGTCCCGAGATGGATGACGCGTGCCGGATCGAGTCCTTGTAAGGCGCCGACGGGCTGGCGGTCGAAACGGAACTCGGCGTCGTAGTCGTCTTCGATGACGAACGCGTCGTTGCGAGCGGCCCACTCGACCAAGGCGACGCGCCGATCAGGGGCCATCACCGCACCGGTCGGGAACTGATGCGCGGGCGTGACGACGATCGCGTCCGCGTGAAGAGAGGAGAGCGCCTTCACGACCAGGCCGTCCTCGTCAACGCCGCGCCCTACGAGTCGCAGGCCGGCGCCCCGGATCGTCGACCACGCGGGCGGCAGCGACGGCGACTCCATCGCAACCGTCCGTGCGCCGCGCTTGCGGAGCACGCGACAGAGCAGATCGAGGCCTTGCGTGAAACCCTGGACGATGAGGATCCGCGCCGGATCGATCCGCACGCCGCGCACGCGCGCGAGGTAACCCGAGACCGCTTGACGAAGGGCGAGGCTCCCGCGGTGGTCGGCGTAGTCCAGCGTGGCGTCGGGCGCGTCGCGAAGGGCACGCTCCATAGCGCGTGTCCAAAGGTGCCGCGGGAAGAGCGCGACCTCGGGAGTCGTCGCGACGAAGTCGATCGGCCACCGGGACTGCGCCGGCTCGGGCCGCGGTTGGATGACCTGCGCGACGGCGGCGACGATCGGCGCGGACCGCGCCGCCACCTGGAGGTAGCCCTCGGAGGCGAGCTGGTCATAGGTGTCGGTCACGACGCCGCGCGAGACAGCCATCTCGGCGGCGAGCACGCGCGATGCGGGCAGGCGCGACCCAGCGGCGAGCTCCCCACTCTGGATCGCGCCGCGCAAGGCTTCCTGGAGCGAGCGGCGCATGTGGCCGCGCCCCAAGCGCAGCGCTGCGAGCAGCTCGGTCGTCCTGGACCTATCACCAGCCCGTTTCTTGGCCCTGTCCATGAGGCCAGCGAGTCTAGATGCTGCTCGCGTGGCGAACGCCCCGCGCGAGCTCAGGCGCTCCATCGGCCTGCGTTCTGCGGTCGCGCTCTACAGCGGCGCGGTCCTGGGCAGCGGGATCCTCGTGCTTCCCGGCACGGCGGCCCAGACCGCGGGGCCGGCCTCGCTCGTGGCGTGGCTCGCGCTCAGCCTTCTCTCGATCCCGCTCGCGCTCACGTTCGCATCGCTCGCGCGAGGGCAACCGATCGCCGGCGGGTTCAGCGCGTACATCGTCCGTGCGTTCGGCGTGCGAGCGGGTCGCGCCGCGGGGTGGCTCTTCCTCGCGCAGGTCCCGACGGGCGGCACGTTCGTGAGCCTCCTGGCGGCCTCGTACCTCGGCGCGCCGTTCGGCGTCGGTCGCGACGGATCGTTCGTGATCGCGGCCGTGGTCCTTGTGCTCGCGTTCGGTCTCAACCTCATGGGGCTGCGCCTTGCCGGCGCGGTGCAGCTCGCGGCGACCATCGGCGTGCTCCTGCTCGTCGGAGCGGTCGTCGCCGGGTCATCACCTCGCGTCAGCGCGGCGGCGTTTGAGCCGTTCGCTCCATTCGGTTGGCCCGCCGTCGGCACCGCGGCGACACAGCTCTTCTGGGCGTTCGTCGGCTGGGAGGCGATCACCCCGCTCGCGCAGGAATTCCGCGATCCCGCACGCGACGTGCGGCGCGCGAGCCTGTTCAGCGTCGGGTTCGTCGCGGTGATCTACCTGTCGCTGGCCGCGGTGACGATCGGCACGCGCTCGTATGGCGTGGCCGGCTTGCCTTCGTTCGCGCAGATGGCGGAAGAATCTTTCGGCGTCGGCGCCGTGCTCGTCGTCGGGATCGCCGGGGGGATCCTCTGTTTCACGCCGCTGAACGCGTACGTCGCGGGGACGAGCCGCCTCGCCTACGCGCTCGCGCGCGCCGGAGACCTCCCCGCTCGGCTCGCGTCGCTGAACGATCGGCACGTGCCGCAGCGTGCGATCCTCGCGCTCGGCGCGAGCACGCTCGCGGCGCTCGGACTGACCTACGTCCTCGGCCTGCGACTTGCCGACCTGCTGCCCTTCTCGACGTCGGCGTTCCTTGCGACCTACATCCTTTCTATGGCGGCCGGCGTTCGGCTCCTCCGCGGCCGAGCATCGACGCTCGCGGCGGTCGGCCTCGTGGCATGCCTCATCGTGCTGGCCTTCGCGGGCACGCACGTCCTCTGGATCGCGGCGGTGTCGTTCGCGGCCCTCCTCTACCGCCGTCCGTCGTCGTCGGCAGGCCAAGACAAAGTGAGTCGCGAGACGGGCGCGCCCCTAACCGAGGAAGTGGCGTAGCGCAGCCGCGCGAACGATGAGCTCGGTCATCTGTGACCCGCCTGCCTCTGCCGCGCGGCGGGCGGCCTTCGCGATCTCGCCATGCTCCTGGTCCGCCTCCGCCTCGACGAGCGCGCTCGCGCGGTCGACGCTCTCGCGCACGAGCGGCGGTAGGGACGCGCGCGCGTCAGGGTCGAGGTAGCGCGCCGCCTCCGCGAGCTCGTCCGCGATCGCGGGGACGGTTTGGCAGAGCCACGCCCAGTCGTCGTCGTCCACCGCAGCCAGACCGAGCAGCTCGGGCGGGACGCCGAGCGAGTAGAGGCTCGCGCAGAACGGGATCGCCCGGGGAAGCGTGAGTCCGGCGGTCGCGCGGCTGTACCCGAAGAGGCCGACGTGCAGCTTGCGCAAACGACGTCGCGGCACGGCGCGGGCGACGGCGTTCACCAGCCCGGCGAGCTCCGCGACTTCGGCCTGGTAGCGCACGACGAGCCGGTCGAGCAGCGCCGGCGCGCGAGGCTCGCGTCCGAACGGAATCGCCGTCTCGCGCACGTGCGCGGCGATCGCCGCGATGCCTGAGCGGACGTCCTCGGGCGAGTGGTCGTACTTGAACGCCGATTGGATGGTGAAGGTCTGGACGCTGCGGTACGTCGCGAGCGCGCGCTCGACGTGTCGCGGCGAGAGACCTCCCCGGAAGGGCACGCAGCCGACGCCGATGATCGGATAGACCGCGACGCCGCTCTCGCGCTCGAGGGCGCCAAGACGATCCAGCGCGATGAGCGCGAGCAGCACCGCGGCGAGATAGCCGTAGTTGAGCGCGGGATCCGAGCGCGCGATGAACACGCGGACGTGCTCGAGGGTCTTGCCGCGAAGGTATTCGCGCACGAGATCGTCCGCCGCCATGAGGTGCTCCCGGTCCTCGACGAGCGGGATCATGCGCACGCTCTTGGGGGCGAAGCGGCCGAACCACGTGCCCATCGGAAGGTCGTCGGGCGCGAGCGTCACGTGCTCCATTGCCGAGACGAAGCGCTCGTAGTACTCGCGGACTCGGTCGAGGTCACGGGCAGAGGTGGCCATCGGATAGATGAGCTCGAGGATCGGCGGCCGTTCGCGGCCGTAGAAGACGCGCGCGATGTCCGCGTGCCGCGGCAGGCTCTGCAGGACCTCGAGGACGATCTTCGCCTGCGTCGGCTCGAGCGCCGGGTTTGGGATACGCGGCGTGAGGAAGACTGACTCGCCGATCGGGTGCTCGGCGAAGTACGACTCATAGGAGGTGAGGAGCTTCTCGACGACGTGCGCGTCGACCTCCTTGCCCTCGTTGTCCCACATCTGCTCGTCGCAGCCGAGATGCGAGAACGCGTAATAGGCCTCGCGGACCTCATCCTCGGCGGTGAGCGTCGCCGCTTGGGAGAAGAAAGGCATCGCGACGTTGTCGGGGTGCTGCGTGCTCATCGTGCGTGGGATCCGCGCGGTCGGCGGCCGCGGGGGCGCGGCCGTCGGGGCGGTCGCTTCGCGCATCGGCCGACCCTAGGGACGGCGCAGGTTGCGGTTCAATGCCGGGACAGTGCTCGCTCGCCAGCGTGACCAGCAAGCGCCCGAAACAGACCCCGCATGCTTTCTTGAGGCAGACCGGGACGGCTCATACCGTCTCTCGCCGTCTCGAGAACAGGGAGGAGATGGCATGAGGCATCGCATCACGTTCGTCGTCGCCGCGATCCTCGTCCTCGCGCAGACCGGGCCGGTCTCGGCCGCATCTGGGACCTCGCTCCAATCCGCGTTCGCCGCGGCCGCCAGAGAGTTCCGTGTGCCACAGAACGTCTTGATGGCGGTCTCGTACGTCGTGAGCCGTTGGGAACCCTCTGCGACGCCGAGCGCCGCGGGCGGATTCGGGCCGATGCAGCTGGTCGATCCAGCGAGCGCTCCCGCATCCGAGGGTCGTGGCGCTGACGCCGCCACTCGCACGCGACCACAGGACGCAGGCGCGCGCAGCCTGTCCGCGGCCGCGGCGGCAATCGGCGCGCCGTCCAGTCAGCTGAAGACAAACGCGTCGCAGAACATCCGCGCGGGTGCCGCGCTGCTCGCCCGGTACGCGCGCGACACGGTCGGCGGGACACCGGCCGACGCCGCGGAGTGGTACGGAGCCGTCGCGAAGTTCAGCGGCTCGGACGAGGCGAGCGTTGCGCTCGGGTTCGCCGACGACGTCTTCGCCATCATCAACGCCGGAGCGTCGCGCACGACGAGCACGGGTGAGACTGTGATGTTTGCCGCGAGCACGGTCTCGCCGGATACGAGCACGGCGGGATCGCTCGTGCTCCTCGACCGCAAGCACACCACCTTCGACTGCCCATCGGGCGTGCGGTGCCGGTTCATCCCGGCGGCGTACCACCAGGACGATCCGAAAGATCCCGGCAACTACGGGAACTTCGATCTCGCGCGCCGCGAGGCCGATGGACTCGACGTGCGCTTTATCGTCATCCACGACGCCGAGACCGACTACGCGGGCACGATCAAGATCTTCCAGGACCCGCTCGCCTACGTAAGTGCCCACTACGTGCTGCGCTCTTCAGATGGACAGATCACGCAGATGGTCGACAACAAGAACGTCGCGTGGCATGCGGGCAACTGGAACGTGAACATGCACGCGATCGGTTACGAGCACGAGGGCTTCGCGATCCAGGGCGCGACCTGGTACACGGAGGCGATGTACCAGGCGTCCGCCGCGTTGACCAGGCATCTCGCTGCCGAGTACGCGATCCCCCTCGATCGCGGCCATATCGTCGGGCACGACGACATCCCGGGTCCAACGAACTTCTACCAGCCGCGCATGCACTGGGACCCGGGCCCCTTCTGGAACTGGGCGCAATACATGGCGCTCATCGGCGCGCCGATCACCGCGACCGCGAGCGGCGGTGACATCATCACGATCGCGCCAAACTTCGCCACGAACCACCCACAAGTGCGCGACTGCGAGCAGGCCGCGCGCCCGCTGGTGGCGGCGCAGCCCGCGAACTTCGTGTACTTGTACACGCAGCCGAGCTTCACCGCGCCGCTCGTTCAAGACCCCTACCTCGGGAGCGTGACGACCATCGCCGGCACTCAGTGCGCGAACGACTGGGGGGACAAGGCGGTCACCGGCCAGGCCTTCGTGCGCGCGCAGCGGCAGGGCGACTGGGACCAGATCTACATCGGAGGATCGACGGCATGGTTCTACGACCCGGGTGAGTCGAAGATCGTGCACTCGAGCGCGACCGTTGTGACACCGAAGACCGGCATGAGCTCGATCTATGTGTACGGGCGGGCGTACCCCGAGTCGATCTCGACGGCGCGGCTCAGCATGTACTCGATCCCCGCAGGGCAGCGCTACGTCGCCTACCAGAAGGTCATCGGCGACTACTACGAGGCCACGACCTTCAACGACCTCGGCAGCTACGTGCTGCACAAGACGACGACCGAGTTTTACATGATCCGCTTCAATCATCGGCTCGCGTTCGTGCGAGCCGCCGACGTGGACGTGAGCGCTCCCTAAGAGCGAGCACGGCGGGACGGGCTCGGGCGCGTCGCCTGGGCTCGCTCCGCCGGCGAGCGTGAAAGAGCGGTAAGAAACCGCGCGAGACAGAGCAACTCTCAACCGTCTCTCATAACCGGGCGCGCTCGGCCGGGTACTCCTGACAACACAAGTTAGGAGGAAGCCCATGAAGCTCGACCCCGCAAAGACCCTCGTCACCGCCGGCGTGCTCGCCCTCGGACTCTCGGGCGGCATCGCCACCGCGGCATATGCACCAGACATCACGACCTCGGTCGCCTCGGTGTTCAACAACATCGGCACAAACGCCGCGGACAACGGACCGCACTCCGCCGACTACTTCTCCGCCGCCGCGACGTACATCGGCATCACCGTCGACCAGCTCCGGACCGAGCTAGGCACCGACAAGAGCCTCGCCGACGTCGCCGTCGCGCACGGCAAGACCCGCGATGGACTCATCCAAGCGCTCATGACCGCCGCGCAGGCGAACATCACGACCCTCGTCGACCAGAAGGGCATCGGCGCCCAGCGTGGTCCGGGGGGTCCCGGCTTCGACGTGCGCTTCGACTCTCTCGCCGCCGCAGCCACGTATCTCGGGATCTCGCAGACCGACCTCCAGACGAAGGTGCAGTCGGGTCAGACGCTCGCGCAGATCGCGGCCGCGACGAGTGGCAAGTCGCGTGATGGACTGATCGCCGCTCTTGTCGCCGACGCGAAGGACAAGATCGCCGCCGCGCAAACCGCCGGCACGATCACCGCAGCTCAGGCGACCCAGCTCACAAGCGACCTGCAAACGCGCATCACGCGGGACGTCGATTCAACTCGGCCGATGGGACCGCGTGGCCCGCGCCCGTGAATACCCACCACCTCCCTCTCCTTTCCGCGAAGGCGGTGCCGGGCACACAGCCCGGCGCCGCCCGCCGCAAACCTGCGGGTAAGGTCCCGGCGTGGGCGCTGAAGCTCGGGACGCTCTTCACCACGCTCTCGATCTTCGCGGGCTCGTTCGGCTACGCGACCACACATCTCTACGCGACGAACGCGCCGCTTCAGCCCGCGACCATCGCGGCAGCGGACTCGACGAGCGTGGCGTCGACCGGCACCCCGTCGACAAGCGGATCGACCAGCACGAGCTCGACCGCCACGACGACGCTCACGTCCAGCGTCCGCACGACGACGCAGACCGCCGTCACCACGACACGGCACAGCTAGATGGATCTCTTCTTCTGGGAGCTCGCTCGTGCGAGCGGGCTCGCCACGTACGCGGCGCTCTGCATCGCGGTGCTCACCGGACTGGCGCCGCGCACGCAGGTCCTCGGTTTCCTCGCGCAGAACCGTGCGATACGCGCGCTCCACGACTGGACGCCCTGGATCATCATCCCGGCGGCGATCACGCATGTGGTCGCACTCTTGCTTGACGCGACGGCGCAGCTCAGCCTGTTGGACGTCGTCGTGCCGTTCCAGACAAGCTACGGGCAGCTCGCGATCGGGCTGGGGACGATCTCGCTCGACCTGCTCGTGATCGTGCTCGTGACGACCTGGATGCGCCGCTCGATGAGCAACGGCGCGTGGCAGCTCTTCCATCGGTTGAGCTACGTCGGCTTCGTCGCGATGTTCCTGCACGCCGTGCTGTCGGGGACTGACCTCGCATCGCCCGCGATCTCCGTGATGACCTGGGCCACCGCGCTCGCGATCGCCTACTACTCGCTCGAGCGCGCGGGCAAAGGCCTGGGGATGGTCAAGGCTCGCGCGTAGGGCCTAGACTGGGTATTGCTCCCTGGCTCGCATGAAACCTAGAGGTGGGCCGCGAGCTTTGGAGGGACCCCACGTGAGCTTTCAAGACAAGACCCTGACCTGCAGGGACTGCGGGCAGGAGTTCATTTGGACTGCCGGCGAGCAGGAGTTCTACGCGAGCCGCGGTCTTCAGAACGCCCCCACCCGCTGCCCGGCTGACCGTGCTGCGCGTCGCGCGCAGGGCGGCGGACGCGGCGGTGGCGGCGGATACGCCGGCGGTGGCGGTGGTGGTGGCTACGGCGGCGGTGGCGGCGGTTACGGCGGACAGCGTGAGATGTTCACCGCGACCTGCAGCAACTGCGGACGTGAGGCGCGCGTTCCCTTCCAACCACGCGGCGACAAGCCCGTCTACTGCAGTGACTGCTTCGAGCAGCGCCGACCGGCGCGGCGCTACTAAGTGCCGAAGCAGAAAGGCCCCAAGCGCGACAAGCAGGAGAAGAACCGAATCGCGGCGCTGAAGCAACAGAAGCAGCGTCGCGGAGGCCGGTTCTCGGAACGCCCACGATGACGAAATTCAATGCCAGCGTCAGCGTGAAGCTGCACGGCGGTCCCCTCGATGGCAAAACTGCGGTCTCGTACGGCGCCCAGGTGGGCAGCCTCATCGACGTGAACCATCACGCCTACCGCGTGACGAGCGTCGAGTCCGTCCCGCGCTGGAACGAGCTCGTCGGGAGCGCGACCTGGATCGCAAAGAAGCCGCTCCCGAAGACCCGCTGAGCTAGGCGACCTCGAGGAAGAGCGCGAGCCATCCCGGTACGTCGCCGCGCTCCTCGCGCCGCTTTCGCGCGCCGAGATGGCGCACCACTGACGCCCAGGTGAGCGCGCGGCTGATCCGACCCAGGCGGCGGGCGATCGCGTAGCTCTCGCGGATCTGCTTGGGCGTCGCGACGTGAGTGAACGACTCGAGGTACGTGTCGAGAACCCGGCGCAGCTCGCGCGAGTCGTCCTTCAGCTTGAACGTGTAGGCGATGCTGCGGAGCGCGACCGTCATCGAGCAGAACGGATGCGAGACGCAGACATCTCCCCAATCGAGGATCCGGTATGTGCCGTCGCGCAGGAAGACCTGACCGTCGTGGAGATCGTCGTGCTGGATCGTGTCCGGGATCGTCCCGCCGACCTCTTCACACCATTCGCGCACGCGTGGCACCAGCCCGCGGAGGCGGAGCGTGTTCGCTCGGCTGAGCCCTTCGAGCAATCCGATCCGAAGCGGACCGCGCTCGTCGAGAAGCTGTTCGTACCTGTCCGCGAGGACCGAGCTGCGCCGATCCGGGACGCCCAGGCCGAGGAGCTCGGGGACATGCCGGGCGGTCGCGAGCTGCAGCTCGGCGTACCGCGGCAGCACGCGCTTCCAGTGAGTGAGGTCGCGCCTCTGCGCGAGGATGTCGCGCAGCTTGGCGCCGGCGTCATCGAGCAGTAGCCAGCCGCGACGCTCATCGGCATCGAGTACGACTCCGACGTCGGCGGGTCGCCAGCGGGCAAGCGCGCTCGAGACCGCGGCCTCGTAACGCTGCGGCGGCCACGTCGCCTTGAAGTACACGATCCCTCGATCGGTCGGAACACGGAATGCGGTCGACCATGCCACGACGTGGACCTGTTCGATCTCGCCTGTGATCGCCGTCGCGCGGTCGCGAAGCCGCCTCCTGATCCACGCGATCGCGTGGGCGCGCCACGCCTTCCGTCGCCAGACCGTGGGAATGCTCACTACCGGGGGACGCAATCTATGGTGAGGATCCATGATCGGACACCCGGCCTGACCTCTACACGGGTCAGTCGCCGCGTCGACGCGCCGCGCCACGCCGTCTATCGCGCGCTTCTCGATCGGGACGCAGTCGCGATGTGGATGGTGCCGAACGGGATGACGAGCCGCGTGCACGAGTTCGACGCGCGGGAAGGTGGCGCATTCCGGATCTCACTCACGTACGACGCGCCGACCGGCCTCGGCAAGACGTCCGCCCACACTGACACGTATCACGGCCGCTTCGTGAAGCTCGTGGTGGACGAGCAGGTCGTGGAGGTGGTCGAGTTCGAGACCGCCGATCCCGCGCTGCGCGGCGAGATGACGATCACGATCACCCTGTCCGCGGCCGGTTCCGGCACCGACATTGCCGCGGCGCACGACGCGCTTCCGCCTGGTCTGTCGCCGGCGGACAACGAAGCGGGCTGGCGGTCCTCGCTCGAGAAGCTCGCGAGATACGTCGAACGAGGCAAGTGATTCCCGGGCACTCGGCCGAGGCGATCAGTTCCCTCCGGGTCGCATGAAGAACTGAAGACGGATCAATCGCTCATGGAGCTCGCGCAGCGCCTGACGATGGCGCTCGTCGTGCATCCGCACGCCTTCGAAGCGAGGCGCCTCGAACGTCTTGAGCGCGAAGAAGTAGTCGCTATCGGCGGTGGAGACCTCGGCGATGAGCGACCGCGTTTCGGTCGTCCAGGAGTCGACACGACCGAGCCACGAGTTCAGCGCTCCGGCCGGCAGCAGCATCCCTTCCTTCCGGAGCGCTGTGCCACGGTCGCGCAGCTCGCCCAGCCCGCCGATCTGATCGTGATACGAGGGCCGGTCACCGATCCGTATGAAACGCGGCTCCGAGGTCGGCTCGCGCCAGAAGCGCAGCTCGAACGATGCGGAGGCCGTCTGCGCGTGGCCGGCTTCCACCCAGCTGATGGTCACGTCGAAGACGTGGCGGAAGCCGGCGATGAACGGCGCGAGGAAGGGTCCGAGAGCCGAATGCGCGCTCGGCGTGAGGTACCAGTTGCGAAAGGGAACCACCCAACCGCCCGCTATCGGCTGAACCGGCTCCCGAACGGCGCCGATCACGATCGGAATGCGCGCCCCCGTCTGGCTCAGATCGATCGCGCGAGCTCCCGAGTCCCAGAGCCAGTGCTCGGCGCTGACCGGCTCCCCACGGACCACGACGCCGACCCGCGCTTTCGCTGCCCTGACCTCCGTCGCGGTCGCGGCCGCCACGTAATACCAGCGAACCCACGGCTCGGACGCGGCGTTGCCGCCGACGCGCAGCGTGGCTTCGGCTCGCGGCGGTGCGACCGGCGCGGCCGGTTCGGCCACTCCGACATCGGCGGTCGCCGCTGGGCGCGTGTCGCGCACGCCGACGCTGGCGTCTCCGCCACGCCGGCGGCGCAACGTTTGCGCGGTTGCGAGGATGAGTCCTAGCGCGAGAACGCCGAGCCCGCCGTTCAGAGCGTACGTGCGGTAAGCGCCCGCTGCCGGCGGGATCAAGAAGCTGAGACCGATCAGCACTGGACCGATCACGGCGCACGCGATGGTGATCGTGGTGCGCAAAGTCAGTCGATGATGAGGCTCCCGCTCAAGGACGCGCGAGCGTCAGAGCGACGTGACCGCTCCCTGGGACGCGCTTGAAACAAGACGCGCGTACTTGGCGAGTGCGCCGGTCTTGTAGACGGATTTCGGCCCTTCGACCGTCGCGAGACGAGCCCGCAGTGCTTCGGGCTTGATCTCGAGCTCGAGCAGGCGCTTCTGTGGGTCGATGAGGATCGAGTCGCCGTCGCGGACGGCCGCGATCGGTCCACCGACCGCGGCCTCGGGCGCGATGTGCGCGACCATGTGCCCGTGCGTCGCGCCGGAGAAGCGACCGTCGGTGATGAGCGCGACCTTGTCGGTCAGCCCCTCACCAACGATGGCACCAGTGACGCTCAACATCTCGCGCATCCCTGGTCCGCCTTTTGGGCCTTCGTAGCGGATCACGACGCAGTCGCCCTCCTTGATCTCCTTCGCGAGGACCGCGGCCATCGCGTCCTCCTCGCGATCGAAGACGCGAGCGGTGAAGCGCTCCGCGCTCATCCGATGGCCCGCGACCTTTAGCACGCAGCCTTCGGGCGCGAGCGAGCCCTTGAGGATGACCATTCCCCCCGTCGGAGCGATCGGCTCGCGCAGCGGCTTCACCACGGTCTGGCCCTTCGTCTCCTGCGCGGCAGCGGCCTCCTCGCCGATCGTCCGCCCGGTGACCGTGATCGCCTGCGCCTCCAGGAGCTTCGCGTCGAGAAGGCGCTTGAGCACGACCAGGATCCCACCGGCCTTATCCATGTCGACCGCCGTGTATTTGCCCCACGGCTTCATGTCGGCGAGGAGCGGCGTCTTGGCGCTGATGCGATCGAAGTCGTCGAGCGTGAGCGGGACATTCGCCTCGCGTGCGACCGCGAGGAGATGCAGGACCGCGTTCGTCGAGCCCCCGGTGGCCATCACGGCACGGATCGCGTTCTCGAGAGCGGGACGCGTGATGACCTGACGCGGCCGCACGTCTTCTTTGAGGAGCTCCATGACGCGGCGCCCTGCCTGGCGCATCACTTCACGGCGACGCTGGTCGGTCGCGGGAACACGGGACGATCCGGCGGGCGAGATCCCAAGAGCTTCGAACGCGGTCGCCATCGTGTTGGCGGTGAACTGACCGCCGCACGCGCCCGCGCCGGGACAGGCGTTGCGCTCGAGCTCGAGGAGGTCTTCGTCGCTCATCTGGCCGACCGCATGCTTGCCCACCGCCTCGAAGACGTCGCCGATCGTGACGTCCTTGCCCTTGAACTGCCCGGGCATGATCGAACCGCCGTAGACCATGAGCCCGGGGATGTCCATGCGCGCGAGCGCCATGACCGTGCCGGGGATCGTCTTGTCGCAGCCGCTGATGCAGACGAGCGCGTCAAGCAGATGACCGCGCGTGACGAGCTCGATGGAGTCCGCGACGACCTCGCGCGATATGAGCGACGCCTTCATGCCTTCGGTGCCCATGGCGATGCCGTCGCTCACCGAGATGGTGCTGAACTCGACCGGCGTTCCCCCCGCCTCGCGGACGCCTTCCTTCACCCACTCCGCCAGCTGCCGGTGGTTGAAGTTGCACGGCATGATCTCGATCCACGAGTGCGCGACGCCGACGAGCGGCCGCTTGAAGTCCTCGTCTTTGTAGCCGACGGCTCGCATCATCGCGCGCGCGCCCGCCCGATCGGGACCGTCGATAAGGACCCGAGAACGCGCTCGCGCGTCGGCCACGCGCTGAGCCTAAGTGTTCCCCAGGTCAGTCTGCAGGCGTCGGGTGTGTGAAGGCCAGAGCTCCGGCCTGTCCCATGGTCACGTGCGCTTGATCCGCGCCGGCCTCGACCGCGGCGATGGTGTTCGCGACGGCTGGTCCCTGCGCCGAGAACGACAGTCGAGAGAAGGAGGCGAGTGCCGCGCGGACCGTGAGCAACAGCGCGCCGAACTCATGCGGACGCACCTGCCCGGCGTCGATCACGTTGATCGTGTGCGCGCCTGCCCCGGCCGCGGCCTGGCAGACCGCGTTGAGGAAGTCCACGTCGCTCGCGGTCGCGTCCTCGGCGGAGAACTCGACCTCGTCGGCGAGCTCGGCCGCACGTGCGACGGCCTGCGCCGCCTGGGTCAGACACTCGTTGCGGCTCATACCCAGCTCGGCGAGCTTCTCGTCGCTCGTCGCGATGAACACATGGATCCGCGAGCGCGACGCGCCTGTGAGAGCGCGCCCGGCAGCCTCGACGTCGCGCCGGTTGGCTCCGGCCAGGGCGGCGATCGTCAGACCACGCACCTCACGAGCGATACGCGCGACCGCTTCTGCCTCGGCCGCCGACGCGCCGGGATAGCCCGCCTCGAGCACGTCGACCCCGCGTTCGGCGAGCGCTTGCGCGACGAGCAGCTTCGCATCGACCGACATCGACCCGGCGTCGCGCAGCGTGGTGTCGTAGAGGGCGAGCCTTTTCATTTCGCCGCCCCCGCCGCCACCGGCTCGCGCTTTGCCGGAGTGGCCTGTGGGACCTCGCGCTTGGGGAGCCACGGCATCATCTCGCGAAGCCGCCGTCCGACTTGCTCGATGAGATGTTGCTGCTCTTGGGCACGCCTCGCGAGCAGATTCGGCGCACCATTCCGGTACTCGGCGATCCACTTCTTGGCGTGCGTGCCGTCCTTGATGTCGCGCAACACGCGCTTCATCTCCTCGCGCACCCGCGAGTCGATGATCCGCGGTCCGACGGTGTAGTCGCCGTACTCGGCCGTGTCGCTGACCGAGTAGCGCATGTAGCTGAGCCCGCCCTCGTAGATGAGGTCGACGATGAGCTTCATCTCGTTCACGCACTCGAAGTACGCGACCTCGGGCTGGTACCCCGCGTCGACGAGCGTCTGGAACGAGGCCTTCATGAGCTCGCTGATGCCGCCGCAGAGGATCACCTGCTCGCCGAACCAGTCGGTCTCGACCTCCTCGGCGAACGTCGTCTTGATCACGCCCGCGCGCGTGGCGCCGACACCCTGCGCATAGGCGAGCGCCGTGTGCTCGGCTGTCCCGGACGGGTTCTGATAGACGGCGAGGAGCGCGGGCACCCCCTTGCCCTCCTTGAAGACCTCGCGCATGCGGTGGCCCGGCGCCTTGGGCGCGATCATCACGACGTCGATCTCGGCGCTCGGCTTCACCTCGCCGAAGTGCACCGAGAACGCGTGCGCAACGAGCAGCGTGCGGCCTTTCGTCATGTATGGCGCGACGGCGGCGTATGCCTCGCGGTGGTGCTGGTCGGGCACGAGCAGCGCGACGAGATCGGCATCCCGCGCCGCGTCCGCGGTCTCGCGGACCGTGAACCCATCGCGCTCCGCCTTCGCCCGCGACCTCGAACCTGCGGCGAGACCAACGACCACGTCGTAGCCCGAGTCGCGAAGGTTCTGCGCGTGGGCGTGGCCCTGGCTCCCGTAGCCGATGACCGCGATGGTCTTGCCACGAAGGGCTTTGGGATCGACGTCCTTGTCGTAGTAGATGGTGGCCATCTGCGGTCCTCCTAGAGATACGTCTTCGTCGTGAGGTTCAGAAGTCGCGGGTTGAGGCCGAGGATCTGGTCCGCGTCGACCGGAAGATCGACGAGCAGCGAACGGCCGGTCCGCTCGTACGCGCGGTCCATGACGTCCGCGAGGTTCGAGAGATCCGGAGCGACGCGCACAGCGTCCCAACCGTGTGCCTCGGCTGCCTTGCAGAAGTCGATGTGCGGAAGCTTGGCGTGGTAGTTCTTGCGGGCGACGTCGGGGATGATCACCTCGAGGCCCTTGTCGACGATGCCGTAGACCTCGTTGTTCACGACGAACACGCGCAGGTCGAGCGCCGCGGCGTCCGCGAGCGCGCCGCCGAACAGCCTGAAGCAGCCGTCGCCGGTGAAGAGGAACGTGTCCAGGTCGGGATTCGCGACCTTCGCCCCGACCGCGAGCCCAAAACCGCCACCCATCGCCGAGCCGTCGTGCGTCGTCCAGAACGGGATGTTCGGGTTCGGCCGCTGCGTGGCGTACTGACGGTCCTTGTAGGCGATGCAGACGTCATCGAAGCCGATCGATCCCGGCCGCCACATGCGATCGATGCGCTCGTAGAACTCCATGAAGTCGACCGTCCCCGGCCGCGTCTCGCGCGTGACCTCGCGGCTGTTGAGTGACTCCGGCGCGGCCGGCGTGTGCGGCCGGTCGGTGCACGTCGTCGCGAGGCGCGGAAGGATCTCCTCGAGCACGAGGCCGATGTCGCCGCGCACCTGGCGGTACTCGTGTGCGCACCGGTGCCGGAACTCGCCGCCCTTGTGCCCGTACGCGTCGCGCAGATCGGTGAAGTGGTAGACGTGACCGGCTGGGATCTTCGCGAGGTTGAGCGAGTACTCGCCCGCATCAAAGCCGAGGGTGATGACCACGTCCTCCTTCGTGAGGCCGCGCCAGAGCTCCATCGCGCGGTCGTTCCCGCCGAAGCTGATGTGGCCGTAGCCGTATTCGTTCGTGGGATCCACGGCGTTCGCGCCGTTCACGCTCCATACGGTCGGCGCGCGCAGGAGCCGTGCGAGGACCGTCGTGAGCGTGCGCGCGTCGGGCGTCAGGGCGGCCTCGCCACTGACATAGACGACGACACGCCGATCGGCCGAGACCCGAGGGAATTCCGCCAGGAACTCCGCGACATCGCGCGCGGAGAAGGTGCGAGGGTGGCTCGTCCAGGGAACGTCGGCTTCGGTCTCGCGCGAGAGGACGTCAGGGTGGAACGCGAGCGCGACCGGCTTGCGCCGCTTGAGGACCCGTTCCGCGCGGCGAAGTCCATCCTCGAGGCGATTGATGTTGTCGATGACCACGCAGCCCTCGCCAAGCTCGGCCTCGAGCTGCGGGACGATGTTCATGCCGTGCTCGCTCACATCCTGGAGCGGCGCGTTGCCGATCGAGAGCGTCGAGTTGAGCGCGATGAGATAGACGGCGGGGATGTTGTGGAGCTTGGCATCGGTCATCCCGCTTCCGCCGAGCTTCGTCGCGGCGCCGGTGGTCGTCAGGCATCCGGCGATGCGGCCGGACGCGAGCCAGTAGCCGAGGGGCACGAAGCCCGAGACGTACTCGCTCATCGTGAGCATCCGCGGAGCCGGATCGGCGGACTCGGCGAGATCGCCGTATGGCTCGAGGTGCTTGGCGACATGGACGACGCCGCCCCCGTTCACGCCGGCGAAGAAGCGCACGCCCCAGCGGCGCAGCGTCTCGATGAGCACGGCGTTGCCGCTCTTCGTCTCGAGAAGCGGCGCGCTTTCGGTTTTCGGTCGATAGGCCTGTTCGAGCGCTGTCGCCATGGCGGGCTCCCTTCTCAAATGAAGAAGGCCTCCCGTTTTCCGGGAGGCCTTCAGAACTTCTGGGTCTAGGACTGGTGTGCCGCTAACCTCCCGGCCGCATGCGCGCCGTCTCAAGGACGACGACGATGACGATGCCGATGACGATGTCGCGACGCATCGCGAGGAACCGTACCGGGCGGCGCACGGACGCGTCAACGTCAGGGGGGTGTAGGTGTGCAGGCTGCACCGCCGGTACTATGCCGCCGCCAAACGCCTGGGAGGAAGGTCATGAAGCTTCGCTTGCTCGCGGTTGTGTGCGCGCTTGCGCTTGGCATGTTCGTTCCAGCATCAACTGTCGCCGCGAGCGCAGCGCCGCTCTATTACCTGTCGCTCGGGGACTCGCTCGCCGCCGGCACGCAGCCTGGACACTTCTCGACGACCGAGGGCTACACCTATCAGCTCTACGCCCATCTGCGGGCGACGATGCCCACGCTCCAGCACGTGCAGCTCGCCTGTCCCGGCGAGACCACGACGAGCTTGATCTCGGGCGGGCTTGCGTACGAAGGGCGCAATCCGCGCACTCCCGACGGCCGCTGCCTGTACCCACGCGGATCGCAGCTCGCCGAGGCCACCAGCTTCCTGCGCGCGCACCGCCGCTTCGTCACGCTGGTGACCATCGACATCGGCGGGAACGACATCCTCAGAGATCCGGCGAACGGTGGATTCGCGGTCGCCGCGAACCTGCCGGTGATCCTGGCGGCCTTGCGTGAAGCCGCAGGACCAGGCGTGCCGATCATTGGCATGAACTACTACGACCCTCTTGTCGTGACGTGGTTCTCCGACCCGACCAGCCTGCCAGTGGAGGTCGCGCGGGCGGACGTGTTCAACGATCTGCTCGAAGGGATCTACGCTGCCGCAGGCGACCCGGTCGCCGATGTGGAGACCGCGTTCGCCGCGCTCGACACCACCCCGGTCAACGGCATCCCGCTCGACGTTGCCAGGATCTGCGCGTGGACCTGGATGTGCGCACCGGCGCCGGTGGGTCCGAACATCCACGCCAACGCGGCGGGCTACGCCGTAATGGCCGCGGCGTTCGAGGCGAAGCTCTAGTCGAGTTGAACGCTAGCGAGCGAGCGCGACCTTCTGATCGGCGTACGGCCCGAATGCGAGCCCAAGCGACATCCCGGCGAAGAGCGGCAGCACGATCGCGATGCCGACCGCGACATTGATGCCGCCGACGAATGGACCGACGAGCGCCGGGACGATCGCGAAGAGCGCGATGCCGAACGGCAGCATCGTGTCGAGCCACGGCGTCGCTCCGCTCGCGGCAGCGGGCCGACCGAAACGTTTCGCTAGATACCACCCCACGACGTAGCAGGCCAAGCCGAAGACCGACGGAACGACCTCAGCCTCGCTCACGAAGACGTAGATGCTGACGAGGAGCGCGGCCGCGCCGGCGACCAGCCTGATGACGCGGTACGGAATGCCGCTCACGACGCGAGTCTCGCGAGTGCGGCTCGGCCGAGAAGGGCGAGCTGCAAAGCCAATCTCGCGTCGGCGTCGGCGAGGTCGGCTCCGGTGAGCTTCGCGATGCGTCGTAGGCGTTGTCGCACCGTGTTGCGATGAAGGTAAAGCTCGCGGGCGACGGCGTTGAGGGATCCGTGAAGGCGCAGAAAGGCGTCGAGGGTGCGCACGAGATGGTCGTGCTCTCCGTCGGCGAGCGGCCCGAGAACGCGCTCCGACGACTCGCGGATGTCGCTCTCCGGCCGACCGAGCACGAAGCACAAAGGGCCGAGGTCCTCGAAGAGCGTCACGTGGCCCCCGCCGTTGAAGGTGCGACCGACGACCGCCGCCTGCTCAGCCTGCAGCAGCGCAAGGTGCGCGCCGGTGGCGCCGCGCTTGGGACCTCCGACCCCGGCCGACAGGGCGTCGTCGCCGGTCGCCGCGGCCACCTTGGCACGAAGGTGCTCGGCGTGCGCGCGCGTGTCGAGCGGCGCGTCGAGCTCGCGCACCGCGGCCGCGACGTTCGCGCGCGAACGAACGACACGCGCGCCAGGCGCGAGCGCGGCGAGCGCGAGCCGCAGACGCGTCGCCGCCTGGGCGTCGACCGACGCGAACGCAATCGCCAGATACGCGCCTGTCCCGCTCGTTGCTCCGTCTCCTTCGACAACGAAGAAGGCCTCCCGGTTCGGGAGGCCTTCCTGGAAGTCCGACTTTCTGAGTCGCGCTAGGCGCTGCCTCCCGAACGCGTCCGCTCCGCCCCAAGAATGGGGTGGACCGGAACGATAAGAACGATGACCAGCGCCATGTGACGGTTCAGGCTACGCGCAGGCGCCGCGCTGGTCAACGACTTCGTCACGGCGTGATGCGCGCCGGACGCGCCAAAGCTGTCTTCCGCAGAATCGCGGCGTGAAGACCTACCGCCTCGGGATCATCGGCGGCGACGGAATCGGGCCTGAGGTGACGAACGCCGCGCTCATCGTCCTCGATGCCTGCGAGCGACGCTTCGGCTTCAAGACCGAGCGAACGAGCTTCCCGTGGTCGGGTGCCCACTACCTTTCGACCGGCGAGCGGTTGACGCCGGACAAGCTCGCGCCGATCCGCGCTCAGGACGCGGTGCTTCTGGGTGCGATCGGCCATCCCGATGCGCCGCGCGGGATGATCGAGCGGGACGTCGTCATCGGGCTGCGCCGCGGGCTCGACCTCTACGTGAATCTGCGCCCGGTCGTTCTCTATGACGATCGGCTCTCGCCGCTCCGCGGCAAAGGCGCGCGCGAGATCCACATGACGGTGATCCGCGAGAACACCGAGGACGTGTACGCGGCGGAAGGAACGCGTTCCGCGGTCGGCACCTCGGGCGAGACGGCCAGCGTCGAGATGCGTTTCACGCGTCCGGGCGTCGAGAGGATCCTCCGTTACGCGTTCGAGCTCGCGCAGCGCGGCGCCAAGCACGTCACGCTCGTCGACAAGGCCAACGCGATCCCGGTGCAGGAGATCTGGCGCGACCTGTTCGACGAGCTCGGCGCGAAGTTCGCGGACGTCCGTCGCGACGCGATGTACGTGGACGCCGCAGCGATGTGGATGGTCCAGAGGCCGGAACAGTTCGACGTCGTCGTGACGACGAACCTCTTCGGCGACATCCTCTCGGATCTCGGCGCGGCGCTCGCCGGTGGCCTGGGGACGGCGTCGTCGGGGAACATCCATCCCGGGCGCGTGTCGGTCTTTGAGCCGATCCACGGGAGCGCGCCGAAGTACGCGGGCAAGGGCGTCGCGAGCCCGATCGCCGCGATCGGCGCGCTCGCGCTGCTGCTCGAGCACCTCGGCGAGAGCATCGCGGCGAGTGCCGTCGACGGGGCGATCCGCGATGGCCTGCGGACCGGCCGCATCAAAGGCGTCGAAGCAGGCGTCCAGCCGACGGACCAGGTGGCTGAGACGATCGCACGCGCTCTCGCCGGCTGATCCGGTCGCACTTCGACACCGAAACGAGCGGCCGGCCCGGCTTGACAGGAGAGAGAACTATGGCTTGATTGCCGGGCTGGCCTGGGTCGGCTGAGCGCGGAGGAGTGCGGTCTCCAACAAAGTCGCGGCTATTTGCATCGTCTTCGTCACGGTGGCGCTGCTGGTCGTGGCGGCGCCCGCGACCCCTGTGCAGGCGGACGATCCTGGCGGTCCGACGATCATCCCGTCGGCGCAGAACGACACATCGGCTCCGCTCACCGCGCTCGCGCGCGGCCCCGGCAACTCCGGCGAGCATCGAACGAAGCCGCACAAGCCGATCCCCGGCCACGATCACACCGGATCGACAGCGCCGAGCACCTCGGCCTCATCCACCGCCGCACCCGCGCTGCTCAGCTCGTTCGACGGCGTCGGCAACGGCTTCAGCGGGCCGTCCGGGACCTTCAGCGTGAACGCCGCACCGCCGGACACCAACGGCGCGGTGGGACCCAACCACTACGTACAGATCGTGAACAGCGATTTCGCCGTCTTCAACAAGAGCGGGACCGTGCTGTTCGGTCCCGTTCCGAACAACACGGTTTGGTCCGGCTTCGGCGGCGGATGCCAGACGAACAACGATGGCGACCCAACGGTCGTCTACGACGGCATCGCCGATCGCTGGGTGATCAGCCAGTTCAGTGTCTCGACGCTGCCGTACCTCATGTGTGTCGCGGTCTCCACGACGAGCGACCCGACCGGCTCTTACTACCGCTACTCCTTCAACTACGGCAACACGAGCTTCCCCGACTACCCCAAGCTCGGTGTGTGGCCCGACGGTTACTACCTGACGGTCAACCTCTTCGCCAACGGATCGACGTTCAGCGGCGCGGGTGTCGCGGCGCTCGATCGCACGCGGATGCTCGCCGGTCAACCGGCGACGCAGCAGATGTTCCAGACGAGCGCGCTGTATGGCGGTCTGCTGCCGGCGACGCTCGACGGATCGACGTTCCCGCCAGCCGGGTCACCGAACTATCTCGTCGCGCTCGGCACGACGAGCAGCCTCGTGACCTGGAAGTTCCATGTCGATTGGACGACGCCGGCAAGCTCCACGTTCTCCCCCGCGTCCAGCCTGACGGTCGCGTCGTACGGCGAGGCGTGCGGCGGCGGGACGTGCATCCCCCAGGCGGGGACGACGCAGCGGCTCGATTCGCTTGCGGATCGACTGATGTACCGCCTTGCGTACCGGAATTTCGGCGACCACCAGTCGCTCGTCGTCGACCACAGCGTCACGGTTGGCTCGTCCGTCGGCGTGCGGTGGTACGAGCTGCGCGTCGTTGGTGGCAACCCGACCGTGTACCAACAGGGCACGTACGCGCCCGATAGCGGCTACCGCTGGATGGGCAGTGTCGCGATGGACCAATCCGGGAACATCGGGCTCGGCTTCAGCATCTCGAGCAGCACGCTGCATCCGGGGATCCACTACACCGGCCGGCTCGCGGGCGATGCCGCCGGGACGATGACGCAAGGCGAAGGCACGATCGTCGACGGCGCCGGATCTCAGACGGGCAACCGCGGGCTGACACGCTGGGGCGACTACAGCGCGATGACGGTCGACCCTACTGACGGCTGCACGTTCTGGTACACGAACGAGTACATCCCGGCGAACGGCGAGTTCAACTGGAAGACGCGCATCGGCACGTTCAAGCTGCCTGGTTGCGGTAATCCATCCGACTTCACGATTGGCGCCAGCCCGAGCAGCGTGTCCGCGATCCAGGGCACGAGCGTCACGTCCAACATCGCGACCGCGGCGACCGGCGGGCCGGCCGAGAGCGTGACGCTCAGCGCGAGCGGCGTGCCAGCGAACACGACGGCGTCCTTCAGTCCGAATCCGATCACGGCCGGCTTCAGCTCGACCTTGACGCTCGCCGCGGGGAGCAGCACCCCAACCGGGACCTACGCCGTGATCGTCACCGGCACCGCGCCGAGCGCGACTCACAACACGACGGTCACGCTCACGGTCACGGCACCGCCGGCGAACGACTTCTCGATCGGCGCGAGCCCGAGCAGCGTATCCGCCTCACAGGGAGGCAGCGCGTCGTCGGCGATCTCGACCGCCGTCGTCAGCGGGTCCGCCGAGACCGTCGCGCTCAGCGCGAGCGGCATGCCGAGCGGCACGACCGCATCCCTTGACCCGAACAATGTGACCGCGGGCGGAGGGTCGACGCTGACCCTCGTGGTCGGCAGTGCGACCGCACCGGGAACGTACTCGGTGTCCGTCACCGGCACCGCAGC
>Ga0209689_1000043_pt1 | contig 60275 bp, 57 predicted proteins | sample GraSoiAngelo_149_FD_187119 | JGI IMG/M metagenome (GOLD analysis project Ga0209689, IMG submission 187119) | Grasslands soil microbial communities from the Angelo Coastal Reserve, California, USA - 14_1009_09_30cm (SPAdes) (version 2) | ecosystem: Environmental > Terrestrial > Soil > Grasslands ... | reverse complement strand
GCGGAGGATCTTCAGATGCTCGCTGGCCGTGGGCTGGCTAACCCCGAGCTTCTCTGCGATCAACACACCACAAACGCCATCCTCGACCAGATCCCCATCCACCTGCGGCCGGAAATGCTTGCGCGGGTGCTTCAACCAATCGAGGATTTGCAGCCGGCGTTCGCTCGCCAGGGCGCGTAGAACGAATTCCGTCTTCATATAGACAATTAGCCAACTCCCTAAGTATAATAGCAAATGCGGCGCAACCTGGGAACCGCATGCGGGCCTTCCCGTGGGAACAGATCATCTGATCCAGCGGATCCCTGGCAGCGGAAATTGATCACCATGTCCACCACCGAGATCACCCGAGACCGCATCATCGCGACTGATCAACTTATCCGTCCGCACATCCGAAGGACGCCCGTCGTAGAAGCCAGCGGCGCCGACTTCGGCCTCCCTCCTGTCCAGCTGGTCTTCAAACTGGAATTTCTCCAGCATTCCGGCTCGTTCAAAACTCGCGGCGCGTTCAGTAATCTCCTCTCTCGCGCGGTTCCCCCAGCCGGCGTGGTGGCCGCCTCGGGAGGCAATCATGGCGTCGCCGTCGCTTTCGCCGCCATGAAGCTTCGAAAGCCGGCGACAATTTTTGTGCCCACGGTTTGTTCTCCTGAAAAGATGGAGCGCATTCGCGGCTACGACGCAGATCTCGTGGTGACCGGAGAACGCTACGCCGATGCCCTGGCCGCCAGCGATGCCTGGGCCGCCGAGTGGGGCGCTCTCGGGATCCACGCTTACGATCAAGTCGAAACCTTGCTCGGCCAGGGTACTGTGGGTCTGGAGTTTGAAGAGCAGGCCCCGAGTCTCGACGCTTTGCTGGTCGCTGTTGGCGGGGGCGGTTTGATCGGAGGCGTGGCCGCCTGGTATTCCGGTCGCACCAGGATCATCGGTGTGGAACCGGAGGCTGCCCCGACACTGAGTTTCGCCCTGAAGGCCGGCCATCCGGTGGACTGCCCCGCAGGAGGGATCGCCGCCGACTCCCTGGCGCCGAAACGGGTCGGCGATTTGATGTTTCCCATCGCCGAGCGCCATGTCGAAGGCGTCTTGCTGGTACCCGATTCCGCCATCCAGGAGGCCCAAGAAGCGCTCTGGAGAGTTCTGCGAGTCGTCGTCGAACCAGGCGGAGCCGCGGCGTTGGCCGCGCTACTCTCCCGGTGTTACGTCACTAAACCGGGCGAACGTGTCGGCATTCTCCTCTGCGGGGGCAACGCCGCTGGGGTCGATTTTCGCAAGCCTTCCCTAAATCAGGCCGGGAATTCCAATCTCAGCCCGGTCGAGCGAGCCTTAAACAGTCAATTAGAATAGGTGCGTCGAACGGTGCAGCTGCCAAAACTTCTAAAGCTTCCGAATGACCTCCCGAAGGAGGTCGGTAAGCTCCCCCAACTGCCGCTGCTCTTTGTCCGTGAATGTCGACATCGCTTTGGCCAGCGATTCCACGCGGCGCTGGCGTCCCGCCTCGAGGATCTTCCTACCCTTGGCGCTGGCTTCGAGGCGCACCCGCCGCCCGTCTTCGGTGGCGTGACGCCAGATCAAACCAGCGCGTTCCAGCCCGGCGACGATGCGGCTCATGGTCGGCGGCCGCACTTGCTCGGCATCGGCCAGCTCGCCGAGAGACCGCGGGCCACCGAAAACCAGAACCGACAACGCCGATAGCTGCGCCGGGCCGATGCCGCTTTCGCGGTCCCGCACCCGCACCCGCCGCAGCAGATGAATGGCCGCCGAGTGCAGCCGGTCAGCAATCTCGGTGGGGTCGCGGCCCGCGAAACTTTTTGGCTTGACAACCTTCATAGAATTTAGTTAGCTATGCTAACTAGATTGCTCCCGGAGGTACACTGCCATGAGCGCCGCTGCTTCGAAACTGGGCATCCAGAATATCGGCCAAATCTCTATCATTGTTCACGATCTCGAGCGGGCCACGGCATTTTACCGTGACACGCTGGGTCTGCCACTGCTGTTCACCGTCCCCAACCTGGCGTTCTTTGATTGCGGCGGTGTTCGGCTGATGCTCGGCCCGGCGGAAACGCCCGAGCTGGATCACCCGAGCTCCATCCTGTACTTCCGGGTTTCCGATATCAACGCCGCGCACCGCCAGCTTCTCGAGCTAGGCGCGAAAATCGAAGCGCCGCCGCGGCTGATCGCGCCGATGCCAAGCTACGATCTTTGGATGATGGGATTCCGCGATACGGAAGGGAATATCATGGAATTGATGAGTGAGGTGCCCCGTGTTCGCTAAGATTCTCCTCGTGCTTCCGTTTTTGCTGACGCCGCCGGCGCTTGCTGCGGGCCGAGAGGTCCAGGACGGCTTCTTCAAAACCAGCGACAATGTAAAGCTCCACGATCTGGAAGCCGGGACGGGGCCGCCCATCTTCTTCGAACATTGCGGTATCCTTCAAAGCCATGCATGACCTGAACTATTTTAGAGAGCACTTGGAGGTCTTCGCCGAGATGGCCAAGAAGCGCGGCGCCGCGCTCGACCTCGAGGCGTTTCGCAAGCTCGACAAGGAGCGCCGCGAACTGATCACCGCCACGGAGCAGCAGAAGGCGCAGCGCAACCGGGCTAGCGAGGAAATTGCCCGGCTGAAAAAGGACCGGCAAAACGCGGACCAGCTGATCGCCGACATGAAGCAGGTGTCCGAGCGCATCAAGCAATCCGATGAGCGCATCGCCAGTCTTGATAGCACCCAACGCGACCTGCTGCTCACCATTCCTAACCTCCCGCACTCCTCCGTGCCGGTGGGCACCGGCGCGGCCGACAACGTGGAAGTCCGCCGTTGGGGAACTCCTCCTAAGTTCGATTTTCAACCCAAGGCACACTGGGAGGTTGGCGAAGGCGCAGGAATACTGGACCTCGCGGTGGCCACGAAAATCACCGGCGCCCGATTCGCCGTCTACAAGGGCTGGGGAGCGCGCCTGGAGCGCGCGCTCGCAAATTTCTTCCTCGATGTGCACACCCGCGAGCACGGCTACACGGAAATCCTGCCGCCTTTCCTGGTAAACACCGCGTCATTGACGGGCGCGGGCCAGCTGCCGAAATTCGCCGCTGATCTGTTTAAGGTTCAGGACACCGACTTCTGGCTCACGCCAACTTCCGAAGTCGAGCTCCACAATCTGTACCGGGACGAGACCATTCCCGAAGAAAAACTCCCCATACACGTCGCCGCTTGGACCGCCTGCTTCCGCTCCGAGGCGGGGGCCGCTGGAAAAGACACCCGCGGCATTCTTCGCCAGCATCAATTTCAAAAAGTCGAACTCTTCAAGTTCACCCATCCGGAGAAAAGCTACGAAGAGCACGAAGCCATCGTGCGCCATGCCGAAACGATTCTCCAGAAACTTGGTTTGCACTATCGCACCATGCTGCTCTCTACCGGGGACCTGGGCTTTGCTTCGTCCAAAACATACGACCTCGAAGTGTGGCTGCCCTCGAGCAACGAATTCCGCGAAATTTCTTCCTGCTCGAACTGCGAGGCGTTTCAAGCGCGCCGCGCCGGCATTCGCTTCAAACCCAAGGGGGGCGGCAAGAGTGACTTCGTGCACACCTTGAATGGTTCCGGGCTGGCGGTCGGCCGCACGTGGATCGCTGTGGTGGAGAATTATCAGCAAGCGGATGGGTCCATCTGGCTACCGGAAGTGTTGCGCCCGTACATGGGAATTGAGCGCATTCCGGCAGCCGGGTGAGTACCGAAGGGCCCGGTGCACCTGATTTGACACTGGGCCGCGGAGCCCTTGCCGCTGGCCCCGATTTCCCCCTAAGTTCCGCGTAACTTATTGTAATTAAGTGGTTTATGTTGCATTTGAACCCATTTTTATGCCCACCGGCGACGTACCATTCGCCTCGCAACCCCTTGAAATCACACCTTTTCGTTTGACGGGCCCTTTTCGCCTTGCATACACTCCCTTCATGGCGGTCTAAAGGGGTTATAAGGTAGCGGGCCGCTTAGCAAACACGAAATGACAAATTTTCTCGCTCGCGTGGCACGTCTTCTACTTTGGCTGATTTTTGTCTCCTGGAGTGTGGCGCTCGTCCGCCGCCTGCTCCACTCGATGCTCGGCGACCGAGCGACAGGAGCAGCGCCGACTGCGGACGCCGCTCCGGCCATGGCTGGGACACGGCGGCTGGTGCGCGATCCGCTCTGCGGCGTGCACGTCGACGAGACGCTTTCGATTCCGTTCCGGGAAGAGGGCCAGCTTCTGCACTTCTGCTCCACCACCTGCCGCGATCGGTACGCTGTCAACACGAGGAAGTTTGCGGCCAACGGCTAGACGGAATTCATTTCCAGCGGGTTTAGAACTTGGGCCAAGTGGAAACAAAGTTTCTTAGACAAATCGAGTAGAGGAAAGGACCGACGCCGATGGCCACGGTCGCAAAGCCCAGCGCCCCGATAAGACAGATAGGCACGCCTCCCATGGTGCCGCGCATTGCTCCCCGCGAGGACCTGAATCCGTTTCGCATCGCGCAGATTCAGTTCGACATGGCGGCCGAATTCTTGAAGCTCGATCCCGGCTTGCGCCAGATTTTACGCACACCCAAGCGCGTGCTGGAAGTTTCCTTGCCGACGAAGATGGACAACGGTCAGGTGAAGGTGTTCACCGGTTATCGCGTGCAGCACAACGTGTCGCGGGGCCCGGGCAAGGGCGGCATTCGCTTCCATCCCAACGTCACGCTGGATGAAGTAAAGGCGCTGGCGGCGTGGATGACCTGGAAGACCGCCACGGTAAACGTTCCGTTTGGCGGAGCCAAAGGCGGCGTGATCTGCGATCCCAAGCGCATGTCCAAGAGCGAACTCGAGCGCATGACGCGGCGCTATGCCAGTGAGATCCTGCCCATCATTGGACCCTCCCAAGACATTCCCGCGCCCGATGTTTATACCGACGCGCAGACCATGGCCTGGATCATGGATACCTATGCCATGACGGTGGGTCATTCCGCGCATGGAGTGGTTACCGGCAAGCCGGTTTCGATCGGCGGCTCCGAGGGGCGCAGCGAAGCCACGGCGCGCGGACTGCTCTACGTGGTCGAGGAAGCGTGCAAGCTTAAGAAGATTTCGCTTCGTGGCGCGACGGTCGCGGTTCAGGGATTCGGGAACGCCGGCGCAACCGCCGCGCGCCTGTTTGCGGAAAAGAAAGCCAGAATCGTGGCCCTCAGTGACACCCGCGGCGGCGTCACCAATTCCCGCGGCATCGATCCCATCAAAGCGATTCGCTACAAAGAGCGCTCCGGTACCGTAGTCGGCATGCCCGGCGCGTCGCGCATCACCAACGATGAACTGCTAACCATGAAATGCGACATCCTGGTGCCTGCGGCGCTCGAAAACGTCATCACCCTCCACAATGCCGAGGCCGTGAAGGCCCGCATCGTCGCCGAAGCTGCCAACGGCCCCACCACGCCGCACGCCGATGAAATTCTTGCCCGCCGCGGAGTCATTGTCCTCCCGGATATTCTCGCCAACGCCGGCGGCGTCACGGTAAGCTACTTCGAATGGGTGCAGAACCAGGAAGGCCTCATGTGGGACGTCGAAGAAGTGAACGCCCGCCTGCAGAAGATCATGGTTCGTGCCTTTCACGAGATGGTGGACACCATGCGCAAGCATCACGTCCCGCCGCGCGCCGGAGCCATGATCCTGGCCGTCGGCCGCGTCTCTGAAGCCACGCTGGTCCGCGGACTCTTTCCGTAATTGCGGCGACCGGAGGTGCTGCCGGTCTGCCCCGGAGCAGTCCTCCGGCCAATGGCCAGGCATTGCCGCTGGTCATTGCCGCACTGATTTCTCCCCTGTCGCCAGACCTAGCCACGGTTCAAAACGGACCGTACCTTCGTACTAGACTGGGCCCACCCCTGTACCATCGCCTCCCTCGTGACCAAACCTAATACTCACTCCCCTAACGGGAATCAAGGCGCCGGGCCATGTCCCTAACGTGGGCCCCTAACCTTGCTCAGGAGTTCGGCTGATGCTGTTGTTACACGCACCGGGAACGAAGCAGTCCTTTAGCGGTGGCATCCTCAGAACAACCACTTGGGGCAGGCGGCTTGCGCTCCTGACATTGCTCATGCTGCTTGTTGCTGGATTGTCCTTTGCCGACGGCAAGAAGCACAAGCTGTCGAAAGACCTTGAGGCTTTCAAAGGCGGCCATAACGGCGCTACGGTTGACGTGATCATCCCATTCAATCAAACGCCGGCCACGTGCTCTTGACTACCTTATGAAGATGCCCACCCCAGAAATCCCCAGACTGTCCCTGTCGGCAAAACCCGGCTCCACGCTGGTACTACACCTAGGACCTACCTGTACTATCGACGGGCACGCAGTCAGACCTGACACTCACAGCAGTGACAACCACCAAGCATCGGGCCGCGTTCTTCTCTCGACACTTCAAGCTCTTGGCCCTGCAACGCACTTTAGGAGCCCTTATGTCCGCCACACCTGAAACAAGGCGACCCGTTCTAGAGACGACAACGACCTGGGGCGCACGGCTCGCACTCTTGGCGCTGGTCGCGCTTTTGGCTGCCGCGTTGTCTCTTGCCGACGGCAAGAAGCACAAGCTGTCGAAAGACCTTGACGCTCTGAAAGGCAGCAATAGCGGCCCGACGGTTGACGTGATCATTCAATTCAACCAAGCGCCGACGGATGTTCACCATCAGAAGGTGCACAGCAAGGGCGGGGTCCTGAAGTCGAAGATGGACTTGATCAAGGGCGCGCATTACTCCGTGCCCGTTGGATCCCTTGATGCTCTTGCGGATGATCCCGACGTTGCTTACATCTCGCCCAATCGCCCGCTAAGCGGCACCTCAACCCTTGACTATGGCGCCGAAAGTGTCAATGCGCCAGTGGCTTGGCAGCAGGGCTTGGATGGCACGGGCGTCGGAGTGGCAGTCATTGACAGCGGCGTTACCGCCGTTGGCGATCTCTACTGGTGGATTCCGGCGAATCAGACCTACGGCTCGCGCGTCGTCTATAGCCAGAACTTTGTTCCTGGCGCCACGGATGCTTCGGACCAATATGGCCACGGAACACATGTGGCCGGAATCATTGCTGGTGCGGGTTGGTTTTCCACCGGGTCGAACTTTACCCACACATTCAAAGGGATTGCGCCGAACGCAAACATCATTAACCTGCGGGTGCTGGATCAAAACGGTGTCGGCACCGACAGCAGCGTGATTGCGGCGATCCAGACAGCCATCAGCTTGAAGTCAACCTACAACATCCGGGTCATCAACCTTTCTCTTGGCCGCCAGGTGTACGAGAGCTATACGCTCGATCCGCTCTGCCAGGCTGTCGAGGCGGCTTGGAATTCAGGCATAGTGGTGCTGGCCGCGGCCGGCAACCAAGGCCGCAACAATAGCGGAGGCACGGAAGGCTACGGCACCATCGCGGTTCCCGGTAATGATCCCTACGTCATCACGGTGGGTGCCATGAAGACGGCGAACACCCCCACGCGTGTTGACGACACCATTGCCAGCTACAGCTCGAAAGGACCCACAGCATTTGACCATGTCGCGAAACCGGACATCGTCGCACCGGGAAATCAGGTCGTCTCCACCCTGGCGCCGAACGCGCACCTACTGAGTACTCCCACCGACGTTTATCTGAACGAGTATTCCAATTCCACAACAACCACTACCAAGAACAAAAAGAAGGACTCCACGTCAAGCCTCACCACGAATGCCATCTCGACGTCTTATCTGCGGCTGAGCGGAACCAGCATGGCCACCCCCGTGGTCAGTGGCGCCGCTGCGCTTCTGCTGCAGCAGAATCCGAACCTTACACCAGATCAAATCAAAGCCCGCTTGATGAAAACGGCCTCCAAGGACTTTCCGGCTAACAGCACCGTCACGGACCCAACAACGGGTATCACCTATATCGATTACTACGACATTTTCACCGTTGGCGCCGGCTACCTGGATATTGCCGCGGCGCTCGCCAACAACGATCTGGCCGATGCTTCGACGGCGTCTCCGACCGCGGTCTTTGACCCCACAACACAGAGCGTTTCCTTAGTTACCGGAAGCAGCGTCGTTTGGGGCAATTCGGTGGTTTGGGGCAACTCCGTGGTCTGGGGCACGAATGTGTTCGTAGACGGGACATCGGTGGTTTGGGGTAATAGCGTCTGCTGGGGCTCGAGCACCAGCGATGGCTTCAGCGTGGTCTGGGGCACGGGCGTCGTCTGGGGTAGCGGAACGAACCAGACAACCTCCACGGCACAGAGCATTACGTTAGAAGGTGAGAAGTGAGCGCTGCGACGGAGATGGGAGGTGGGGACAGCCGATGACCACTAAAGCCAAGCTCTACATCGCCATCATGACCGCCCTGGCTGCCGCGATACTCGCTGTGGCGGCCTCAGAAGGGAATCCGAAAAACCTCGGGCAGTTCGTGCTGTTCTTCGGGCTTGCGATGCTCGGTTCCACGATGAAGATTCGGCTGCCGGGCTTTAAGACGACGATCTCCACAAACTTTGTTTTCATCCTGGTGGGCATCGCCTTATTCAGTTTTAGTGAGACCGTGCTGATCGGTCTGGGGGGCGCGCTTGTGCAGTCCCTCTGGAAGACGCAGAGTCGGCCGAAGCCCGTGCAAGTGCTATTCAACGGGGCGTGCCTCACGGTTTCGACGGCGGCAGCATTTTCTGCCTCGCACAGTGCCCTGGCGATGCTGGGTTTGAATTCTCTCCCCGCCATGATGGTCCTGGGAGCCTGTGTGTACGTGGTGCTAAACACCGGGCTTGTCTCGCTAGTGATCTCCTTGGCTGAGGAACGCCCACTCAGGGAGGTCTGGTCCTCTTGCTATGAATGGACATTCCCTTACTTCCTGGTGGGCGCGGCCGTAGCCGGTCTTGCCAGTGCCGCGGGGCATGGCACCAATGGGGGTGCAACGTTGCTGGTTGTGCCGACCATGTATTTCGTCTACGTCCACTACCGGATGCACATCGTCCGCGCTGTGCTCGATAGCATTTCCAAGGTGAGCCGGGAGAACGAAGCCTTACTTGCTGGTTCATCTCCAGGCCGTTAGCTTTTTTCCTGACAACTTTGCCGATGAAAATGCCTAACATGCATCCCTCAAGCGCCACCTCCGGTTGTAGCGGGCCAAGCGTGGTCACCTTGGTTAAACCAGACCATTGCCGCGAGCACTTCATCCAGACCTGCTATCAACTTCTCGAAGAATGTGCGGACAAATTCAAAGAACGAGACCAGGCGGATGAGCTAGCGTGCGATACACGCAGGCGCTCTCTGCAGGAAATTGTGGATCAAGCAACGACCACGAGCCTAACTCGTGGCGATTTAAGTAATCTGGAACGGGTCCAGTTACTGGACATAGTCCGATGGGCCGGAGACCTAATCGGACAGATACGGCGTGGCCCGCGCAAACTGATCTCCATTCCCGTGCGACTATATCTTGAATCGTCCAGTCAGACTCATGCGGAAGAGACGTCGGTCGTGGAAGTCAGCCAACACGGAACTGCGCTAACCTCCAGCCTCCCGATCAGCGTCGGTGAGCTGGTGAAAATGGAGCGAATGGATACGGGCGAGGGAGTCGAGGGCATCGTGAGGTGGCGCGAACGCCGTGATGGCGCGATAGTGCACGTGGGCATCGAGTTTTATAGTTGCAACAATTTCTGGCGTTTGCTCTAGACGCGTACAAAATGGGCCAAGTCTTTTGGCCAAACATCGAGTGGTTTGCTCGGGAGACGCCCGGGCCTTTCGAGCGCTTCTTTTCTTCGCCCCACAACTCGTCAATTCGTCAATCCACTTTTTCCGGAGAACTCAGCTCAGTCCAGGAGAAGGTGGTATCTCCCTGAAGCCAAGTTATGTTGCGTTTTCCCGTCGTGATCGTGCCGTAGAGAGGCGATGACCGACCGTATCCTCCACAGGTAACATCACAATCTAAGTTCACAGTTTCGATGGCGACCATGGGGCCAGAGAAATTTCTGAATTTACCTCTTGCGCTGACGATCGAGCGCGCGTACATTCACACTTGCCGGTGCGTTTTGCTGACGCGACCGGCTATTTTCATTCTTCGAGTAAGAAAAGACGATGAGTACGAACGGACACAGTCATTCAGCACCGCCGATTCTGTTGACCATCGCGGGTTTTGATCCGTCTTGCGGCGCCGGCACCGCCGCGGACTTGAAGACTTTCGCCGCGCACGGATGCTACGGCGTGGCCGCGATTACCTCGCTGACCGTCCAGAACACCCAAGGCGTCGAAACGGTCCACAATACGCCCAGCGCTGAATTGCGCGCGCAGTTGGAGGTTCTGGCAAACGATTGCGAGATCGCCGCGGTGAAAATCGGGATGCTCGGCAACCGCGGCAACGCCGCAGTGGTGGCGGAATTTCTAGATGCGCACAATTTTGCACACGTCGTGCACGATCCGGTGATGAAATCCTCGGGGGGCGCGGAACTCCTGGATGCCAGCGGAATCAAGTTCCTGGCCACGGAACTGCTGAAACGCGCGAGCGTGGTCACCCCGAATGTGCCGGAAGCCGAAGTGCTAACCGGGCTGACCATCAAAGATGTAGCGGACATGGAAGCGGCGGCGCGCAAGATCGTGGAGCTGGGCGCCCGCGCGGTGATCGTCAAGGGCGGCCACCTGGAGCGCGCCGTAGACGTGCTGTTTGATGGCAACGAATTGGTGCAGCTTGGCGGCGACCGGGTGAAAACGGATAACACGCACGGAACCGGCTGCACCTTGGCGTCAGCCATTGCCGCGCAACTTGCTTCGGCGCGCACTCTGGTCGAAGCGGCGACGCTCGCCAAAGCCTACGTCACGAAAGCAATCGAAAAGGGCTACCCCATCGGCAAAGGCCGCGTGCCTCTCGATCATTTCTATCGCCAGCGCATCGAGCCCCCGGCCCGCGGCATCCACGAAGTGCCCCAGCACGGCATGCACCCCGCCGCCGAACCCGCCGCCCACTAAAAACCATGCGGTCGGTGCTTGGGGGTCGTTCCTCCCTTTGGCCCTTCCTGGCCCTGGCGGCTGCTGTTGGAATTGCGGCGCTGTTCTTCCCGCGAACTCCACAGCCGCTTTCCTACCACCAGTTCGCGGATCGGCGAAGCTGGCTGGGCATCCCGAACTTCGGCGATGTTGTTTCATCGATGCCCGCGAGCGATGGCCGTACGTTTTCCTCTTTCTCGGCCTTGTGCTGACGGCCGGTGGGTCCGCCTACGATCATCTGGCTCCGGACAATGCGCGACTGGTGTGGGATCGGCTCCCGATGACGTTTGTTTTCATGCCGCTCGTGGCGGCCATCCTTGCGGAGCGCGTCAACGTGAAGCTTGGCCTTGGGCTGCTACCGCTGTTGGTCGCCGTCGGTATGGGAAGCGTGATCGAGTGGCATTGGTCTGAACAACAAGACGCCGGCGACCCGCGCTTCTACGCCGCCGTCGAACTCTATGCTTTGCTGGCACTGCTCGTCGCGCTGCCATTGCCTCCGCGCTACACGCGGGGACCTGCTGGTCGTGGCCGGTCTTTATGTACTCGCAAAAATATGCGAAGCAGCCGATCGCCAGATTTTTTCCTTGGGAGGCTTCTCGAGCGGGCACACGCTCAAACATTTGGCCGCCGGCGCCGCGGGATTCTGGATGCTCGTGAAAAGGCAGCCTGTTTTCGATCGCGGCATGCACCCGGCCGCCGCTCGCTGAGAATGGACCGCCGTAGCGCGTTTCGACTGATGCAGTTGGTCTCGGGGTCGCCTGCGTTTCGTTTCTTATTGCTTATCGACGACGCGGCCCGCCACGATGGTAGCCATCGGCCGGCCTTTAAAGTCTCGCCCGTCGAAGGGCGAGTTGCGTGACTTGCTCGGGGAGTTTTTCACCTCGTAGGTCCAGGCCTCGGCGGTCGAGAAAATGGTCAAGTCCGCGGGCTGGCCCGAGGCGATCCTTCGCTCCATGCCCAGTACGCGCGCCGGACCCGTGGTAAAGAGCTCCACCATGCGCATCAGCGAAATTCGCCCGCTCTCAACCAATTGTTCGAGTGCCAGCCCCAGTGCCGTTTCGAAACCAAGAATGCCGAACGGCGCACGATCGAACTCCACATCCTTCAAAGCCGGCTCGTGAGGAGCATGATCGCTTGCAATCGCGTCCACCGTGCCGTCGGCCAGCCCAGCGAGCAGCGCTTCGCGGTCTTCCCGAGCGGCCAGCGGTGGATTCATCTTGAACCGCGCATCGTACTGCACGTCTTCGTCGATCAGAGTGAAATGATGCGGGGTGACTTCACAACTGACGCGCAGCCCGCGCGACTTGGCCCAGCGAACCTGCTCGAGCGAGGCCTTTGCGGATAGATGTGCGATATGCAGGCGCGCGCCGGTTAGCTCGGCGAGTTGCACGTCGCGGGCGACGCAAACCGATTCCGTCGCCGCGGGCATCCCGCGCAGGCCCAGCCGCGTGGAAGTCACGCCCTCACGCATGACCGCCCCGGCAGCCAGGGCAACGTCTTCGGCATGCTCCATCACTGGAAGATCGAGCGAGCGGCAATAATCCATGACCTGCCGGGCGAGCTTGGCGGTCGAAATCGGCCGGCCATCATCGGAAACACCCACGATGCCCGCGTCTTTCATGGCCGCAATTTCGGCGATCGCTTCGCCCTTGCTCCCCACGGAGGCCGCGCCAATCGGCCACACTCGAACGCTGCCGGCAACCCTGGCGCGATCCAGAATGAACCGCGTGACGGAAGCATTGTCATTGACCGGCTTGGTATTCGGCATGCAGCAAACCGCGGTGAACCCGCCGCGCGCCGCCGCCCGCGTGCCCGTTTCGATGGTCTCCGAGGATTCCTGTCCCGGTTCGCGCAGGTGCACATGGATATCGATAAAGCCGGGAGCGACGATCAATCCGCTGGCGTCAAAGACTTCCGTGCCTGGCGGCGCCAAGAGTTTCCCGGGCGGCCCAAGCTCAGTTATTTTTTCCCCATCCAGCAACACGTCGAGAACTCCGTCGGTCTTCGACGCTGGGTCGAGGACGCGCCCGTTCTTAATCAGAAGCATTGGCGGATTCCTTGGGCTTCACTTCGAGCGCCGGATGCGTGTCCGTTTCCGTCGCGCCGCTGACCAGCAGATAGAGAATGGCCATGCGCACCGCGACCCCATTGGTGACCTGTTCGAGCACACAGGACTGCGGCCCGTCGGCGACCTCCGGGGTAATCTCGATGCCGCGGTTGATGGGACCGGGATGGAGGACGATGGCGTCCCGGTTGGCGCGGCGCAGCCGCTCGTGGTTGAGCTGGTAGAGAAGGATGTAATCGCCGGCGGAAAGCGGCGGATCGTTCAGCCGCTCGGTCTGCACGCGCAGCATGACGATGACATGCGCGCCTTCCAGGGCTTCTTCGATCCGGTACACGCAGCGAATCGGCGTGCCGGGGGCAATCTTCTCGAGATCACGCGGAACCCACATGGCCGGCCCGCATAGCGTAAACCGGCAGCCGAATTTTCCCAGCAGATGAATATTGGACCGCGCTACCCGGCTATGCAGGATATCGCCGAGGATGGTGACGTTGAGATTCTTGATGGTGCCCAGGCGGTCTCGAATCGTCAGCGCATCCAGCAAGCCTTGCGAAGGATGTTCGTGGGTGCCGTCGCCGGCGTTCACCACCGGAATGTCCAGATGCCGCGCAACGTAATGCGGCGCGCCGGAAGCCGCGTGCCGCATCACCAGGCAATCCGGCTTCATGGCGTTGAGATTGAAGACCGTGTCGAGGAGCGTCTCGCCCTTCTTCAGGCTAGAGGCCTCGGCCTGCAGGTTCATGGTGTCTGCGCCGAGCCGTGAGGCAGCGGTCCCAAAACTAATGCGCGTGCGCGTCGAGGTTTCAAAGAAGGCCAGCGCCACGGTCTTGCCGCGCAGCGTGGCCAGCTTTTTCAAGGGGTGCCGCTGAATTTCCTGAAAAGGCTTGCTTTGGTCGAGGAGAAAGCTCAATTCGTCCGCAGCAAGCGGTTCGAGGGCCAGCAAATCGCGGAAGCGGTGAGTCAATGTCCCTTCTTGAGAGCGTAGGCCATCAAAAATCGAAAACTACTCGACGCGATCGACCAGGACGACGCGCTCTTCCTTGTCGATTTCGCGCAGGCGCACTTCGATGATTTCCGTGTCGCTCGTCTGCACGCTGCGGCCGATATATTGAGCCTCGATGGGCATTTCGCGATGGCCGCGCTCGATGAGCACGCAGAGCGACACGCGCTTGGGCCGGCCCAGGTCAAACAGCCCGTTCATGGCCGCGCGAACCGTCCGGCCGGTGTATAGGACGTCATCCACCAATACCAGGTCCATATTATCAACGCCAAAGGGAATATTCGAAGAGCGCAGCACCGCCTGTGGCGCAACTTTCGAAAGATCGTCGCGATACAGGGTAATGTCCAGCACGCCCACGGGCACGTCCACCCCGTCAATCCCGCGCATGGCCTGGGTGATGCGCTGCGCCAGCGGCACGCCTCGCCGGACGATCCCGATCAGCGCCAGGTTTTTCGTTCCGCCGCTTTTCTCCACGATTTCATGCGCCAGCCGCAGCAGGGTGCGGTCGATTTCCGGTGCCGACATCAATTGGCTCTTTTCCACGATGCGCATGGTCGGGTAATCCTATCATTGCTGACCGCGCCGCGGTCAATGCCGTCGTCGATCGTCGAACCGTACCGGCCGTAGTAGACTCTTCCGGCAGGTTTAGGGAGGCCACACGAGACATGGTTCCGAGCACCTTTTTCTTGCCGCGCACGCTGTTCCGGCGGGCCACGATGGCGGCGGCATTTTTGAGCATTGCGTTTGTTCTGGGCGTCGCGCCCAGCGATCGCGCGGCAGCTCCGCAGTCGCCAAAAGTGCCCAGGCTGGTCGTACTCTTGGTGGTCGACCAGATGCGCGGCGACTACGTGGACAAATTCCTCGGTCAGTGGACCGCTGGCCTCAAGCGTCTGGTCGAGGAAGGCGCGTGGTTCCGCGACGCTGCCTATCCCTACGCCGCCACGGAAACTTGCGTGGGCCACGCCACGATTTCCACCGGAGCATTTCCCGCAACCCACGGAATGGTCGCAAACGCTTGGTGGGACCGCCAGCACAAGAGCATGGTGACCTGCACGGAAGACCCGGATCCTGGCGTAAAGAACATTGGTTATGCCGGCGCCACTCCGAAAGGCGCTGACACCGCCTGGCGCATGGCGGTGCCCTCGTTTGCCGAAGAATTGAAGTTTCAGAGCAGCGGCCGAACGCGCATCGTGACGTTTTCTCTGAAGGCGCGCGCGGCCATCACCATGGCTGGACACCGAGCCAATGCCGCCACCTGGTTTGACGGCGGCGCATGGGTTACCTCGAGCGCCTACGGCACTCTGCCTTTCATCGAAGAGCAGGCTAAGTCGCATCCGGCGAAAGCAGACTTCGGCAAGACCTGGCGATTGGCACTCCCGGTAAGCGCCTATTGGTACGGTGAGAAGTCTTTCGGTGCCGTTCCTCCCGAGGGATGGGACCTCACCTTCCCGCACCTGCTCGGTGGAAAAACAGGAGCGGACGACACCTTCTATGAGCAATGGGCTTCGAGCCCCTACGCCGACACGGCCCTGACGGAACTCGCCGAGAAAGCCGTGGACGCGCTCGATCTCGGAAAAACCCCGGGAACCGATTTTCTTGCGGTCAGCTATTCTTCGGTGGATTACGTGGGCCACGAATTCGGCCCCCGCAGCCGCGAAATTCAAGACATTCTTGTGCGCTTGGACCAGGACCTCGGCAAGCTTTTCGCGCACCTGGACCAGAAGGTGGGCCGAGGAAATTATGTCGTGGCGCTCAGCGCCGACCACGGCGTGGCGCCCATTCCGGAAGATATGCAATCGACCGGCGCCGACGCTGGCGTCGTGCATCTGCCGGAGTTAGAGGAAAGAATCGAAAAAGCTCTCGAACCGTTCAGCTATCAAAAACCGGCGGTTCGACAGATCAGGGGCAGTGACGTTTATTTCGCGCCCGGGGTGTATGACAAATTGCGGCAGGACCCTGTCGCTTTCGATTCCGTCCGGGATGCTGTGCTGGCCCAGCCTGGCGTGGCCGCCGTCTACCGCGCCGAAGAATTGCGCGACCGCCCCGCCACCGACAGCCCCGCACAGCGGGCCATGGCCTACAGTTATTTTCCCGGCCGCAGCGGCGATCTATTCATCCTGCCAAAACCCTATTGGCTGATGGACGGCACTCCGCTCGGAACGAGGCGTTCCTACGGCACCGGCCACGGCGAGTCCTACAACTATAATCAGCACGTCCCCGTTCTGCTGATGGGCTTCGGCATCCAACCCGGGCAGTACTTCGAGCCCATCACCCCTGCCGACATCGCGCCAACCTTCGCCGCGCTCTGTGGAATCACCCTGGCCTCCCGCGACGGCCACGTCCTCGGCCAAGCCCTGAAGAAACCCTCCGTCCCGGCCCAGCCTATGCGGCCAAAATCCACCTCGCCCGTGTCTTCAAGCCCCTAACGCCACCCTGCGCCTTCGAGAAATGCGGCTTCCTCGAGGAAGCTGTGCCGGTCGACTTCTGAATGGGACCACAGGCAGCGCCACCTTGCGACGCCCCCATTGTCCAAGCGATATGCGATATTATATCGGTTGCAGGAAATGATGTGGCTTGACATATAGACTGATAAACTTGATCGAAGGTGCTATTTCCTAGCAATCATGAAGACGAATATCACAAAGCATAGCAAGCCGCTCCGGCTCGAGGGCCTTCCGGAGGACTTGCGCCGGGAGCTGAAGCAGGCGCGGCTCGGGCGGGGCTGGAGCCAGAGGGAGTTGGGAAGCCGCCTCGGTCTGCCGCAAATGCACATCTCTGGCATCGAGTCCGGCAAGATTGTGCCACGCTACGACACACTCCTCGAGCTCGTCCGCATCCTCGACCGCGACTTCCTCATGGTCCCGCGCGCCCTGGTTCCAGCCGTGCTCTCGCTCATCCGCGATCATTTCCGCCCGGATCAGCAGAGCGAGAGTGAGGAACGCGCCCTCTACGCCGCGCACGACGACGAGCAGAGAACCAAAGATGAAGTTTGATACGAAAAAGCTTAACGCGCTGGCCGTGCGTCTGCACGGCCGGCCGATCGGTGTTATCAACCGTCTGGCCGGCGAACGCCAGATCTTTGCGTTTGAACAGGACTACATCGACGACCCGCAGCGCCCTACGCTCAGCCTGTCTTTCAAGAGCAGTACCGGGGGGCTGGTCACTGCCTTGCGTGCGGTCTCTTTCCGCGTGCCGCCATTCTTCTCCAACTTGCTGCCGGAAGGACATCTGCGCACCTATCTGGCAAGGCTTGCCGACGTCAAGCCCGATTGTGGGTTTTTTCTGCTGGCCGTCCTGGGCGCCGACCTTCCCGGCGCGCTTGTCGTCAGCCCGCTTGAGGGCCATGCGCATAATGGCGACGCCTCCGCCGGCGGCGATCATGAGGACCGTTCCGCGATGCGCTTTTCTCTGGCCGGCGTACAGTTGAAGTTTTCCGCCGTCATGGAGGCTTCCGGCGGCCTGAGTGTTCCTGCCGACGGCATGGGCGGGTCCTGGATTGTGAAGCTTCCCTCTGCCCGGTTTCCCGCCGTTCCTGAAAACGAATTCGTAATGCTTGAGCTCGCGCGCCGCGTGGGCATCGCCGTGCCGCGGCTCCGTCTCGTGGCGGTGGCCAACATAAAGGGACTGCCGCAAGAGGTCAGGACCGCAGGAGGCACTGCCCTCGCCGTCGAGCGGTTCGACCGCGTCCCCGGCGGCGGCGCCGTGCACATGGAGGATTTCGCGCAAGTGTTCGGGCTGTTTCCCGATGACAAGTACGGGCGCCGCAGCTATGCCAATATCGCTTCCGTTCTCTGGGCGGAAACCGGCCAGGAAGCCACCTACGAGTTTGTCCGTCGGGTGGTCTTTTCCGTGCTGATCGGCAATGCCGACATGCATCTCAAGAACTGGTCGCTCCTATACCCCGACCGGCGCACGCCCGTTCTGTCGCCGGCCTACGATTTTGTTGCCACGCTCCCCTATCTTCCCGGCGACACGCTGGCACTAACCTTCGGCGGCGGCCGCAGTCTCGCCGGAATCACAACCGACCAGATGCGGCACTTTGCCGACGCGGCAAGAATTCCGGCGAGCCCGCTCTGGCAGATTGCAGTGGAGACGGCAGAGCGTACCGTCCGAGCCTGGAAAACGCTCGACGAGACGGACCTGCTCCCCAAAGACATGCGTACCTCCATCGAGAAACAGATTCTTGCTGTCGCTGCCACGACAAAGTGAAGCGAAACGGAATCTGGCAGATTTTGCGTGAGGGTAGCGGCTTCGTGCTATTCTCTCGGGCGAAGTGAGCTCCGCTGGTGCCGTGGACCTCAGCGTAAAAATTGGCGCGTTGCGCCTGCGCAATCCTATTCTCGCCGCCAGCGGAACCTTCGGTTACGGCCTGGAATTTGCCCACCTCGTTGATCTGAACCGCCTCGGCGGCTTGGTAACCAAGGGCCTTTCCCGGGAACCCATCGAGGGTGCCCCCGCCCCTCGGCTGTGTGAAACCCCCTCCGGGATGCTCAACGCCGTAGGGCTCCAGAATGTGGGGGTCCGCGCCTTCGTAGCCGAAAAACTCCCGGAACTGCGAAAACTCGATACCGCGGTCATCGCCAATGTCTTTGGCTACACGCTGGAGGACTATGTCGAAGTCCTGAGGGTGCTCGAGGACGCCGAGGGGCTAGCGGGGTATGAGCTCAATATCTCCTGCCCCAACGTCAAGAGGGGGGGTATGCAGTTTGGCAGCGATCCAGCCCTGGTGGCTGAGGTTGTCGGGGCCGCCCGAAGGGCGGTATTGCGGAGACCTCTGTGGGTCAAGCTTTCCCCTCTGGTGACAAACATTGGACTTATCGCACGGGCTGCCGAAGAAGCGGGAGCAGATGCCCTGACAGTGGCAAACACTTACCCGGCGATGGCCATCGACTTCCGCACCGGGAAGTCCCGGTTGGGGAGCAAAACCGGGGGATTATCGGGTCCGGCAATTAAACCCATTACTTTGAGGCTGGTTTGGGAAACGAGGAAGGCCACAAAGACACCAATTCTAGGGCTCGGAGGCATCGAGACGGTCGAAGACGTGCTTGATTACCTGGTTGTAGGCGCTTCGGCGGTACAGGTCGGGACGGCCAGCTTTGCTGACCCGAGGGTCAGCGAGCGACTTGTCGACACCATTACTAAGGTACTATTCGATACTAAAGCGTTTACTTTGAATGAGATAAGAGCGAAATTTCTGTCAGAAAATGGTTGACATAACGGAGTTTGGTTGCTACACTTTTTTGGATCCGAGTAGCACAAAGAACACACTATGAGACATCGACTCTTTATGATCTGGGCTGCCATGTTCCTCATCGCTCCGGTGATGGAGGCCCCCCTGGTGGCGCATCTGAATCAACCTATGAAGCCGGTGAAGTCCTGGGTGGGCAACGCCAGTTGGTATGGCCCAGGATTCCAGGGGCGCAAGACCGCCAATGGCGAGCGCTTCGACTCCGAAGCCCTTACTGCGGCGCACCCCAACCTGCCTTTTGGCTCCATGGTTCGCGTGGTGAACACCCGGAACGGGAAGTTTGAGCTGGTACGCATCAATGACCGGGGTCCTTATCAGGAAGGGCGTGAAATTGATGTATCCTATCGTGTCGCCCGGAAAATCGGATTGATCCATTCCGGCGTGAGCCAGGTCCGGCTCGAGTTGGTGGCACTACCCGAGAAGCACTGACCCCGAAGGAGTCGGGGTCAACTATGACCTTGACCTTCGACGCTCATCCCCGCAGCAGCCTGATCGTCGCTCTGGATTTTGATTCTCTGACGTCCGCCGTGAAGTTCGCGAAACAGGTTGCCGATCTTGTCGGCATGTTCAAGATTGGCAACCAGCTGTTCACCGCCGCGGGTCCCGCTGCTGTTAAGGAAGTTGCCGCGCTGGGCACGGGTATTTTTCTCGACCTAAAATTCCACGACATACCCAACACCGTTGCTGGCGCCGTGCTTTCCTCGGCGGCCATGAGCGGAGTGCAGCTCGTCAACGTGCACGCGCTCGGCGGCCATGCCATGCTGGAGGCCGCGGTACAGGCCATCAGTGCGGGTGTTCCGATGGGCGCCGACCGGCCGCGCCTCTTGGCGGTCACCATTCTAACCAGCATGGATCAGAAGACCATGAAGGAAGTGGGAATCGGGGGCACTCCGAAACTGCGGGTCGTGAAGCTGGCAGAACTTGCAAAAAAGGCCGGCGTCGATGGAGTGGTCGCTTCGGTCGAAGAAGCCAAAGCCATTCGCAAGGTTTGCGGCCGTGATTTTTTGATCGTGACGCCCGGGGTGCGCTCAAAGAGTTCAGCAGTGGAACCCCAATCAGAAGACCAGGCCCGCAAAGCGACACCGACCGAAGCGATTCGCGCCGGCGCCGATTTCCTGGTGGTTGGCAGGCCTATTCTGGCGGCCTCTGATCCGCGAGCAGCCGCCCAAGCGATCGTCGACGAGATCGCTGCCGCGAAGTGAGCTCGGAAGTTTGACCGCTGATTTTTTCAGCGTCCAGGCGGCGCGAAACAGCGCACACCTTCATCCATGTCCAGTCCGACCAAGAGCGTCATTGTTGGCACTGCCGGGCACATCGACCATGGCAAATCAACGCTGGTCGAAGCGCTGACCGGCACGCACCCAGACCGTCTGGCCGAAGAGAAGCGCCGGGGAATCACCATCGATCTGGGTTTTGCATTCCTGGAAGAAAACGGGGTGCGCTTCGGTTTTGTAGATGTGCCGGGGCACGAGCGCTTCGTCAGCAACATGCTGGCGGGCGCGGGCGGTATTGATGTGTTGCTCTTGGTGATCGCCGCGGACGAATCCATTAAGCCGCAGACGCGCGAGCATTTCGATATCTGCCGCTTGCTGGGAGTCGAGCGCGGCGTGGTGGCGGTGACGAAAAGCGATCTGGTGGAGAGTGAAACGCTGGAACTGGTGCGGCTGGAAGCGGAGGAGTTCCTCGGAGGATCGTTCCTCGAACACGCGCCGATTGTGCCGGTGAGCGCGAAAACGGGAGCCGGTCTCGGCGAACTGAAGAGAGCTTTAAGCGAGGCGGCGGCCAACGCGTCTGGGAGGGATGCGGCGCGGTACTTCCGGCTGCCCATTGACCGCGCTTTTGCGATGAAGGGATTTGGTTCGGTGGTGACCGGTACGCTGATTTCCGGAAGCGTGGGCCCGGGCGACGAAGTGGAACTCTTCCCGCGCGGCGAGCGGCTGCGGGTGCGCGGCGTGCAATCCGGGGGAAAAGCCGTGGAGCGCGCCATGCCGGGACAACGCACGGCGGTAAACCTGGCGGGAATCGAGCACACCGCCCTGAAGCGCGGAATGGTGCTAGCGACACCGGGGAGATTCCGGAAGACGCGCCGGATCGATGTGCGGCTCGAACTGTTGCCATCGGCGAGAAAAATGAAACCGGGTGCGCGCCTGCACTTTCACGCGGGAACGGCAGAGACCATCGCCGAACTATTTCTTCACGGAGATCAGGAACTGCCGCCCGGCGGGAGCGCGCTCGCGAACCTGAAGCTACAGGACGAAGTGCTGGTGCTGGCCGGCGATCGCTTCATTGTGCGGCAGTTTTCGCCGGTAGTTACGATTGGCGGGGGCGCGGTGCTGGACCCGCTGGCGCGGCGACCGATGCTGCGCGATTCGGGGCGCGCGGCGTTTCTTCAAACGCTCGAGCGGCAGAACGGCGAGGAAACCTTGGCGGCGATGACCGCGCGCGCGCTGTTGGGGCTGGGGCTCGCGGAGATCGTGGCGCGAACGGGCTGGACGGAAAAAGAAATCCACCGCGCGACGGATAAACTTCACGATACGGGACGCGTAAGAAGGGTATCGAGCGAACCGCTGGTGCTGGTGGCGGGAAAATTGTTTGCAGAAGTGCGCATGAAAATTGTCGAAAAAGTCGCAAGATTTCAGAAGGAAAATCCTTTGCTGCCGGGAATCGCGCGTGAGGACCTCCGCGCCAGCCTGGGAAAGCGCGTGCGCAACGAAACATTTCGCGCCGCGCTGGAAGAGCTGGTCGCCGAGAAGAAACTCGACGCACAGGGAGAATTGGTAAAAAAGGCGGGATCGGAGATCGCCCTGCTACCCGAAGAAGCCCGGGCCAAAGAACAGCTCGAAGCGGCGTTTGCCTCCGCGAGTCTGACGGTGCCAGCGGTGAAAGAGGTGCTGGCAAAACTTGCTGTCGAAGCCCAGCGAGCAGAAAAACTCTTGCAGATTCTCTTGCGAGAGAAGAATCTGGTGCGGGTGTCCGCCGAACTGGTGTTCCACCGTCAAGCGCTGGTGCAGCTGAGGGAGCAGCTGGCCGCTTACAAGAAGGCCAGGGGCGAGCGGATTTCCGTGCCGGCATTCAAGGAACTCACCGGGATCACCAGGAAGTACGCCATCCCCCTGCTCGAATACCTCGATCGTGAACATGTGACGCGCCGGGCGGGGGACGAGCGTGTTATCCTGTAGGTGCAAGAAGCGGACGAGACTTGCCGCGCAGGGCTACTCGCGCTAGGGTGGCCACAGCGCGCTGCCCGCCGCGGCGGGCGCGTGGAGGCGGTTTATGGGTGAATTTAGTATTTTTCATTGGCTTGTGGTTCTGGCGGTCATACTGATTTTCTTTGGTGGTAAGCGAATCCCGGAAATCATGAAGGGATTTGGCGAGGGTATCCGCAGCTTCAAGGACGGCATGTCAGGCGTTTCGCAGACACCGGCGCCTCCGGCACAGACGCCTGCTCCTCCCCCCGCAGAGAAACCTGCCGAAGAAAAGAAGTAGCCGAAGTTCCCTCGAGGTTTAAGATGGGGCGGCCCGTGCGGCCCCCCTCCGGATTTGAACGCTCGTGGCATTTCACCAAGCGGTCCCCGATTCCCCCGGCCGACACCATTCTTTCTTCTTGATTTGAAAGGAATTACACGCGTGCGTTTTTTCGTGTACCCGCCGTGTACCCTTCGCTGCGGTTCAGGAGTTTCCCAAGTGCGACGAACATCGGCCTCCAACTGCTCTTGACGCGCACGAACCCAAGGCGTGTAGTGCTTCTCCGTAATTCGCACGCTCTGATGTCCCCCGCAATCGAACGCAGTCCGAGCCGAATCAAATACGAAGCCGAAAACGGAAGAAGTAGCCGCGAGCAAAGCGGTAGAACGCTCGGTAGAGCACGGATTGAGCATAGGACGTTAGCGAAAACATGTACCGCCACGTCGACTGCCAAATCAACTTACAACTTCAGTTCCCCGGTGCAGTTTGCAAGTCATTTCGACTCATCAGGCGGTTAACTCGGCAGGCTTGCAACCCGGGAGTTGTCTGGCAACATCTGAACTGGAAACCATGCCATTCCAAACGGATGGCATGACTGGCGGGGTGTTCGTATGAAACCCTTGCGGCTGATCTTTGCGGCCCTTGTCTTCGCGCCACCTCTGTTTGCTCAAAACGAGAGCGGTGTTTCTCTAACGATTCGATTCGCTGATGGAACCAGCCGTTTCCATGTCGGGGAGATCATTCCCATCGAATTGTCTTTCAAGGCCTCCATTCCCGGTACGTACGACATGGAGATGCGCAACTATGACCGGAGTGGCCGTCTGAACATCGAGGCATTTCATGTTACGCCGCCGGGCCGTGACCCACTCGAACGCTACTACTCCACGGGGGCATTTATGGGCGGTGGCCTGGGAGGGGCGCGCGAACTCTCTAGCGACCCGCAAGTCATGCGCGAAGACCTAAATGAGTGGGTCGCGGTAGACAAACCGGGCCACTACTCCTTGTACGTGACCTCGGGTCGCGTTGCTCGCCGAACAGCAAGCAAGGCTGAGCCTATCGAACTGCGGTCCAATGACTTGGAATTCGATGTTGTCGCTGCGGACGCGGCGTGGCAGCAACAAACGCTCAGCAGCGCCATTGCGACACTGAACATGGGATCGAGTACCGAGGCCGAGAAGGCCGCAGCTTTGCGAGTCCTGCGATTTTTGGATACTCCTGCATCCGTGCACGAACTCGTGTTTCGTCTCGGGACACGTGGGGATCGCAGTGGCTGGAATGAGATTGCTGGTCTGGCAGCTTCGCGCTATCAGAAATTGGTCGTACAGGAACTCGAACAACAGATGAGCGGTCCCGACATCGCGCTAACCAACGATTATCTGTATATTTTGGGTAAACAGAAACTTCAGCTCGATCACGATCCTCTCCCACCTTATCCGCAAAAAGACGCTGAGCAGCAGAAAATCTGGAGTGAACGAATCGAGGCATGGGAGAAAGAACTCAAAGCGCTGCAGGATTCCCTCTACGAGAAAACAGCCATGCTGGTTGCCAGCAAGCGAGGGGAAGCCACAGCGCAGACCGTACAAACACTGCTTCTGCGCCCGTCCAACGGGCATAGCGATGCGAAGCCCCTCGCCGGACTGCCGCCCGGAGAAGTTGCGGCAGCGTTCCTGAATTTAACGCAGGATCAGCAGTGGAATCTCCTTATGAGTTTCTGGGAACGCCTCAAAGACCCGGCCATGTCGGTGCCTCTTGAGAAAGTGGCACGGCAGCCCAACATGAGTCACCAGATGTTGCGTGATCTGGCGTTACGGCGCCTCTACGATCTGGACCCAAGTGAAGCAACGCCGATAATTCTCGAAGAAATCCAGCATCCGCACCTGGAGAACGGCATATTTACGGTTAAAGGCGAAACTCTAGGTCTGCTGCCGAACGAAACACTGCCTCAATTTGATCAGATGCTTGCCGCTCGAATCGAGGAGAAGAATAGCCGCACCAGAAGCTTGGATGCACAACTCATCGGACGGTATTCAACGAAGGAGATCCTGCCGAAAGTGAAAAGTGTTTTCGAGAGCGCTGGCGGTGGGTGGGACTGCGTTTCCGAGGACGGATTCGTTGTGTATTTCTTGAGAGTAGATGTCAACTATGGCGTCAAGCGGTTGGAGAAGAAGCCTCCGACCGGGTGTATGACAAATGCCTTGCGGGCTATCACAAAAATGCAGCTTTGGACCGAGGTTGAACCTGCCATCATTGCGCGCCTGAATGACGCGGACCTCAATTGGGCGCGGCAAGCTGCCGAGACACTAGCGAAGTACGGCAGCAAGCAAGCAGAAAAAGCATTGTGGGATCGGTTAAGGAAGTTTCATGAGCAATGGTCAGGGCGGGGAAATGAACTGTCAATGCGGCCAGGATTGCGGAGCGATGCAAATGAGGCTATCGGCTTCCAGTTCGGCTTAGTCGAAGCGATCGGGAAGGCGCCGGCCTGGCTTCTGACCGACGACGAGATCACGGAGTTGGAAAACATGACGTTGGGGCAAGAGAGGGACAACGTCAAACAGTGGCACTGGAAATCCACCGTCAATGTGAATGTCAGTTTCGCCGGGGACCAAATTATATCGAGCATGAACCAATACACCGCAACGGACGTTTCATCGCTAAAAGCCAAACTTGCGCAGTACCCGAGCGGGACGAAACTGTGGCTGAATATTTTTGGTTCACCCGAGCACGTGGCTTCGGTGCACGCCACCATTACGGATATAGCCGCAGAGCACGGCTTCGAGCTAGCTCAGCCTGAACCAGTCAATTAGGCGGACAAGTTCGGAGGTCGAACAAGATCGCCACCATTCTCGTCTTGGCATCATACCTAACGCTCACATCGTCTTTTGACGCATCGGAGGGCAAGATCGCCCGGTTCACCTTGAAGAATTCGTTCAGCTTGGCGCTGTCAAAGACCTCTCCGGGTTTCGGAAGCGATTCGATCAATTTCTCCCGCGTCATGCTGTCTACGCCCAGAAATTCAATACTTCCGACACGATATTGCACCTGCTGATCGATCCTCACCGCCAAGTCGATTGTCCTGTGCTCCTCGTCAACCTGAGTCTCCGGCTCGGGAGTCATATCCACATAACCTTCTCGCCCATAGACGCGGCCCAGATTCTCCAAACCGGTTCGCACGCGTTCGGTACTAAATAGTTCGCCCCTTTGAAGCGGGATAAGGCCTCGCAAGATTTCGGGCGATATCGTGAGCGGACGGTCGGGGTCCGCGGACTCGATTCGGATGTCCCCAGCCCGGTATTGAGGTCCGAGCGTGGCGCTGATCGTCACGACGACGCTGATGTCTGTAGCTTCCCTCCATAGGGGCGTTAGTCTTGCTGTCGCAATCACCTTGAAATAGCCGCGATCTCGGAGCGCCCCCCTGACGCCGACATCTGCGATTTCGTTCTCCAAATCATTCAAGTAGGCACTGTCCAACGCAGGCTCGAACACGCGGCTTTGCAACTTCCCTGAAATCTCCTCTTGAGCATCTGCCGTAATCCCATCATTCGAATCGAATTCGACGCGGATCACGTGCACCCTAACCCGCGCCGGTGCTGGTTGCATCTCCCGGATTTCTTGAGCCAATGTGGGATAGGGCAGGCATTTCTCCAACCTTTTTGGCAACTGTCCGAAGACACATGGAATGCTCGTCAGAAACAGGGGAACCACCGGCAGCACGCGGCCTGCAACCATGAAAGAAATATAGGCCGGTGTTTCCCAGTCTTCAAGCAAGTTGATTCGCCAACATCGACGATGCGGCAATCAAGAGACTTCTCTATCCGCTATTGAAGGCCGGAGATCGCCCAACAGGGGCCGGAATGTTCACGGTTGTCAGGCCAATTTTGGAAGGCGTTCTGGATCATCGACGTGAGGCCAATTTTCTCGAAGCGATGGCTACGGGGAAATATGAACCAGAACTTCTATTTCCAAGCCACAAGGGCATTGTGGGTCGTATCCGGCGCCACCCGGCGCTACTTTGGAAAGCCGAAAACGTCCGCCAGTATCTCTCAAGGCGAAAACTCTCCAAATAGCACCAATCGAGTGCAATCGACCTCAGCCCCAAGGACGGAGTACTCGAAATGTGTCCAAAGAGTAGCGGAAAACCGCGATGCGATCCGCAAAACCTGTACTGCAGGCCAGTAGCGGCGGCTCAACTTTCCGAGCAGCATCGGGTATGACACGGTCACCCGGGACTCGCAAATTCTGAAAGCTTAGGAGAGAGCCCATGAAATCTACCTGCATGAAGTGGAGTGCCTTGCCCGTTCTGGTGCTGATGGCCGGAACCGTGGTGCTGGCCGAAGATCTGGGTGCGCAGGAGCCCGACGAAGCGCAGAGCGGAAGCTCCGCTACGGCGGCAACACCAGCGGCCGAACCCACGCCGGCAGCAAAGCCCAAGCCCACCGTGGCGCGGCGCAAAGAAAATCAGCAGGATCGCATCGCCCAAGGGGTGAAAAGCGGCCAACTGACGGCTGGTGAAACTTCCAAGCTGGAAACCAAAGAAGCGGCCCTCAATCGCGAGACCAAAGCGGACCGCGCGGCGGGTGGTGGCAAGCTGACGGCGGCGGAGAAAAAACAGATCAACGGGCAGCAAAATCAGCTTTCGAAGCAGATCGGCAAGGACAAGCACAACGCTAGCACCCAGCACTATGCCAACAACAAAGTGGACCAGCGCCGCGAAAATCAGCAGGACCGTGTCGCCCAGGGCATCAAGAGCGGGCAGATGACCGCTGGCGAAGCGGCCAAGGCCGAGAAGCAGCAGAAGGGCATCAACCGGCAGGTTGCCGCGGACCGCAAGGCTAACGGCGGAACGCTGACGGCTTCGGAAAAGAAGCAAGTCAACCATGAACAGAATGCGGCGTCGAAGAACATTTCTCACAGCAAACACAACCTCAAGACGCAGCCGCAAGAGCAGCCGAAACCTAACTAAGTTTCCTCCACCCCCTGAAGCAAAAGAGGCGTCCTGGTTCTCACCCGGACGCCTCTTCTTTTTTGCCACGCCGAGCGGTTCGACGGCCTGGTGCTCTTCAACACCAGATCGAGGGAATGCGTGTCGAAGAGTGATGAAAAGGCCCGCTCTTTCGTTGAAGGAGGACAAAATCAGAAAAGGCCAGCCCCGGAATGACGCCCGTAAGTGTCTAGACTTCGGACCAGCCTAGCTCGGTGAGGGAACGCAGGAGGTGCGCGAGAGGCAGGCCGACGACGTTGAAATAGCAGCCTTCGATGCGCGGGATGTAACGGCCGGCGCGGCCTTGGATGCCATAAGCTCCTGCTTTGTCATGGGCTTCGCCGGTCGCGAGATAGCGGGTGATTTCTTCGGCCGGGAGCGCGGTGAAGTGCACCAGCGTAGATTCCACAAAAGTGCGCCGGACCGCGTCAGGAAGGCGGATGAGAGCGACGCCGGTGACCACCGCGTGGGTGCGGCCGCCAAGCCGTTCGAGCATATGGCGGGCATCGTCCGTGGAGCGCGGCTTGGTGAAAATGTGCCCTTCCAGAGTCACGATGGTGTCGGCGGCGATGACGATCGACGGGCCGACCGCCCGGGCGGCAACCAGTTCGGCCTTAGCAGCGGCCAGACGCTCGACGAGGTCGTGAGGAGCTTCGCCCGGGTAAGGCGTTTCGTCAACGGCGGAAGAGAGCTGCGTGAACGCTAAGCCCGCGTCGCGAAGAATTTCGGCGCGGCGTTCCGAAGCGGAAGCAAGGATCAACTTCATAACCTTCTCGCAGGGAAGAATACTATAGCCCAAGCGCGCCGAGAGCCTGTGCTTTGGTCCAGCCGAAGAGGCGGGCGATCTGTACTGTGGGCGTGGAGGGGTACAGGGCGCGATATCTCGCGGCAATCGCCTTGCGGGCATTTTCCGGGGATATTTTCTGGGCTTGCCGAACCTCGCGGGGAAAGGCGCGGGCCACCAGATCAAAGCAGTTGGAGGCCCACGCTTCGGTTTCCTGTGCGGCGCCGGAGTGCGTGACGAGCAGCAGACCCTGCAATTCCAACATGGCCTTCTTGAAGCGCTTGTTGCCGGCTGGCGTTTCGAGTTTAGAGGCCTGCCGAAGTTCGAGCGTCGGCAGGGCCCCGTGCTTTTCGAGCGCTTGCCAAAGTTCCAGCGCATCGTGAGAAATGCGCCCCATTTTGTAGCAGGCTTCGGCCCCCACTGCCGGTCCCTCGATGGCTAGAAAATACGGCAGAAGCTGGAGCGAGAGAAATGAGCCGCGACTCTTGAAATATTTTGCGTAAAGGGCCCGGCGCTTCTTTGGCAAATCGTCTTTCCATTTCCAGATGAGTTGCGCATATTTGTCCCAGCGCACGTCTCGGCGCTTTGCGACGGCGTAGTAAAGCGATGCGAGCGGAACGTTTTTGAGCGGGAAGAGAACGCAGAACCCGGCATGATCGATGAAGCGGGTGGCCTCCGAGGGCGTGCGGATCAAGCGAGGCCATGAGAGTTCGTGACCTGAAGGCCTGTTCATGAGCAGGGTAGAGCCTTGGAAGCATAAGGCTGCTCGCCAATGACGCCCTTGATTGCCAGGATGTCGAACATGTTTGCCTCCACCCTCAGATGACCACGGATTCCAGGTATTCGCCGAAGACGCGGCGGAGGGCGTCGGAGATTTCGCCGACCGTGGCGTAGGCTTCGACGGCGGCGAGGATAGCAGGAAGAAGATTCTCGGTGGTCGCGGCGCGGCGCTGGAGTTCGGCGAGGGCGGATTTGGCGCGGACAGTATCGCGCTTGGCGCGCAGGGCGGCAAGCCGGGCGATCTGGGAACGTTCGATTTGGGCGTCGATACGGAGAATGGGAATGATGCGGGCGTCATTTCCTTCCGTGGAGCCCACGAAGTCGTTCACGCCGACCACGATTTGTTCTTTTTTCTCCACCGCTTGCTGGAACTCGTAGGCCGCTTTCTGGATTTCTCCCTGGACGTAACCGGCTTCAATGGCGGGCAACATTCCGCCCATTTTGTCGATTCTTGTAAGGTAGTGTGAAGCCTGCGATTCGATTTCGTTGGTGAGGGATTCGATGGCGTAGGACCCGGCCACGGGGTCGACAGTGTTGGCCACGCCTGTTTCGTTAGCCAGGATTTGCTGGGTGCGCAGCGCGATGAGCGCGGAATCTTCGGTAGGAAGGGCGAGCGCTTCGTCGAGAGAATTGGTGTGCAAGGATTGGCAGCCGCCGAGAACCGCGGCGAGCGCTTGGATGGCCACGCGCACGATGTTGTTTTCCGGCTGCTGCGCGGTAAGCGAAGAACCGGCGGTTTGCGCGTGGAAACGGAGCATCATAGAACGCGGATCTTTGGCACCGAAGCGTTCGGCCATGATGCCGGCCCAGAGACGGCGCGCGGCGCGGTACTTGGCGATTTCTTCAAGAAGATCGTTGTGGGCGTTGAAGAAAAAAGAGAGCTGCGGGGCAAATTCATCCACGCCGAGTCCGGCGTCGAGCGCCGCCTGGACGTAGGCGATTCCATCGGCCAGAGTGAAGGCGACTTCCTGGACGGCGGTCGAACCGGCTTCCCGGATGTGGTAGCCGGAGATGGAGATGGTGTTCCACTTGGGAAGATGGTCGCGGCACCACGCGAAAATGTCCGTGACGATGCGCATGGCGGGGCGCACCGGATAGATGTAAGTGCCGCGGGCAATGTATTCCTTCAAGACATCATTCTGGATGGTGCCGGAAAGCCTGGGCAGGCTCGCGCCTTGCCGTTTCGCGACGGCTACATACAGGCAGAGCAGGATGGCGGCCGTGGCGTTGATGGTCATGGAGGTGGAGACTTTTTCGAGCGGAATGCCCGCGAAGAGAGTCTCCATGTCTTCGAGCGAATCGATGGCCACACCAACTTTGCCGACTTCGCCGAGGGCCAGGGGATGGTCAGAATCCAAGCCAATTTGCGTGGGCAGGTCGAAAGCGACGGAAAGACCAGCCTGGCCCTTGCTCAGCAGATAGCGATAGCGCTGGTTGGATTCGACGGCCGTGCCGAAGCCGGCGTACTGGCGCATGGTCCAGAAGCGGCCGCGGTACATGGTGGGATAGATACCGCGAGTAAAGGGATATAACCCGGGATATCCGAGGGCCTCATCGGGGTTCCAGCCGGCAAGATTTTCTTCCGTGTAGAGACGATCGATCGTGAGCCCGGAGAGAGTGGTGAATCGTTCTTTCCGTTCGGATTTGGTTTTTGCGTCAGACATGATGGTGTGCTCGATGGGCCGAGCCGAGCGATTCGGGCCGGTTGGAAGCCGGCGCTACAACCGGCGAGCCTTCTGAAACGACGTTACGGCGAAAAACAGAAATAACAGAGCAACCGCCACGGCGATGCCGATGAGCCAGCGAGCAACGTCGCGTGTCCAGGCGCGCAGCGCGGCGTTGAGCCAACCCAGCGCCAGAACGGCAAAGACGGCGCCGGTGGCCTCGTGAAAAAGCTGGCGGAGCACGCGCCAGAGACGCCGGAAACCACCTGGCTGCGGGGGCCCGGCGGCGGCCCTTGCGGCTGTGGACATACGAGCATCTTAGCGCAAAACGCGGCGCACAGAGGAAGAGGGTGCCGGGGTCCTCCGACTTTAGGCCCATTCGAACCTGAACGATGGTACTGTGGACGTATTGGAGACAACGGAGCGATGCTCCCTTGTATCCAACAATCGGGGGGCCTAGAATGGCCGAAGACGTACGGGAGAACCAGCCTTGCAACTCGATGATCACCTGAAGAACTTGCTCCGTGAACTGGGACACGCCATCAATGACACGGTGTCCGATTCCGATCGCATTACGGGTGCGATTGCCGGCGTGCGTGCTCACGGGTACGATATCGTGCTGAAACTGGATGCCACCATCGGGCTGGCAAAACGCGACGCGGCAGGGGCCGAGGCAGCCAAGCTGACGACCCAGGACCGCCGCTTTCTGGAGTCGCTGCGGATTCAGGTGGATCAGGAATCGTTTTTGGAAGAGCATGACAGAAGGCCGGCCCCGCGGCTGGCCATGACGCCCCAGGATGTGCGATTTCTAAAGTCCTTGCGGATTGCTACGGACGATACGGAATGAAGAGAATCGTCAAGATTGCCGCCATCGGACTGCCGCTGATGCTTGCCGAGGCGGGCTTTTTTTCTCTCCCTGCGGCCGCGCAGGTCCCGGTGATCGTGCCGATTGTCGTGGATACTGCGGCGCCCATCATCGTGGCGGCGGTGAAACCCAAGCCCAAGCCGACCGGTCTTGATAAGTTTGAAGGTTTTGTGATGCATGCGAATAACGCGCAGATTACCGTGCGCGCGAAGGGCAACGACATGGCCATCCGAACGTTCCCTCTTTCGCAAGCGGCGTCCTCGAGAATGCAGAAACTCATCGACAAGGGCGGCTACCAGTACGGCGACAAAGTGACCGTTTTTTACACTCCCGCCACGTCCGAAGCCATCAAGGTCAAAGGGAAACCCTCGAAACCCATTTGATTTGCGGAGCGGCAACATGCTTCGCCTCCCTGCGGTTGCCGGACGCTTCTATCCCGCGGGTCCCGCGGAACTCCAAGCGCTCATTCACAGCTACAGTGTTGCCGATCGGAGCCAGCCACCCATTCCAGTAAAGGCCTGCCTGGTGCCGCACGCCGGGTATGTGTATTCCGGTCACGTGGCCGGCGCGGTGCTTCGGCGGATCGCGCTGCCCAGGAAAATCATCATTCTCGGGGTGCGCCATTATCCGCGGGGTGAGCCGGCGGCAATAGTTTCTAGCGGCGCCTGGCGCACTCCGCTCGGAGACGCGCGGATCGACGAGGCGCTGGCCGAAGCGCTCCGAAAAGCCTGCCCGCTGCTGCGCGACGACACTGTGGCGCACAGCGCGGAGCACTCGCTCGAAGTGCAGTTGCCGTTTCTTCAGGTGCTGGCGCCGGACTTCACATTTGTTCCCATAGCTCTCGGAACGGTGCAATTCGAATCCCTGGTGAGCGTGGGGGAAGCCATCGGGCGGGTGCTTGAGGCTGCTAAAGAGGACGTTCTGCTATTGACCACTTCGGACTTGAATCATTACGAAGATGACGCTACGACGCGCATCAAGGACCGCAAAGCCATCGACCAGTTGCTGCTGCTCGAACCACGCGGACTGTACGAAACCTGCCGCCACGAAGCGATTTCTATGTGCGGGCTGGGACCTGCCGTGGCCATGCTGACGGCGCTCCATAGGCTGGGTGCAAAAAAACCGGAATTGGTGAAGTATGCGACGTCCGCAGACGTTTCCGGAGATCGCGACGCGGTGGTGGGTTACGCGGGCATGATCTTTTGCTGACCCCATGTGCAGAGGCAGATAAAGGAACGGCTCCCCCCAGGGGAGCCGCCGGTCTAAATTTGTTTCCGATTCGATTAGTGCGGCCGGCCAGAGGACGGGTGCGGCGACGGCGCCGAAGAAGGAGGCGAGGATCGACCTGATCCGCTTGCGCTCGAAGAGGACGAACCGCTCCAACTGCCGCCTCGGCCACTGGAACCTCCGCGTTCGCCGCCCGAGTAACGCGGTGCCGGCGGTGGGACGCTCGTCCGTGCAGGAGCGCTCCGCGTGGCCGGAGGAGTTGCCGGTGTGCGTGGGGGCGCCACCACGGTGGCGGTCGACGTGGCAGCGGGAGTGCGTCCATTTTCCACACGCATCTCGTTACTGGGTGCGGAAGACGGAGCCGCGGAAGAATTCGTATTCACAAAACGGTGTTCACGCGGATCGTAGGCGATGGAAGAATCCTTGCCGAGCGACACGCCGCGAATTTCGGATTTGCCTTCGCTAACGGTCCTCGAAACGCGCGTTGGCGGCGGTGTGGCCGCCAGGCTGCCGCCGAGGGAGTCGCGCGGCGGCGACTTCAACGTTTCCCATTTTTGTCCGTGCTCGACAGGCAGGATCTCGGCACTCACGCCTTTCGTCCCCACATTAGAGAAAACGCCACGCTCCAAATTCAGAGGAGTTTTCCCTTTTTGGTCGAGCGGATGCATTGGCACGATGCCGCTCTTGCCGCCCTGGCGAACGAACACGCCCGTCACCGGACGATAGATGGGACGCGGGGGATGAACGCCACCCGGGAGCCGCTTTCTCGGCACGACGGGGTATCCGTATCCATATCCGTAGAGAATCGGCGGGGAATAAAACCAGCCCCCGCAAGAGGCATCGAAGAGCCATCCTCCATAGTGATAGGGAGCCCAGCCCCACGGCTGAGAGCTGGCCCAGGTCCAGCCGAATTGAGGATCCATGATCCATTGCCCACTCGTGAATGGCGACCATCCCAGCCCCACACCAAACGGTCTCCAACCGTATCCGTATCCCCCGCAGTTGGAGAAGGCCCCATAGGTATACAGATCGGCGAATCCCGGAACGTAGGAAGGGGAACCGGTGTATTGCATCGCCGCGGTCGTGGCGGCGGAGACGCTGTCGATGCGGCCGGAGACCCAGCGATCGAAGTCATCTTCATCGGCAAGGCGGCCGATCTTCAGGGAAGAATCGTCGCCGGCCTTTACCGTAAGGGACTGGCCCTTTTCAAGCTGCGTCGCGTTCTTATGGTGCAAAACGGAAACGCGGCCTTTATAGGTTTCGACCGTGCTGCCGTCGTCATAATTGTCAAGGCGGAAGCTGCTCCGGCCATCGGCTTCCACGGTAAAGTCGCCCCCGGTGACGCTGAAATAGTCGCCGCCCGCAGGATTCACATAGAAGGAGGCGCTCCCCTGTCGCAGAACGAGGCGCGTGGTGCGCGCAGCGTCATTGAGGGAAAGGTCGTAGAACTCCAAGACCGTGTTTTCCTTGAGGAAAGCCATCGCGCCGTTCTCGAATTCCACTTCCGCGCGGCCGTTGTCCGTGGCAAGAACATAGCCCTGGCGGATGGGCAGATTCAGCCCGGCGGTTTCCCAGCCTGCGTTAGCGTCCGCCAGAGGGTCGCCGTGGGTCTCCCGGGCGAATCGCACGTCGCCCTGAACAAGGCTGAGGCGGATGATGCGGGCATGGCTCGAGTCCGCCACTGCGGGATACGCGCCCACGAACAGGGAACCAAACAGCAGGAGTAAAATGGAAGGAAGCAGTTTGCGGGAAGTCATATTCACCCCCCTCACGGGGATGCGGCCTACCTCGTTAGACGGTTCGAAGAGCAGGCAGGTTACCTCGAAGGTGCCCTGCACTATCGTCTCGCCCGGGGATGGCGGCGTCAAGGGGAGACTGCGGGTGTTCATCCCGTCGTTTATGGCTGCGGTTGTGTTAGTTTCTTTCCTAAAGTGGGAGGCCAGACATGCAAGCGCGCGCAGCCGACCGGCGAGAAGCAGGCTCCAGGAGAAGGAAAACGAGCAGATTGTTGCGCGCCGTGGTGCTGCTGGGAGGAGCAGTCCTTGCCGGGACGGGCAAGAGCAACGCGGCGGACAAACATCCCTTTGGAATTGATGATTACTCGGCGCTGCACAGCGCGCGGGCGGTCGCAGTTTCACCGGACGGCAAGACCATTCTGTACAACGTCAGTACCGACGGAACAAAAGGAGCGACCAAGCATGAGTGGCGTCTGATCGACGTGAACGGCGAAAATTCGCACAAGCTCGAGCTGCCTGAAAAGTTTGAGCCTCGAGGATTCACTCCGGACGGAGCGCTGTACGGCACCTACGAAGTGGACAAGCTGGGACAACTCGCGATCGTGCCGCTGGCGGCGGCCAAGCCGACGATCATTATGGCCCTGCCGAACGGAGCACACGGCGCGACGATTTCGCCCGATGGTCGGCGCTTCGCAATACTGGCGGACTCGCGCGCTAAGGATCCTCTTGAAGGTGTGCATACGGTCGTCGAGAACGACCAGACGAGCTTGTATGTCGTAGGCGCAGATGGAGGAGGAGGTGCGTGGTGGTGTCCGGATTTGAACGTCATTACGGATATCGCGTGGTCGAAGGATTCTGCCGAAATCGCGGTGATGACTCAAACCCCGAAGATCGGTTTCCACGAGCTGCACTCGTACGTGAATGTTTGCAGCGCAAGGGGTTCGCGCCGGCTGGCGGAGATTCCTGACGGGACCAGCGGGATCGCGTGGTCGGACGACGGGAAGGAAATCGTTTTTGCGGCGACCACCACTCCGACCTTAACGCCCGAACACGTTTGGACCGTGCCGGTCGAGGGCGGCCCGCCGGTGGATCGCACCCCGCAGCTCGCGGGAACGGCGACGACCGTGACGGCCGATCCCCGCGGAACGGTGTGGGTGGAGATGCACAAGGGAGTGATCACCGAAGCCGACACGTTTCGTCGAGGGAAGCTCGAAACGATGTACCGCTGGCCGGGAGGGGTTCTCGAAGGCCTGCCCGTGTTTCCGGCATTCAGCACTTCGCCGGACGTAGTGGCGTTTTCCGTCGAGGATCCGGAACATACCACCAACGTGGCCGTGAAGTCTGGAACCCAGCTGCGGACTATCACTCACGAAGGGGACGACACGCTGGGGAGTGTGGCCCTTGGAGAAGTACAGGTAGTCGATTGGACGTCGAAAGAGGGAATCAAACTCCAGGGCATCGCCACGTTTCCGCCGGGATACACCGCAGGGAAAAAATGTCCGTTCCTGGTGTTACCGCACGGCGGACCGGAAGATAACGACCGGCTGAATTTCGATGTAGTTGTGCGCCTCATCGCGGCGATGGGCTACGTGGTGCTCGAACCTGAGTACCGCGGCTCAACCGGCTACGGGGCGGATTTTCTGTCCGCGATTTACCAACATTTCGGCGATCGGGCGTATCGCGACGTGGACAGTGCGACGGATTTCGCCGTGTCCCAGGGCTGGGCCGATCCTAACCGGCTGGCGATTTTTGGATGGAGCGCGGGCGGGTTTATGACCTCGTGGACGGTGACCGAGACGCAGCGGTACAAAGCGGCCATCGAAGGCGCGGGAATTACGGATTGGCTGAGCTTTATCCCCACCAGCGATATCTGGCAGACCGACTACGATGCGCGGTTGCAGGAAAAAGACCCGACTCCCATGCTGCAATTCTCCGCGGTGATGCACGCGGACAAGGTGACCACCCCGCTATTGATTCTGCATGGTGAGGCGGACATCCGCGTGCCTACGTTCCAGGGCCGAGAGTTTTTTGTGCTGCTGAAGGAACGGGGAAAAACAGTGCGCATGGTGACCTACCCTGGCTCACCGCATTTCCCGAATCTGGCCGAGCAGCGCCGCGACGTATTCAAGGAGATCGCGGATTGGCTGGCAAAATACAATCCGTGATCCGGGGTTCCTTAGTTCCTTGACACCCGAAAAGTGAAACGCTAATTTCAAAAGCGGGAAATGACAGGTTACCTCTGGGGTCCGTGGTCCTTAAAATCTAAGCGCAGGGTGTTGGCGAGCCAAATGGGGTTTGCTCACGACCGTGGAGCAGCCGAGTCCTTCCGGGGGAAACGATGCGAAGCAAGCATAGACTCTTGACCGTCGTCCTCGTACTCGTGGGAACGCTAACGAGCACGGGTGCTTACGGACAAGGTGGCGCGACCGGGGCCATCAGCGGCGCAGTTGTGGATACCACTGGCGGCTCGGTTGCCGAAGCTGAAGTCCAAATTCTTGATACTCGCACGGAGTCGCTGGTGCGCAAGGTTTCGACAAACGCGGACGGATCGTTTGTCGTTCCTCTGCTGCCCCCGGGAATCTACGCCGTGGTGGTGAATAAATCGGGCTTCGCGCAGGCCAAGGCCTCGGGCATTGAAGTGCGCGTCACGGAGACCACCAAAGTCACCATTTCGCTCAAGCCCGGTGCGGTCACCGAAAAGGTGGAGATATCCGCCGAGATTACCAGCGTGGAAACGACCAGTGCCGCTACCGGTCAGTCGCTGGGCACGGAAACCGTGCGGGAATTGCCGCTGGCCACGCAGAACTATCAGCAGTTGCTGACGCTTTCCAGCGGTGCGCAGAGCGAGCTGAATGCCTCGGCGCAGCTGGGACGTGGCAACGTCCGCGTCATCGTGAACGGACAGCGCGAGGACAACAACAATTACCTGATCGAGGGAATCAGCGCAACGGACTACAACGTGGCCCAGGCCACCTACGTTCCTTTGCCAAATCCCGATGTGATCCAGGAATTCAAGGTGCAAACATCGCTCTACGACGCCAGCCAGGGGCGCAACGGCGGAGGCAACGTCAACGCCATCCTCAAATCCGGCACGCGCGAGCTCCACGGCGATGGGTATGAGTTTTTTCGCAACGACGTTTTGAACGCCAACGACTACTTTTTGAACGCCGCGGGCCAGAAACGTCCGCCGATAAAACAGAACATTTTCGGCGGCAGCCTGGGTGGGCCAGTGGGCCAGGAAAAGTACGGCCTCTTCTTCGTCAACTACCAGGGAACACGGCAGCGCAGCGCGCTCTCGCCGGGCACGCAGATCAACAATCCGGGATTCCCGTCACTGCCGACAACCCGCGATGCTCTGTCGATCGCCAATGCGCTGAGCACGTCGGCATTTCCTATCGCGCCCACAGACATCGATCCGGTCATCCTGAAGCTGCTGCAATTCAAGAGCGAGCAGTTCGGCGATCCGAGCGGGTTTCTCATCCCCTCGGTGGGCACCCCGAACTTGGATCCCCTTAAGATGACTTATTCGACCGCGCCCTTCCTGGTCAGTAAGCCGGGGAAGTATACCGACGATCAATTCACGGCCAATTGGGACCGCGAGTTCCGCGGCGCCCAGGACAAGGTTGCGGCACGGTTCTTTTTCTCGGATTCCGAGTCGCTCCTGCCGTTCGGGGCGGGCGGCCTGCAGGCCTCGCTTGGCGGAACACTAGCGAGCAGCATCAGCGCCACGGATTTGAATTTTCCTTACGACATTCCCGTGCACGGCCGCTTTTTTAGCGCCAACGAGACGCATCTGTTTTCCCCCCGGCTGGTCAATGATTTCCGGTTCGGTTTTGTGCACATCAACGACAGCCTGATCAATGTGCCGCCCGTGACGGTGGCGGACGTGGGCATCAACCGGCCCACCAACAACATCACAGAATCCATTTACAAGTTCACGCTGGGAAGTTCCGGCTTTCAGATGGGGCCTACGCCTCCTGCCGATCAGTTCCAGAATCAGAATACCTTCAACTTGGTAGACACCGTCAGCTGGGTGCTTGGAGCACACGTCTTGCGGTTCGGCGGGGACTACACACGCATCATTCTCGACAAGCTATTTCCGCAGACCTTCAATGGCCAACTGTTCTTCGTAAACAACCCGGGCGGAGCGACAGATTTTCAGAAGCTCGTTGTTGGCGCGCCAGATTTCAGCTTTGGGGGAGGGGGTGTTTTCAATCATCAATACCGCAACAACAACTTCGGGTACTTCGCCCAGGATGACTGGAAGGTACGGCCGGATTTGACGCTGAACCTGGGCCTGCGCACGGAACTCCTGGGCGCGTTCTACGATAATCTTTGCCACATTGGCAATTTCGATCCGCAGCTCGCCAACAGCGGGAAGTATCCTTTTGTTTACGGAGGCTGCGCCAACCAGCTGAAGGTGGCCGGCCTGGCCGGCTCCGGCAACAACACCACGTACCACAACAATTACACGACCGGTCTCGGCCCGCGCCTGGGGTTTGCCTGGGATGTGCTCGGGCGCCACTCCACGACAGTTCGCGGGGGCTACGGAATCTACTTCGTGCGCGAGGACGTTGGCACGGTGGACCAGCTATCGTTCCAAGCGCCGTATCTGCCGATTGCCTTCGGAGGGGGCGCCCCGGGGAGCTTGTCCAACTTTTTCCTCACCGGCGTGAACGCGCTGCCGCAAGCGGGAGTGCTCGACCCCAATTTCGTGCCGTGCCTGGGAGCGCTGCAGAATTTTCCGGGTGGGGACACCCGGCAATTTCCGAACTATGCCTGCGCTGCGGGCAGTGCCGGGCTGGTCCCCTCGCAGTTTCTGTTTGTGCTGACGGTGCCGCGTGATTTCCAGGCTCCGGACACGCAACAGTGGAACGTGACGATCCAGCGGGCGCTCGGAAAAAACTGGGTTTTCGAGGCCGGATACGTGGGAACCCACGCGGTTCACCTGCGGGAGACGCGCACCAGCATTCAGGCCAAGCTGGCCACCGCAACGCATCCGCTGACAGTCACCGCGGAGGACGGAACGCCGTTCCTAATCACCGAAAGCACCACCAGCAATGGAGTTGCGCGATCGAATCTAGAGGGGCTCAATGGCTACGGGGGCTTCCAGATTTTTGCCAACGATGCGTACTCACACTATCACTCGCTGCAAACCACGCTTTCGCGGCGCTGGGTGGCGGGCTATTTTCAGGCGGCCTACACCTGGTCGAAGTCCACCGACGCGACCTCCAGCGGCAACACCGCGCTGAACACGGCGTTCAATGATGAGACCGACCTGAAGTTTTCCCGCGGCTTATCCGACTTCGACCGGACGCACCGTTTCGCGGTGAGCTATCGCTACGACTTGCCGTTTTACCAAGGCGCCAGCGGAGCAAAGGAACGATTGCTGGGGGGCTGGAGTCTAAGCGGCATCACTATTTTCCAATCTGGCGCTCCGTTCTCGGTCACCGACTCGGCCGCCGGCACGGCCTATCTCGGACCCGGGTTGGCTTCTGCCACGCTCGGCGCGCAGCTGGCCCCGGGAGGATCAATCGGTCGCGGAACGACGACCGGTGACATTCATTCCCGGCTGAACGGTTATCTCCAGCTCACTAACTTTACAACCGCGCCGGTGGCCGACCCGGCCGGCTGCCTGGCTGACCCGGCCTTGGCCTGCACCACCGCCTTCGGGAACCTGGGCCGGAACATCTACCGTGGCCCGTTCCAGCAAAACTGGGACTTCTCTTTGATCAAGAATATCAAGATCACCGAGCGACAGAGTCTGCGGTTCACCACCGACTTCTTTAACATCTGGAATCACGTCAACTTCGCGAATCCTTCGATCAACGACGTGGAAACCATTACCCACGACAGTTCCGGGAATCCCACTGCGGATGGGCCATTCGGAAAGATTTTCTCGACCGTGGGGACCCCGCGGCTGATTCAGTTCTCGCTGCGTTACTCCTTCTAGTCCGAGACCACCGACGGGGGGGTGTTCCGCCGCCGCCCTTTTTCGCCGCGAAGTGATAAGATTCCCGTCCGGAAATTACCATGAAACGGATTGCATCGCGGGTTTCTCAGCTGCATGGCGAAGGCGCGCTGGCGGTGTATTCACGCGCCAAGGAACTGGAGCGCCAAGGGCGTTCCATCATTCATCTGGAACTCGGCGAACCGGATTTTCATCCCGCGGCCCCGGTGGTGGATGCGTTGCGCAGTGCCGTAGCCGCGGGGCGCGACCGTTACTGCTCGACGCGCGGCCTACCGGCTCTCGCTGAAGCGATTGCCGATTATTTGAAGCGCACGCGCGGCGTGGCGGCGACCGGTGAGCAGGTCCTGGTGGCCCCGGGCTGCAAGATGGCGCTCTCGCTGGCCATGATGGCGCTCGTCGAGCCCGGCGACGAAGTGCTTCTTCCCGATCCGAGTTTTCCGATTTATCCATCGTTCACACGCGGGCTGGGTGCGACGCCGGTTGCTTTTGGGCTGGAGGAGAAAAACAAGTTCCAGCCTGACGTGGATGAGATCGCGCGCAAGGTCACGCCGCGCACCACCATGTTGATCTTCAATTCACCGAATAATCCCACGGGAACGGTTTTCAGCGATGCGGCTATGGAGAAGCTCGCTGTGCTGGCCAGGAAGCACGATCTGTGGGTCCTTTCCGACGAGATCTACGCGCGTATTCTGTTCAGCGGGGAATACCACTCCATTTGGTCGCTCCCGGGCATGGCGGATCGCACCGTAATCATTGATGGATTCTCGAAAAGCTTTGCCATGACCGGCTGGCGACTGGGGTACGCGGTGGCGCCCGTGGAGGTCATCGATGCCATGGACCTGCTGGTGCTGAACACCTTCACCTGCGCCGCGGAATTCACCCAAGTGGCGGCCATCGAAGCGCTGCGCGATTCGACTAGCGCCGTGGAGGCCATGGTGCTGGAGTATCTGAAACGCCGCGACCAGTTCGTCACCGGGCTCAATCACATCCCCGGATTTCGCTGCCAGGCGCCGGACGGCGCTTTCTATGCGTGGGTGAATATCGAAGATACGGGACTCTCTGCCGAGGAGGTGCAGAGGCTATTGCTCGAGGAAGCCGGCGTAGCGGGAATTGCCGGGGCGGCATTTGGTCCGGGCGGCAAGAACTATCTGCGCTTCTCGCTGGCCAGTGCCAGGAGACTGCTCGAGGAAGCTTTGGAACGCATCCAGCGCGTTTCGCAGCACTGGCGCGCCGCGATTTCCCGCTGATGGGCGATTGTTTTCGGGGAGCTGGAAAATGAAGCATTTGATTTACTTTGGCGCCGCACTGCTCATGACCCTCGCGGGGGCCGTGGCCGCGTACGCGCAAGCGAGACCGCTCGAGGGCGGCGACGTCGAGAGAGTTTACGCCCGCCTGCAGAAGCGCATCGAGCTGATCCCTATCTACGACAACCACTCGCACGCAACATTTCCGGACGACTCCGACATGGACGCCATGACTTCGCCTCCCGAGGAAAGCACGGTGCTGCGCCTCCGCGACACCAATCCCGAATTTGTCGCCGCGGCAAAAGCGCTTTTTGGCTACCCCTATCTTGATTTCCAGCCGGAACACGCGAAGTGGCTGATCGATAAGAAGAAGGCCGCGGAAGCGGCGGGCGGCACGGCTTACTGGGACGGCATCCTGGACAAAATGAACATCGAGACTTGCCTGGCCAATCGCGTGGCGCTGGCCCCGTATCTCGATCCCCGGCGGTTTCATTGGGTGTTCTTTGTCGATTCCTTCCTTTTTCCCTTCGACAACCACGGGCTGATCGCCAAGAACGGCGATCTGGCGGTGTACCTTCCGCTGCAGGAAAAAGTGCTAGAGCGTTACAAGAAACAGGAAAATGTTCTCGGCCTGCCCGCCGATCTGGCCGGCTACGAGGCCTTCGTTCGCCAAACGCTCGCGGAGAACCAGAAAAAGGGTGGCGTGGCCATGAAATTCGAGGCCGCTTATTTCCGCACCCTGTACTTTCGCGATCCCCCGCGTGAAAGAGCGGAAGCGATTTATACCCAGTTCCGCGCCGGTGGCGTGCCATCCGACGAGGACTACATTACTTTCCAGGATTACGTGTTTCGCGTGCTGATCGACCAGGCGGGAAAGCTGAAACTCCCGGTGCATTTTCACAGCGCGGTGGGCATCGGCGACTACTTCAGCCTGCAGAACGGCAATCCGCTGAATCTGGAAAACGTGGTGCGCGACCCGCGCTACCGCAACGTGAATTTCGTACTGATTCATGGCGGCTATCCCTACACTCTGGATATGATCTGGCTGACGGCGGCCAAGAACGTGTACACCGATTCCTCGCTCATGGGCTACTACGTTTATCCCTCGGAGTTGAAGAACATTCTCAAACAGTGGATTTCGCTGTTCCCCGAGAAAATCATGTTTGGCTCAGACGCCTTTCCCTTCAACGATGCGGTCGGCGCGGAAGAGACCTTCTGGCTGGCGGCACGCTCGGCCCGGACGGCGGTGGCTGCGGCCCTGGCAGAACTTGTCGCCGAAGGCGCCTGGAGCGAAGAAAAGGCCCTGGAGCTGGCGCGGCTGTACCTACACGACAATGCCGCCAAGCTGTATGGAGAGAAGAAATGAAGCACGTGGCGTGGAAAAACGTGGAGCGCGAACAATTGAATCCCCTCATCGGCCGCGAAATGCTGGTGGGCGACAAAATCATGCTGGCGCGCGTGCTGCTCAAAAAAGGCGCGCACGTGCCGTTGCATCACCACCACAACGAGCAGGTCACCTACATTCTCGAAGGCGCGCTGAAATTTGCCATCGATGGCCAGGAGCTGGTGGTGCGCGCCGGCGAAGTGCTGTGCATCCCCCCGCACATGCCCCACGAGGCCTGGGCGCTCGAAGACACCGTGGACCTGGACGTCTTCGATCCTCCGCGCGAAGACTGGCTGAACAAGACCGACGACTATTTGAGACATGGTCGTTAACGTCCGGGGACGGCCGCAGCTTTTCTTGGGCATTACGCCGATCCACCATTTTCTCTTTTGTCTCATTTCCGCGAAAGAGCATGGACAAAGGGCCATGGTGTTGTTTACCGTACGTACGTGGCTGAATCCAGCCTGGGAGCCAGCCCTCTAAAGGGGAGCAACATGAAGAGGCGATTTGCTTTGGCAATTCTGCTGCTGGGGAGCGTGGGTGTTGCGCGAGCACAGCTAAGCGCGCCCGCATTGAATAGCGATAGGGGCAACGCCGCTCCGGACTTCGCGGCCAGTTCCGCGGTAAAGGCCGCGCTGCCGACTGACCTTCTGAACCCGTTCGCTCGGCCGGCGGTCACGACCGTCCTGGCCTTGCCGCTAGAAAACGCCGAGCCAGCTTCGCCGTCGCCGCGACCAAAGTTTCTCTACGGCGGCCGCGACGACTACCGCTGGCAGCTGGGCCTCTCCGCGAGCTGGTTGCGCTTCCGCTCCACGCCCTTCAGTGCCAACGCTGCCGGCATCAACACGTCGGTGGTGTACTTCACGAATGACTGGTTCGGGGTCGAAGCAAACATCACCGCCGTCTTTGCCCATACAATTTTCTCAAACGAACACGTGAAGATTGGAACTTATGGTGCTGGCCCGAAGATCGCCTGGCGCAAGAAACAGTGGGAACCCTGGCTGCACGGAATTTTTGGTGGCGCTCAAGAACGGCCTCAGCTTGCGGGACAAAGCCGCGGCTCCTACGTCATCAAGGGCGGCGGCGGAGCGGATTACCGCTGGAACCCGCGCCTTTCGTTCCGCTTGGAAGGCGACTACGTGCGCACCGGCTTCTTTAAGCAATCGCAGAACAGTTTCCAGCTGGCTGGCGGAATCGTTTTCCACTTCTAGAACGGGCCCGCTGAAATGGGGGCTCTTCGCCGACTTGAGCACAGCCAAGATGCCACTTGAGGGCAACAATTAACCAACGAACAAGAAGATGCATCGCTCGACCGGACCACGCGCGGGGCCGCAACTGTGGGGCTGGGCGACCTGCTCGGTCCTGGGCGTCCGTGGGATGAGATGCGACGGGCCGGGGATCGACGGGCAAAATGGAAGCGTTGCTCCTGAGGATCAAGCACCTGAAGTACTTACCAGCGTGTACTCATCGGCAAGGAACGCCCACCAGACGAAGCCCGGTATGGGGTTGCCAACTCATCGGGCTGGTAACCCATTTCCAGGCCGACGCGCATCCTCGCCAACCGCCGCGTGTCCTACTTAGGGCCGTCACACCGGAGGAAGCGCGACGCGGGTTGCTATGGCCACACCATGCCGGGCTTGGGATTGGGCCAAGCTGAAATGTCTGTTGCGTCTATGCCCGATCGCCCTCGTCAGCCTGACAGGAACGGTTTGGAATAAGAAAGATAGCGGAGCTTGATGCCACTCAGGAGCCACTCGCAGCACGGGCTGACTGTTGGCTGGCTATTTGTTCCATCATCTTCTTTTGCATTTCCTTAGGTGTGGGTTGTGCAATGTGGGTAGCGACCATCCAGGTGTACCCCTCGGGATCGACAATGGTTCCACAACGGTCGCCCCAAAACATATCCATCACGGGTCCCTTGGACGCGGCGCCGAGCTTTACGGCCTTGGCAACCGTCTTGTCTGCGTTCTCCGTCAGCAGATACAAACTTGTCGGCGAGGCACCGATTGTTTTGGCGCTGCGGGAACCCTGCGACATTTCCGGCCCCAGCATTAATGTCGTGCCGCGGAGTGTCAGCTCGGCATGGATGGCCTTGCCGTCTGGACCATCCATGATCCCCCGTTTGGCAAAGCCGAATGCCTTTTGATAAAAGTCGGCTGCCGCTTTCACGTCGGTCACCGTTAGCATTGCCGTTACAGAACCGTACTGCTTTTTATTGAGCGGATCGATTTTTCTGGGCATAACAATCCTTTCGTGAGGCGAGTATTCGAGACGAATTTCGGCGGAAGTTATTCATGATGCCGCTCGAAGAAACGTCTCCTGCAGCGGAGATCAAGAATACTTGAAAGAGAAACGTCCGGTCAACGCGCGAGTCGACCATGCGCGAGTCGACCACCCGGCGCGGTCGGGCAGTAGCCGGAAGAAAATAGGTCACCCCGGTCGTAGGCTTGATGGCGAAGGCAAGGCACGCGCCCGCGGTCAGAAATCGAAGGCTGTGGGCTCTGGTAGGAGAACCTTACTGCCTGGCTGCCAGATACAATTCGTCCCACCAGCAAGGCGTGATGCTTCTCGGGCAATTGGGCCCCGTTCTGGCTGCATGTGAATTCTTGTAGTCGCTATCAGGGGCTTACCCTTCGCAGTTCCGTGCCTCGGTTGAGGATCTGTAGGTAGCGGTAATACGTGAAGAGTCTATGCCGCTGTTTGCCGGTCGTCTCGCGAACTATGCCGAGCTTGACCATGTGCTGTAATGCCTTCGCTACAGTGGGCGCGGAGAATGAGAGTTGTTCTGCTGTCGCCGGGATCGTGATAATAGGCTTACGCTGAAGGTGCTGGTGAACGCGCAAAACAGATGCAGCGGGACGGCCAAGTCTCTCGATCTTGCGGCGGTCTTTTTCGATGAGCGTGAGTATCTCCTTCGATGTATCGGCTGCCTGCTGGGCGGTTTCTTTCACGCCCGTTAGAAAAAAGTCGAGCCAAGTCTCCCAATCTCCGTGCGAGCGGACACGGTCAAGCAGTTCATAGTATTTTTGCCTGTTGGTCTTGAAATAGAGACTGAGGTAGAGAATGGGCTCACGGATCGCGCCAGCGACACACAAAAGAAATGTAATTAGCAATCGGCCCAATCTCCCATTTCCGTCTAGAAATGGATGGATGGTTTCGAATTGCACATGCACGAGCGCCACCTTCACTAATATAGGCAAATCTTCCTGCTCGCGATGCAGAAACTTTTCGAACGCGTCCAAGCATTCCATCATTTTCTCGGGTGGTGGCGGAACAAATGCTGCGTTGCCAGGCCGCGTGCCTCCGATCCAGTTTTGGGTTTCACGGAATTCACCCGGACGTTTCCGACTGCCACGTCCCTTGGATAAGAGAATCTTGTGAATTTCTCGTATCAACCGCAAGGAAAGCGGAAAATCCTCGCGGAGCCGGCGAAGCCCGTGATTCATCGCGGCCACATAATTTGAAACTTCCTGAACGTCTTCCAGCGGGACGCTGGGGGCTTCGGCACTTTCGAATAGCATGAGGTCAGAAAACGACGACTGTGTGCCCTCGATCTGCGAGGAGAGCACTGCTTCCTTCCGAACGTAGAGGTAAATGAACAGCGAGAGATCGGGCAGAATGGACGCGAGCCCGTCCAGGCGCCCGAGCGCCTGGTTTGCTTGTTCAAGTAGAAGCAAGAGCGGCTGAAGGGCCAGCGGCGGGTCCGGTGGCAACGGCGGGGGTACGTAGGCCTTGAAAGACTCGTCTTTGAAAGACTTCACAACATAAGTCCCGAGGCGGCTGTTGGGTTTGGTTGGTGTCACCATCACAAAACCATCGTTTCGTTAGGAATTCAATAACGAAACTATATAGCCTTTTCCTTTCGTTATCCAGGGGGGCGCCAGGAGCTGCCGTTGCGCTGCTACGGTCACTTCATCAACGACTTCTTGGGGCAGATGAAATAGAACCCCGAGCTCTTAACGATCACATCGACTCGTCCGACGATCGCGAAATTTACAAAGACGCAGGTGTCCATGCATACGTGAGTTGAGCTGGAAGCAGTCGCCATCGTTTCTAATTTGGAAGACGAACTCCTTCCATGGCCGACTCCGAATCCGTGTCAAAATCCTGTCAAAAGCTGCTTCACGATCGGCAGTTGGAGCCGAGATGAACTCTACGAGGATAAATCGTGAGGGTAGCACTTGACACGAACATTCTGGCATACGCCGAAGGTGTAAATGGCGACAGCATGAAGCGGACGGCACTGGAGTTGGTGCAGAATTTGCCGGAGGGCGCGGTGCTGCTGCCTGTGCAGACGTTGGGTGAGCTGTTTAACTTGCTAGTGCGAAAGACCGGACGAGCGCCAGCAAAAGCGCGAGTGCGATTCTCAGTTGGCAGGACGCCTATCCCTGATCGAGACTTCCGCAGAAGTGATGTTCGCCGCAGCGGATCTGGGAACCGACGTAGCAGCCAGAACCCCTCGCAAGACGCGATACACGCGCTTATCGAACATCTGATCTCCATGTGGGGTGGAGGTGTGACGAGGTGGTTTAGCTGCAGTCCGGTGCCCAGTGGGATCGCATTCCATCAACCAGGCCGCCGGGCAGCCCGCCGACCCCAAGCGCGGTCCACGCAGGCGGCCCGGTATCACCTCAGATCGCTGTACCCAAATCGGTGAAAGGACTGAAATGGACAGGCCTCCCGTTCGAAGTCTCATTCTGAATTGCTGCGCATCTTCGGCTACCAAATTTTGCAGGCTTGCTCGCGCACCATCGGCTGGCCCTTCTTGCAACCGAAGGCCTTGGCAAACTCCGCCATATTCGAAAGCGGTCCGTTGCCGCGGAACCTGGGCAGCGGATGCGGGTTGGTGTTGGCCATCAACCGTGCGTATTCGATCCGCTCGTTGGCGCCCCACACTTGCGCCCAACCCAGGAAGAAGCGCTGCTCGGGGCTAAAGCCGTCTTTTTCCGGAGGCCGCGGCTTGCCCTGAAGTGCTTTCTGATAGGCCGCGTAGGCGATTGTCAGTCCGCCCAGGTCGGCGATGCTTTCGCCTAGAACCAGCTGGCCATTCTCGTGTAGATCGCCGTCAACCACGTAGGCGTCGAATTGATCGGAGACGCAGGCGGCGCGCGACTTGAAATTTTTCAGGTCTTCCGGGCTCCACCAATCTTTCAAGTTGCCGCGGGAATCGAACTTGCTGCCGTGATCGTCAAAACCATGGGTGATTTCATGGCCGATAACCGCTCCCATTCCGCCGTAGTTCACTGCGTCATCGGCCTGCGGATCGTAGAAGGGCGGCTGCAGAATGCCTGCGGGGAAAACGATTTCATTCATGCTGCTGTTGTTGTAGGCGTTCACGGTCGGGGGCGTCATTCCCCATTCCGTGCGGTCCACCGGCTTGCCGATCTTGTTCAGCCGGCGCGCGAATTCGAATTCCGCTCCGCGCAATTGATTTTCGGCGTAGGAGCTGCGGTCGATGGGGAGCGCCGAGTAATCGCGCCACTTGTCCGTGTAGCCGATTTTCACGGCGAAAGCTTCGAGCTTCCGGGTGGCTTCGGCGCGGGTGTCCGGTCCCATCCAGGGCAGGGTCTGTAAGTCGTCGCGCAGCGCGGCGACCAGGTTGTGCACCATCTCGAGAGCACGGGCCTTGGCCTCCGGCGGGAAATACTTCTGCACATAGACTTGCCCGAGGGCCTCGCCGAGCACGCGGTCGGTGGCCTGCACGCAGCGCTTCCAGCGCGGCTGGATTTCCTTCGCGCCCGTCAGCGTCTTGCCGCGGAACTCAAAATCCTCGGCGACGAACTTTTCAGAAAGCCCAGGCGCGGCGGCCTCCACGAGGTGCCAACGCAGGTAATTTTTCCAGTCCTCCATGGCGGTGGAGGTCAATTGCGCGTCGAGAGCCTTAAAAAAATCCGGCTGGCCGAGGTTGATTTCTTTCAGTTCCGGATGTCCCGCGGCCTTGAAATAGGCTTCCCAGGAGAAATTGGGCGTGAGCGCCTGCAGATCCGCGAGCATCATCTTGTGATAGGTCTTGTCCGGATCGCGCAAGTCGGTATTTTTCATCGAAGCGGTTGCCAGCGCGGTTTCGATCTTCAAAATGGCGGCCGCTTCCGCCTCCGATTGGTCTTGGGGATCGCCGAGCAATTCGAACATCCTGGCGACATGCTTCTGGTAGGCCTCGCGAAGCTGCTTCGAATGCTCGTCTTCCTTCAGGTAGTATTCGCGCTCCGGCAAGCCGAGGCCGCCCTGGAACGCGCCTCCGATCACGCGGGTGCTGTCCTTGGCATCCTGATTCGAGCTGAAGCGAAAGAGCGCGCCCACGCCTCTCGTCTGCAGCCGCTCCGTCTCCGCTTGGAGGTCCCCGACCGTCTTGATTTCAGCAATCCGCGCCATTTCGGGCTCGAGCGGCTTGGTACCGGCCGCCTCGATCGCCGTGGTGTCCATGCAGCTGGCATAGAAATCGCCGATCTTCTGTTCGTTCCCTCCTGTATGAGCCTTGGCGTTCACCGCGTCATCGAGAATCTGCCGCAGGTTCTGCTGGTTCTTGTCCGCCAGTTCTGTGAAGGTGCCCCAGCTAGAATATTCCGGCGGAATCGGGTTGGTCTTCCTCCACCCGCCCATGGCGAACTGGTAGAAGTCGTCGCAAGGCTTGCACGTCCTATCGAGATTCGCGGAATCAAAGCCCCACGAATTTGCCTTATTCGCCGCTCCTGCCGACGCGCGCAACCCGGCGCCCGCCAGAGCGAGTGCCAGAACACCAACCACCGCAAGGATGCCAGCAATCGAAAAAAACCGTTTTGACATTGCCTACCTCTCGTTGGATTAGTCCGCGGCTAGGGAGTTAGGTTGAACCGCGGCAGTTGCCAATCGTTTCTGACCCCGGCCGCCATCCGCTCTGGGTGTGAGACGGAGGGAACGGCAGTCGCGTTACTGCGGCCCTGAAATCCGCAATCCGGAGCATCACCTCAAAACCGTACCGTAGAAGACGTTCCGTCCGCCGCGCAAGTCCCTTCCATAGCATAGAACAATGGTCAGGCTTCCGAGGACCCGGACCTTCGATTGCGCGCCGCTATCCCACAGCCAGCGCGATGATCCGAAAAGGCCCGAGGAATCGGCCGCCGCGCCGTTGTCTAGGAAGGGGCCAAATGTCACGCGCAAGAAACCATTTTGATAGATGGTCTTGTCCAGCTCCCAATTGGCAAGAAAAAATCGCCGCCCGAGCGGAGCAGCGCCCTTACGGCCGTCCAAAGTTCCCGCGTGACCACGAAGCCAGAGGTCATTGTCGCGTTCGATGCCCAATTCGAACAATTCATCGAGCGTCGCGTGGCCGGCGGTTGCGCCTGCGCGAATCTGCGCTGCGATCTCATAGTCATCGCCCTTGGCACGCGGAAACCAATGCGCGCGAAGCGATCCGCGGAGCGTGGCGAACGGTCCGAGCTGCTCGCTAAACTCCCGGCCGGCCTTGGCCTCCGCCGAGGAATCGAGAGTGAAGCGACGCTCCGGGACGCGCACGAGCGTTCGCTGGACGCCCAGCCATCCGGCCAGCGAGGTAGCGCCGGTGAAGAAGGTGCGCTCGGCGGCCGAAGTGTGACGGCTAAGATTTCGAAAATTCCGATGGGCGATCTCCGCGCCGGCGCTCCAGCCCGAGCGGCCATTCACCAGGGCATGCGCTTCCACTCCCATGGCGGCACGGCGCATGTTCAGGTCCCTTAGCGGCGTGCCCGCGCCAAGAAAAGTTTCGGTCAAATTCCAATTTTCGTTGCGGGCATCGGTGTACAGGCGCAAGCGCAGGCGGGGATCGCCGAACAAGGGCAGCCGAAGCGCGACAGAGACACGGCGTTTTTCCGCATCCCAGCGTGCCAGCGAGGTGAAATTCACCGCCTGGTGGCCGAGATTGTAAAACTCCGGATAGACCGTAGCGTAAGGCAATCCGCTCAAGAGCGCCGCGAGGCCTTCTACCTTCGAATGGCCCCAGCCGTTTCTCTCCGCTAGATCGAGCGTCAAGTCGTAATTCCCGGACTCTCCCGGATAGAGTTCGATCCGCTGGTTCGAAAAAACGCCCAAATGGTCCAGCCGTGATTGGGTTGCGAGCAGCGCATCCCGGGAGAGGACTTGCGGGGCGTTAAATGCCAGCGCGCGGTTCCGCAGGGATGCGGCCAGCCGCAGCGACGGCGTGAAGGCCACACTCCGCAGCCGCGGTTGGTCTTCGGCATTCCAATTCTTCAGGGCTGCTTCCAGGTTGCCTTCGAGGAAATAAATCGTGGCCAGAAACTCGCGCGAGTACGCGTCTTGCGGGTTCAGGCCGAGGGCCTTCCCCAGGTGTTGCTTGGCGGTTCGAAAATCCTTTTGCTGGTAGGCCAGGCCTGCAAGCTCAACCAAAAACCGCGGATCCCGGGGAGCCTTCTCGAATCCTGCCTGGAAGGCCAGTTTCGATTCGCTCCATTTTTCCAGGCGCGCGAGGGCTAGCCCCGCCAGGAAGTCAAGTTCCGGGGATTGATCGGCCGGGCCTTGGGCAAGCGTGGCGGCCTCCGCCCAGTCGCCGGCATCCAAGGCACGTTGCGCCGCCATCTGCCGGGCTGCCGGACTCTGCGGAAACACCGGCGAACAGAGGATCAATGCCGCGGCTAGAAATCGGATCACACGGCCTTTGGGAGAACCAGCAGCATCCAATTGCGGTTCGGCCGCCATTCCTTTTCGAAATCTGCGCGCTCCATGCGGAGAAGCTTGCCGCGCCGGGGATCGTTGAGGAAGACCGCCCCGCTTTGCCAATCGATGCCGGTTATCACCACATAGTGTAGCGGGGTTCTGGCGTTACCTGGCTGCACGCTGGCGATCAGCGGCCGGCCCTGTTTTAGTTGTTCGAGAAGGTCTTTCCAATCTCCGTTGAGGGGAAACACGCGAAAGCCCGACGCCTCGAGATAACTTTCCATGTCGGAAGCATGAATGCCCCGGGCTTTCGGCGAATAAAGCAGTTTTTGGATGGCCGCCGAGTCGGCCCGCTGCCCATCGACCGGTGCGCCATGGGCATTCCAGTATTGCAGGATCATGGAGATCGCGGCTGAACCGCAGCCATCTTCGCTCTGTTTCACGTAGGGCACATCGAGCCACACTCCTGCTGTTTCCTGGGATGAAGAACGAATCGAACACCCCAGAAACAGGAGCATGGCGCAAGCGAGGCGATTCATCGGCGTAAGCAAGACTCAGCGAAGCGCGATGGCCAGGACGATGATGGCCAGGGCGATCACGATGATCCACAACAAGTCGCGATCGGAGATGCGTCCCGCTGCGAAATCGCGCTGCGCTTGGCGGGAGCGTTCCGCGAGCTTGGCAAGATCTTCATCGTTCAATTGTCCGACGGCCTGATCGACTTTCTGATAGTCGAGGTGCGAGGATTTCAGCGCTTCTTTGGCGGTAGCGGAAGACAGCAGGGTCCGAACGGCTTCTTCGTTGGCCTGGCGCGTCTGGGCCGGCCGCGCGGCATCCTTGTTCAACTGGCTAAGAGTGACGACGTGCTGCTTGTCTTGGGCCCCGGCCGGGACTCCCGCCCAAGCAAACAGCAGGGCCATGGTCAGTACCGACACACCCATCTTCACGCGAAAACGCATTCTTCCTCCTATTTCGGCTGGGTAAAACCAGTTTACGGACTTCCCCCGCATGGTGACAAGAAGCTTCTTCGGATCATCCGACCGGACCATGGAGGAGCGCGTGCGGCTCACTTGGCAGGCAACGGTTGTTGGTATTTGGTAAGGTCCACCGATTGCCAGGCGCCTTTGATGATGCCGGCCCGAATCTGCGCGCTGGTCTTGCCTTTGCGGGACTGTTCATAGCTGTAAAAATCTTCGTTGATGCAAATGTTGCATCCCGCGCCGTGTTTGCTGGCGAAGCAATCGAGCAAGCTGGCGTGACCCTGGCCGCGATCGCAATGGCAATAGCAGGGCTGCTGATAAAGCGTCTTCTTGATCTTCGCGGCGATGGCGTACGCATTTTGAACCACGGGCTCCGGGAAAAGGTCGGGGTTCATGGTCGCAGGAAGCGCACCCATGGGGACTTGCGCGTGATAGGCCGGCACGGGCTCGTCGGCTGTGGACGGCGGCGAATTCGCGCCTTGGGGCGACCTCGCAGCGGCCTGCCCGAGCCCCAGCGCCAAGCCGAAGATCACCGCCACGCTCAAGAATCCCCTCACTCTGCTACCAGGCATATTGGCCTCCCGCCTCAACCGCTCGGCTATCGCCGTCTCTCTACTCTAATGCCGCCAAGCGCAAATTTCCACTTCGTTGCTCCGAAGATGTATATAGAAAGAAGCGCTCACGGCAACCGCACTACGGCGATTCTAACCGCCGCCAGCTTGGTCACGTCCATGACTTTGTCGCCGTTCCGGTTGTCGATCTGGCTGTTGGCAATGAAATAGAAATCATTCCCGTGGATAGCCCCGGTCGTCGGCAGGACGGTGAACTGCGTGTGATTCTCGAGCACGCTCGTCTGGGTCACTCGGTTTCCGTCTTTCGAGAGCTTGAAGGCCACCACGCGCGGCGACCCGATGCCGTTCTGGACCGCGATTAGGCTGCCCTTCTGCCAGTACAGCCCGTCGGCGCCAGCCAGGGTGTTGTGTGGGCCGGGATCGACGTCGCGACTCTCGCCGCTCGGCAGGTCTATTTTCACGATTCCTACGGCATCCGCCACAAACACCGTTTGGTCGTCGTCCGCGAGCGCGATGCCATGGGGATCGAGAAGCGTGCGGTATACGGCGAGCGGAGCGAAGGCCTGCGACCGGGGATCAAAGCGCAAGACCTGATTGTTCAGGCTGTCGGTCGAAATCACTTCTCCATTCCTTCGCAACACCAGATCGTTGAATCCGTGCTTGGCACTGTCCTTCGGCGAGTAGCGCCCCAGCAATTTGCCGGTGGAGTCGAAATGAAGAAGTTCCGTCCGTCCGGCGTCTTCAAACGTATCTGCCCATACCGTGCCATCCACCGGGTCCAGCCGTATCCCTGAAACCGGCAGCAGTCCGTAACGATCCCCGGGCACAAAATCGGAGACTCGCCCTTCAGAATCAATTTTCACGATCTTTTTGCGGTTCAAGCTGCCGAGATAATAAAGATTGTGCTTCGGGTCGTACGCCAGCCCCTCGGGGATGAGGTCTTTCTCTTCGGTCACGAATGCAAATCGAGCCGCAGCGACCGGCGGAAAATCGCGACGGACTTTTTCTGCCAACTCGTCAAATTCCTTCGAGCCCTTGAGTCCCAGGAACGCTGGATCGCCGGAGGGATCAAAACCCTCGCGCAGCGCCAGGCATTCCTTGAGAAGAGAAAGCGCTTCGCGGGTTTCCCCCAGGTGTTGTTTTGCGGTGGAAAGAAAATAGAGCACCGCGCCGCGGTCCGGAACCACCGCTTCGAGCTTTCGGACGACGGCGATTTGTTCACGGAGCTCGGCGGCGTCGGCAGGCTCCGCGAGTACTCCCTTCACTTGCTCTTTTTCCGCCTCTTGGGAATAAAGGGCGGAAGGTAGGCCTACCAACGCGGCCGACAAAAGAAGCGCGGAGAATGGAGACGGACGGCGGGTACTCAACCGCCACCTAGCAAGCGGGAGGAAGGTCATGGCAGAACCCATGGGGCTCGAGAGGCGGCAATTTGCTGTTCACTTGCGGTCGCTAGATGAAGGCCGCCGCAAACGCGGGAGGCGGCGTGGAAGTTTTCGCTTCCAGATGCTTGGCACGAAGATGGCGTTGCACGCGCCGGCCCCAGCCTCTCACAAACGAAAAGTTCAGCGCGCCGCCGATGGCCGAGCTGGCCAGAGGAATCAAGCGTCCCGCCCATTTTTCCGCCGTTTCGGCGCCAATCTTCGCGGCCAAGCGTTCTGCGATGCGTGGGATAATTTTCTCGAGAATCTGCTTTTCGGCTAAATCCTTGCCGTAGTCGATGCCGGAGGCCGCCGCGGCCGCCTTCCACATTTCAATCCTTTGGTCCCGGCCGTGAGCTTCAAACCCGTAGACGAGGGAGAGGCGCTGGATGAGCCGCAGGGTGATTACCGTGAGCAGGCTGGCATCGGGCAAGAAGGTGATCATGCCACCGAGGCCGAATCCCGCGCCTTCGGCAAGTGCCAGGCGTTCGGCATCGCGAATCAGCGACGTGGCAATGGCGTCCAGGCGCTCGGTGGGCACGTCTTTCATTCGCCGAAAGTCCGGAACCCACAAGCCGTGCTTGCTGGCGAGCTGACGCCGGAACTGTTCCGGGTCAATCTCGATCGAACGCAGACCGCGGAGAACACTAAACCGCAGAAAGCGGCTGAAGGTACGTCCCGCCAGCGACCCTTTGACCGAGTTAGTTAACCCTGCCATGGCCATAAGGTATCCTAAGGCGGTTAGAATCCTCCTGCAACCACTCTGTTGTATGGCCTGAATCCGGCTTACAGGTTCGCCAACTCCTAATGTGGAAGCCATCTCCTTGCTGTTGTTGCCCTCAGCCAAGAGCTGAAGGACTTCGCGTCCTTGCAAAAAGACAACGCGGCGCCGGGAAGCCTGATCGACAGCGCGTTTCGCTGAATACTTGGCGCGAGAGCCTTGGACGGCAAAAACGGAAACACCGTCTAAATGGCAGCACCGCTCCAACGGCGCGAGAGCGAGCGGCTTGGCCACGAGAGACGGTAAGGGGACTGTCAGTCCTGCAGGAGCTCGGGATGGTTTTTCTGCAGCCAAGTAACAACTTCGCGGTTTAACTCGGCGGCGGTCTTAATTGCCAATTCTAGCTCCTGCTTCGAGACATTGCCTGCAGAGTCGTAACTGGTCGCGTTCCTCTTCTTCGAGAAAGTCTTCATCTTCTGGATCATCTTGGAATCAGCTTTAATGGTCAATTCGAGAGACTCAATCGTCTTTACGTGGTGCCCGAGTTGAGTTGACGTGCGATAGCCGGAGGCTCGCAAGGCAAGAGTGGCGGCCGTACGGGCAGCACTGAACGCCGCTTCGAACCGCCGATCCTCGGAGATTGCTGTCACCTTCGCGTCCCTCAGGTCGCGACCGACGATCGTTAATAGACTCTTGATCTCATCGCGACTGGTCGGTTCGGCTTTCAGCCAACCGTATTCCGCCCACTTTTCCAAGCTCATCTTTCTCTCCAATTAGGAAAACCTTCTCGCCACGCAGCACAGAATTAAGGAAATGATTTCCGCTCGCGAGCTTGGTCTTGAATTCAGCTTCAGAGTAAACCGTGGGATTGACCGCCCGCCCAAGCAACGGCTCGACATCACCCAGACGCGCGAGCACGTCTTCGGGCGTCACTTTGCCGACGATCATTAGGTCGATGTCGCTTTCGGCTTTTTCCTCCCGCCGCGCCATTGATCCGTAAATGAAGGCCAGCGAGATGCGGTTCGCCAGTGGTGCGAGTGCTGAACGAAGCACCTGAATTGCGCCGACGGTCTTCGCCACCAGTGCGCGCAGTTCCGGGAAGACCGGATGATTGCGATTGACGCGGTAGAAAACCTGCTTTCCGACCTTCGAGCGGTCGATGAGCCCGAGTCGAGAGAGGGTGTCCAGCTCACGTTGCAGCGTGCCAACGCTCACGCCATCAAGTTGGCGCGTGATTTGTCGATAGTAAAAGGACTGATCCGGGTGACCGTAGAGGAGGGCCAGGATCGCTCCGCGTCCCTTCCCGAACAGTACATCTGCCAGCGCGCCAGCTGTCGCTCTCATAATGAGAGCAATTGTACGCATTTTGAGAGCATAGTCAAACACGCTTTAGCGCTAGCCGTCGACGACAGCATCTCGTCGCACTACTGTCAGTTTTTCGATACGTTGACTGGAGCTCCCGGTGGACGGCTTGACAATCACGAACATAGACTTTTCAAGCTCCATGATTAACCTTGACAAAGAGGAAAGGTGGCGGAACAAGAACACTTGACAATTTCCCCAATAACCTTGACACATGTCCCCATAACCTTGACAATAGCTGACCAGCTCTTGGTGGCTTCCTGCGTAAAGGGACAAAAGCAGAGAAGAGACCGGAATCTATGAGAACGCCGACTGACGCCCGAGGGCAAGAGATTCGCCAGTTTATCTTGGCGTGGGTTGAGGAACACCCTCACGATATTGCCCAACTGACCGCGCAGCAGTTCGGTCTGACACGTCAGGCTGTCAATCTCCATGTACAGCGTTTGCTTGCCGATGCAGATTTGGTTCGACAGGGAAAGACTCGGCGAACGCGATTCTTTCTTGCTCCGAAAAAGACTTGGCAAAAGCACTACGGTCGTAAACAAAGCGAGTCCGATGTTTGGGAGAGTGATGTGCTCCCGCAGATTGCGGATTTGCCTGACAACGCTTTGGATATTTGGCGGTACTGTTTCACTGAAATGTTCAACAACGCCGTGGAACACTCTTCCGGCACACGTATCACGGTGCAGTTGAAGCGCACCGCCGTTAACGTCGAAATTGCCATCATCGACAACGGCGTGGGCATATTTAAGAAGATTCAACGTGCCATGAAGTTCTCTAGCGAAAGGTATGCACCGCTGGAACTGGCGAAAGGCAAGTTCACAACGGATCCCGCACACCACACCGGGGAAGGCATCTTCTTCACGTCGAAAATGCCCGACGCCTTCGACATTTCCTCGGGCGGAGTGTACTTCACCTCAGTGTCGCCGCTAAAAAACCCGAAGGGCACGGCTGTCTGGATGAAATTGAAAAACACATCCGACAGGTCCCGCAAGGAGATTTTTGATGAATACGCATCGCCAGAAAACGACTATGCCTTCAGCAAAACAGTCGTGCCTGTGAAAATGGCGGAGCAAAACCCGAACGATTTGATTTCGCGTTCGCAGGCCAAGCGCATTTTGCTGCGCATCGACCGATTCCGAACGGTGGTCCTCGATTTTCAAAATGTCAATCAAATTGGGCAAGCGTTTGCGGACGAAATTTTCCGTGTTTTCGCGCGTAGTCATCCCGGCACAGATGTGCAGGTCAAAAACGCCAATGAGGAAGTGCTCAAGATGATTCGCCGAGCGCAGAGCGCTTAGAGCGGTCAGCGCGATGCCCCTGCGCTGAAGCCGTCTGGACAGCAAGTCCCCGAGTCATTTCGCTGTCTTCGACTAGCAAAATCTTCGGCATGACCGACCTTTCCTGAAGGTCTCGATTCCGGTTGCGCTTCCTGACCGCGCCTTCCATGGGCATCGCCTCGCGCGAGTCTTCCATGATGTAATCGACGGCCGCCGTGCCTTTACGCATCGCCGTTCCTGACCTATGAGCGCCGCTTGCAGGTCATGTGCGCCGCAAAGTTTTAGGTCACCGCAACAATCGCTTCAGCAACATATCCAGCAAAATTCGGTCTTTCACCCCTAACTTCGTGAACTCGACACCCATCCCCTCGCCGCCGACAACATTTCGCACGATCGCCTCTGCCTCGACGTTCCCGCCGGGCACTTCAAACGCAAGTCTCAGTTTTGTGCCCACTGGAGGTGGGTTAGGGACAGAAATGAATAGTCCTTGCCTGCCTAGCGTCCGGACGCGCGAAAAAAGTTGCAGATCGCCGCCATGCCAGGCCACATGCATGCCCTTCGGCAATGAGATGCGCGGGCACCGGCGCTTCTGGCGAGGAACATCCCGGGTCATGTGGTACACACCTCCGGATAAGACGGAAGTCTCAGTGCGATTTGCGAAGATTATTGATCCAAGCCAGAAGTGTGGCGTTCGATTCCTGATCAATGTCCAGAAATTCGAGGCCCATTCCCACTTGCGGTTTCACCACCCGGACCACTGCGAGAATCCGTAGTTTCTGGCCTTCGTGCGTGAGCGTACCGCGGACGCGGGCGCCGATCTCCAGAGTGCGGCGCAAACACACGAAACATCCTCCAAGAGAAAGATCCGAGGTCCTCCCCCTCAAGCGACTCCCGGATTCCAATTCCAGCATCTCCACTTCGGCTGCGAAAGGATGGCGGACTGAATACCGCCGGTAACGCACGCCAGATTCTTTGGCGCGTTTGCCGCTGTCAGATTCCATGCAGTATCCCTTCGTGCAGCGAAATGGGGCTTGCCTCAAGGAGTAACCTTCGACATAGCATGAGTCTCTCAAGTTCTCCAGTTTGATGGGAATTGCTTTGTTGGAGAAGAGCATGCTCCGTGCTAAGTACGAATGGGGCAACATCCTTCGGACACCCCCCGCCGCGGAGGGCGTACTCCTTGACCGGTACGGTCGTTCTATAGGGACCCGGCAAAATCTCAGACAACCTTAGCTTCGCCAGACGGTGAGACCAGAATTCCTATGCCCATCGAAGAGGTGAGAACAGCCAGCGCGACATCGGCCCGCGCTGAGAACCGCAGACGGAATCGCAGGGTTCCCGTCTCGCTTGACGTGCGTGTACGTCCCGCTGATTTCGGTGACGGGGATTTCGAGGAATTCCGAACCACACAGAACGTCTCCCGCGGGGCCCTCTATTTCCTCACCTCGCTCCACCGCTACCACAAAGGGATGCGCCTGTGGGTGGCGCCTGCCCACGGGCCCAGTACGGGCTCAGACAACTGGAAAGACCATGGCCAGGTTGTTCGTGTTGATGGTCGACCCGATGGTCAGTATGGCGTAGCAGTCGTTCTCTCAGCGCCGAGGCACTTGGCGACCTGCGGCGATCTCGCCCAGCCGCCCGGGAAGAAGAATGCGGAGGCTCGGGAACGGCGTGACGCACACCGCCATGCGTTCGTGGCGCCGGCCGTGGTGGTTGACGCGCAGACGGGGGCTCGGATTTCAGCGCGGACTTCGGATCTGAGCCTCGGGGGATGCTACATCGACACGTTGAATCCCTTTCCTCTTGGCACAACCCTGCGGTTGAGAATCCATAGGAACGATGAGATCTTCGACGCGCCAGCGAGCACTGCCTCATCGCATACAGGGTCGGGGATGGGCTTGCTCTTTGGGGAAATGACACCCGAGCAACGCTCCATGCTAGCAGGCTGGTTGGACGA